>FUFK010038216.1_pt1 | contig 38527 bp, 28 predicted proteins | sample 1021851 | NCBI WGS metagenome assembly FUFK01 (sample SAMEA51879418, study PRJEB19060) | metagenome
CATTCCCTATGGCGGCCCGCCGCTGGCGTCGATGCAGCGCATCTGGTGGGCGGTCGAGGTGACCGGCGATGCGGGGTCGGCGCGGTCGGAGCCGGCCTGGTTCGAAGCCGGGCTGCTGTCGCCCGACGACTGGCGCGGCGACTGGATCGAGGCGGAGGACGACCTCGCCGCCGCCGATCGCGCTGCCGGGGTCGGCTGGGTGTGGGGCGAAACCTCGCTCGATGCGCGGCCGCACGCCTTCCGGCTGGACTTCGACGCTCCGCTCGACCTGGTCGCGGCGGACGTACTGATCGCGGGCAAGGATCATCTGCGCGGCGTCTGGGTCAATGGCGTCAAGTCGCCGCTCGACTGGCATTTCGACTGGGACACCTATCTGCCCTTCTGGGGGACGCTGGCCGGGTATGGAGGAGCGGTGCGGCCGGGGCGCAACAATATCTGCGCGCTGGTCGAGGCCGATACGCAGGGGTTCTTTCCGGTCGATGGCGGTGCCTTTGCCGCGTTGATCCGGTTGCACGGCGCCGATGGCCGGATCGAGCGGATTGTTGGCAGCGCGTTTCGCGTGATGGCTGACCCGCCCGAGAACTGGACCGACCCCGCGTTCGACGCCACCGACTGGAGCGCGGTGGTGCCGAGCACGAGCTGGGCGCAGGGCGATCCACGCCCCAGCGAACCGGCGATGCTGTTGCGTACGGCGTTCGACGTGACCAAGCCGGTTGCCACCGCGCGGCTCTATGCCACGGCGCTCGGGGCCTATGATGCGCACCTGAATGGCGCGCGCGTATCCGACGCGATCCTCGCGCCCGAGATGAGTGTGGCCCACCGCCATGTCCTGTATCAGACCTATGATGTAACCGACCGGATCGTGCCGGGGGGCAATGTGCTCGGCGCGCTGGTCGGGGACGGCTGGTATGCCTCGCCGTTCGGCTGGCGGATCGAGCGCTATGGCTTTGGCCCGGCACCGCGCCGCTTTCGGGCGATGTTGCGGATCGACTATGCCGATGGGACGCGCGACTGGGTAACGACCGGGCCGGACTGGCGGATCGCGCCGTCGGCGGTGGTGAAGTCCGAAATCTACGATGGTGAGACCTTCGATGCGCGGCTCGATCAGCCGGGTTGGGATACGCCGGGTTTCGACGATCGCGATTGGATGCCAGTGCGGGTCGGGCAGGCTCCGAACGCGGCGCTGGTGGCGCAAACGTCTCCGCCGCTGCGCCGAACCGGGATCCGCCGCGCGGTCGCTGTCAGTGAACCGGTGGCTGGCCGCTACGTTTTCGATTTCGGCCAGAATTTCTCCGGCTGGGTTCGCATCCGCGCGACGGGTGCGGCCGGCACGACGATCACCGCCAAATTCGCCGAGTTGCTGAACGCTGACGGCACGGTTGACCTTGCCAATCTTCGGCTCGCGCGCGCGACCGACCGCTTCACACTCGCCGGTACGGGCCAGGCCGAGACGTTCGAGCCGCATTTCACCTATCACGGCTTTCGCTATGTCGAAGTGTCAGGCTTTCCCGGCGTGCCGACGGCGGACGATGTGGAAGGCATCGTCGTGCATAGCGATTGTCGCGAGACGGGGGCAATGGCCTTCCCCGATGCACCGTTGCTGCAATCGATCTGGAACAATGCGCACTGGAGCCAGCGCAGCAACTTCTTCAGCGTGCCGACCGATTGCCCGCAGCGGGACGAGCGCATGGGGTGGATGGGGGACATTCAGGTGTTCCTTGACGCTGCCGCGTTCAACATGGACGTCAACCCGTTCATCCGCCGCTTCCTGCTGGAGGCACGCGCGGCGCAGCGCGACGATGGGGGCTATCCGATCGTGGTGCCCCAGCCGCTTTCCTATCCCGATGTCGTGACGGCGGGGTGGAGCGAGGCGGGGATCATTCTGCCCTGGCAGATGTGGCAGCGCTATGGCGACACCGCCGTGATTGACGAGAATTGGGACGCGATGCAGGCGTGGATGGCGTTCGTCGCGCGGTCCAACCCCGATCATGTCTGGCGCAACGATCGCGAGCTGGATCTGGGCGATTGGCTGTCGGTCGACGCGATCAAGCCGGACGACGAGACGACGCCGCGCATCCTGTGCGCGACCGCCTATTGGGCGTGGTGCGCCGATCTGATGGCACAGATGGCGGCGGCGAGCGGGCGTACGGCGGAGGCCGAACGCTATCGCAGCCTGCGCGCGACGATCGGGGCGGCCTATGCTGACGCGTTCGTCGGACGGGACGGGGTCTGCGGCAATGGCAGTCAGACGAGCCAGGTGCTGTCGCTTGCCTTCGATCTGGTGCCGCCGCGTCTGCGCGCCAAGGCCGCTGCGGTGCTCGCGGCCGATATTCGGGCGCGCGGGATGAAATTGTCGACCGGCTTTCTCGGCACGCCCTATCTGCTCGACGTTCTGGCGGATGCGGGGTTGATCGAGGAGGTCGCGGGGCTGCTGCTCCAGACCGGCTATCCCAGCTGGGGCTATATGCCGGAGCAGGGCGGGACGACGGTGTGGGAACGCTGGAACGGCGATACCGGCGACCTGTCGATGAACAGCTATAATCACTATGCGTTCGGCGCGGTGGTGGGCTTTTTCTATCGGCGTCTCGGCGGGATCGCGCCCGCTGCGCCCGGGTTTCGCCGTATTGCGGTGCGCCCGCTCTGGCTACCACAGGTCGGCCGGGTGGAGACGCGCTATGAGTCCGTCGTCGGGATGATCGCGACCGCAACCGATGGCGATGCCACCGGGCTCACCCGATTTGACCTGACGGTTCCCTCGAACGCTGTCGCCGATGTCGAGCTTCCAGCCGGGGATTGGCACGACGGGGGTGTCGCACTTGTCGGCCATGCCGCCGTCAGCGATTTGCGGAGCGACGGACAGACCCTGCGCTTTACCGTGCCGTCCGGCAACTACCGCTTCGCGCGATAGCGCTACTGGCCTGCCTGCCTGCCCCCGGCAGCACGCTTCAAGACAAATCGATTTCCGCAAAAAGAAGCCCCGGCGCGGTTGAAACCGTGCCGGGGCGAGAAGACGCTTCCGAGGGGGTGGGCGTCAGAAGCGAACGCGGACGCCTGCCGAAACGCGGCGGCCGGTCATGCGATATTCCTTGGTGCGATCTTCGGTCACCGAATAGATGAACTCCTTCGCATTGTTCAGGTTGATCGCATCAGCGAAGACGGTGAAATTGTTGGTGATGTCATACGACAGGCTGACGTCGAGCTGACCGTAAGCGTCGAAATATTCCGGCTCGCCGTTACGACCCGACGCGACCTGAAGAAAATTGTCGCGATAGGTGTAAGCGACGCGAGCGGTGATGCCGTATTTTTCGTAGAAGCCAACGACGCTGTACGAGTTCTTCGACAGGCCTTCGAGGCCGAAGGTCACGTTGGCGACCGCGTTACGATATTCGGCGTTCGAGTCGGTGTAGTTGTAGCTCGCCTGGACGCCGAAGCCGCCCAGTGCGCCCGGCAGCCAGTTTTCGAACGACTGGCGATAGCCGATCTCGAAGCCCTTGACCGTCGCGCCCTCGCCATTGTCGGGGACGGTGACCTGGAACGTGACCTGATCGACCAACTGAGGTGTGGTGGTCAGCGTCACGAAGGATTCGATATCCTTGTAGAACGCCGCCGCCGACAGCAGCGAACCGGGCGCGAAATACCATTCTGCACCGGCCTCGACCTGCTTGGCGCGGAATGGCTGCAGGTCGGGGTTGCCGCGACGGATCGTCTCGTTGCCCGGATTGGTCTGGATGGTCTGGCGCGGCGACAGGTCCGACAGGGTCGGGCGCGTCATCACCTTTGACGCGGCGAAGCGCACGAGCAGATCGTCGGTCAGGTTGAGCCGGGCGTTGATCGACGGCAGCCAGTCGCGATACTTGCCACGGAAGCTGACCGGGACGACCGGCGATACGGTGATGATGTTCTGGCCAGCGCCGTTCGGGACTGCGCTCAGCACGGTCCGCGACGCGCCCGACGAGGTATAGTCGGTGTCCTCGTAGCGCAGCCCGACATTGACCGCGAGCGGCATGGAGCCGAGGTCGGTCTTGAGTTCGGCCATGACATAGCCGCCCCAGACCTTCTCATTCACCTGCGATGAGCCAGTTGCGGACGGGACGGCGGGGTTGAAGGCGCGGCCATCGGCGGTGGCGAACTGATCGACCTGAAGCACCAGCGCGCGGGGGTCATAGATTACCCAGTCGCGCAGGATGTTTCCGCCGCCATTGCCACCAAAGAAATTGCGGTTGGTCGGCGAGAACAGCGCCTGCGGCAGGACGCGGTCCGACCCGCAATAGGCGCACTGCTCGCCAAACGGCATTTCGTCGGCGGTGATCGTCTTGATCCGGCTCTGCTTGAACGCGCCGGCATAGAAGGTCAGCGCGCCGCCATTCGGGTTCCAGTCGACGTCCGCCTTATATTCCTCGATCTCGTCGTCGATGTTCGAACCGCCGCCCCAGATATAATAGTGCGCGGTGATGCCCTGCGGATTGGTCGCGGCGTTGCTGTAGTTCGGGCTGGTGAAGCCATAGTCGTAGATCGGGCTGCCGCTGCGGCGATCGAACCAGTGATCGATGTTCTTGCGGCGGATGGTGGTGAACAGGTTGTTCTCCTTGCCGCGGCGGCGCGCGTCGGAGAGCGACCCGTCGAGCCGGATGCGCAGATCGTCGGTGGGCTGCCAGTCGATGTTGATGCCGAACTGGTCGGTGGTCACGTTGCGATCGTCATACTGGATGATCTGATCGACGAAGCCGCCCTGATAGCGCTGATACACCGCTTCGCCATTTTGGACGACCTGCTCGACCAGGGTTCCGCCCGAGAAATCATAGGCGAGGCCGGTCTGCTGCTCGATGAACCGCGCCTTCGAGTAGAGCGTGTCGATCGTCACCGTCAGGGTGTCGCTGGGGCGCATCTGGACCGAGCCGTTGACGGCCCAGCGGGTCAGGTCGCGCTCGAAGAAGAAGGGCGAGAGGTTCGACGGCATCGACACTCGCGTGAAGGGCGCGACGTTCGGGCCGATGCGCGCGCCGGGGACGCCGCCGGCGGTGTAATAGGAATCGGTGCTCGACCGTCGGACATGGCCTGCACCGATCGTGAATTCGTCGATGCGGTTTTCCTGTTCGGAATAGACGCCGGACAGCGCGATGCCGAACGTGCCCGACTGGTTCTTCCAGCTTGCGACGCCGGAGAATTCCGGGTTCCAGCTATCGGCATTTTCTGACCACATGCCGGTGGCGGCGGCTGCGACCTTGAAGCCCTCCTTCTGGTCCAGCGGGCGCAGCGTGCGGACATCGATGGTCGCGCCGATCGATGCGCCGTTGATGTTTGCCTGCGGCGATTTGTAGACGTCCGCGCCAGAGATGACCTCGGACGGGATCACGTCGAACGAGAATTCGCGGCCGTTATTGTCGGTCGCCAACGTGCGGCCGTTGACGGTGACCGCGTTGAACTTGGGACCAAAGCCGCGAACCGTGACGTAGCGGCCTTCACCGCGGTTGCGCTCGATGGTGACGCCGGTGATGCGCTGGAGGGACTCGGCGACGTTCTGGTCAGGCAGCTTGCCCAGATCTTCAGCCACGATCGAATCGACCACGCCAACGGCGTTGCGCTTGATGTCGATTGCGGCGCGCTCTGCGGCGCGGATGCCGGTGACGACGATCTCGTCTTCTGCAGGCGGCGTTTCAGCGTCCTGAGCAAACGCAGGCTGGACGAGCGCTGCTGCGCTGCCGGCAACGGACAGCAGCAGGGCGCGACGTATCGTTAAGATGCGGTTGGTCATCATTCCTCTCCCGAAATTTTGTTTGACCATCTCATGCCGCAGTGAAGGGCATATGTCAAATGATCATCATATGTATGATGATAATGTCAGCGCACCGATTTGATCGGGAAGACACACAGTGCCGAGCCGAATACGAACACGACAGCAGCCCAGAAAATCACGCGATAATCGTTGCCGAACGCGCTGAGCAGGATCGCGGCCATGACCGGACTGATGATCTGGGGGATATTCACGGCAGTCGTCAGGATGCCGAGATCCTTACCCTCGTCGCCCAGTGCGCTCTTCGGCAGCACCTGCGTCATCAGCGCCATGTCGATCGACATGAACATGCCGTATCCGACCCCGATGATTGCGGCATAGACCCACATCCCCTGCATCGTCGGCGCGACCAGCGGTGCGACCATCGCGCAGCCCATGATGACGCTGCCCAGGATCACGAACGGCTTGCGGCGCTGATAGCGGTCGGACAGCCAGCCCGAGCCGAGCGAGGAGATGACGAGACAGACCAGCGTGATGATCGCCATATTGGCGATCGCGATGTTCGATTCGGCGTTACCCAGCCCGATATAGTCGCGCAGGATGTACAGCAGATACGCCGCCACAGCCTGATAGCCCATATAGATGAAGAAACGGCTGGCGAACGCCCAGGCGAAATCGGGATGCTCGCGCGGCGAGATCCAGAAGCCCTTGAGGAACTCGCCCCAGCGCATCGGGCGGCGCGGCATCGCATCGCTCGGCGGCTCGCGGTTGATCGCGACGAACGCGACGCACGACGCGGCGATGGCTCCGGCGAACAGGCCGTAGGCGAGGACGCGCTCTCCGGCAAGATAGCCCGCGACGACCGTCCCGGCAGTCAGCCCCGCAGTCATGCCCGCGCCGACGATCCCCGAAACGCCGCCGCGCGTTTCCGGCGCAAAACGGTCGGCGATGAGCGTCGTCATCGCCGGCTGCATCGAATTATAGGCGATGGCGGCCATCACCCACAGCACCATCAGCGACCAGAAGCTGGTCATCCACGACACGCCGAACAGCGCCAGCGATCCGATCAGCGAGGCGATGGCGATCCACGGGGAACGGCGGCCCCAGCGACTGCGCGTACGATCCGACAGCGCCCCGGCAATTGGCGTGGTGAGCGTGGAGAAGATCGAGGTGATCGCGAAGAGCAAGGCGAGGTTATTCGCCTTCGACCCCTCATCCAGTTCAGCGATCTGGTTGGGCAGCAGCACGCCGAGCACGCCGCTGTAGAGCGCCATCAGCAGGAAGAAATTGACCATCAGCGACAGCTGGAGCTTCGTCCGCTGCGGGCCGAGGACATAGGTATGTGTCGGAGCCGCGGTGGCCATTAGTCTCTCCGGTGCTTGGGCGTGTCGTGGATTGCGCGAGTCATCATTCGGCGACAAGCGGCCGTTCCGGCACCAGCCGCAGTCCCGCCTGACGCGGGCGCCGGTGCGGTCCGCCCTCGCTGCTCCAGCCTGCGCCGCTCCCGTTCCCGATCACCGCCTCGTCCACGACGATGCCAAGGCCCGGTGCATCGCCGAGCCGGATACCGCCATCACCGATCTGCTGGTCGACCGACAGGCCGACCGGCCAGTTCAGATCCTGCACTTCGATCCCGATCATATTTGGAAGCGCGGCGGCGGCGTGTGCGATCGGGTTCGCGTCATAGCCGACCGGGGAGACGGGCAGGTTGCGCGAGTGGGCTGCGATCGCGACGCGCAGGAAATGAGTGATGCCCCATACGCTTCCGGCCTGAACGACATCGACCGCGCCGGCGTCGAACAGCGGCGCGAACTGGTCCAGTCCCGTCAGATTTTCGCCGGTCGCAACAGCCGCCCGGCACGCGCGGGAGATCGCGGCATGGCCCGCCGCGTCCCAGCGGCGCACCGGTTCCTCGATCCAGGTCAGGTCGATCTGCTGCTCAATCTCGGCAAGGTGGCGCACCGCCTGTTTGACGTTCCACGCTTCGTTCACGTCGAGCATCATTGCCGGGCGGTCGCTGTTCGCGGTCAGTATGTCACGGGCGGCCAGCAGGCGCGCAATGTCACGATCGAGATCCTTGCCGCCCTTGATCTTGGCCGAGGAAAAGCCGTGGTCGGCCCAAGTCTGGTAATGCGCAGCGAACGCCTCGTCCTCCAGTCCGTAGCAGAGGCCGGATGCATAGCCAGGCACGAACCGGTCGAGCGCGCCCAACGTGCGCCATAGCGGTTCGTCCGCCATCTTGGCCTTGAGATCCCACAGCGCCATATCGACCGCGGCGATCGCGCCATAAGTGGCACCCGCATGGCCGCTCTTGAACACATGCGCCAGCATCGAATCGTACAGCGCTGTCACCGCGCGCGGGTCCTGTCCCTCGACCGCCGGAAACACGCGCGCAATGTCGCTATGCTGGCCCAGCCCGACGCCGGTCAGGCCCCCGTCGGTTTCGATCAGCAGGATCGGCACTTCGGTGACGCCCGTCTTGACGATGCCGTTGACGTCGCCAACTGGGCGACCCCAGTCGTGGACCGTCGTCAGGCTGCGATATCCGGTGATCTTCATATGTGACTGGCATCCCCTGCACCGACGTTTCGACGCCCGGCGTTTAAACATAGTATGTATGATCTTTAAAAATCTGCAAGCCCTTGACGCTGTGGTGCTTGCGGCTCCATCGGTTGGACCAACATGAGTTGGGTGAGCGAGAAGGACGAATGAACACAGAGCCGCCCGTCGCGCCGCAGCGCCTTCGCCGCCGCCCGCGACTCTCGACCGCGGTGGTCGAGGATCTGGTCAATTCGATCGTGATGGGGACTTATCCGATCGGCACCGCGCTGCCGCCGGAGAATATCCTGTGCGATATCTACGACGTCAGCCGCACGGTGGTGCGCGAAGCGACCACTGCCCTCACCGAAAAGGGGCTGGTCGTGTCGCAGCAGGGGCGCGGGACGATTGTGCGCGACAGCCGGGCGTGGAACATGCTCGACCCGATGATCCTGTCGGCGCTGTTCCAGGGCGAGGACGGGCTGCGCTACCTCGACAATCTGTCGGAGGTGCGCACATTGCTCGAATCGGCGATGGCGGCGAAGGCGGCGGCGAACGCGACGCCCGAGTCGCTGACCGAGCTGACCGCGCAGATCGAGAAGCTGGAAGAGCTGGTGCCGATGCCGTCGGCCTATGTGCATGAGGATCTGAAGTTCCACGACATCATCATGCGCATGTCGGGCGACCGGCTGAGCAAGGCGATCATCGACGGCATTCAATCCGAAGCGCTGCGCACCCATGGCTATTCGGGCAAGCTGAGCGTCGCGCATGTGCGGGCGACGCAAGAGGCGCATCGCAAGGTCTATGAAGCGATTGCCGCGGGCGATCCCGACGGAGCGGCGCGCGCGATGCGCGAACATATTTCCGGGTCGTGGGAAAAGCGCCGGGCGCAGCCGCGCGGCTGAGCGCGTTCAGGGCTGCTCGGAAAGGGCGTAGATCCGCTCCATTTCGACCCAGGTCTGATTCGGGGCGCAGGGCAGGGGGCGTTGGAAGCTCGCCATCAGTGCGTCCCATGCCGCGACGTCGGGATTGGCGGAGTCGCGCAAGCGCTTCGTGTCCGGGTCCGGGGCTCGGTCGGTGTCCTGCTCCATCAGCATGAACATGCGGTCGCCGACCAGCCAAATCTCGAGCGCCGTTACCCCGTCCGCCCGAATGGCTGCGTTCACGGCGGCGGGTGGCTCGCCCGGTTCGTGCCATTTGCGATAGGCCGCGATGTGCTCGGGATCATCGTGCAGATCGACGGCGAAGCAGCGGCGGACAAGCGGCATTCAAAAACTCCGTGCGGCGTCGATTGACGCAGGCACTCACCCTGCCCTAAACATCATACGTCTGACAACATAATGATGGAGCGGATAGGTGCCACAGCTATATGGCGAACGCATGTCGCGGCGCGACCTTGCGGCACGATCCGGGGCGCTGTCCCAGTTTGCCGGGGTGCGCCTGTCGACGTTGGGCGACGGGGTCGAGCGCGGCGTCCGCTGTCTGGAGTTCCGCACCGGCTCGGGCCTGCGCTTTACCGTGCTGGTTGATCGCGCGATGGACATTGCCGACTGCGAGCATAACGGCCGCGCGGTCGGCTGGCACTCGCCGTCCGGTTTCCGCAACCCTGCGCTGCACGACTATGAGGGCGAGGGCGGGCTGGGCTGGTTCCGCTCGATGTCGGGTCTGCTGATCACCTGTGGCCTCGACCATACCCTCTTCATGCACGACGATCCGGCGGGGCATTATTTCTACGGCCCACGGGAGAAGGTTTCGTCTTCGCTGCACGGGCGGATCGGGACGATCCCGGCGCGGCTGACCGGCTATGGCGAAAGCTGGAACGGCGACGACTGCGTGCTGTGGGCCGAGGGTGTCGTCCAGCAATCGACCGTGTTTGGCGAGGATCTGCACCTGATCCGGCGGATCGAGGCGGATGTCGGCGGCGATGAAATCCGGCTGATCGACCGGGTGGTCAATCACGGTTTCTACCGCACGCCGCACATGTATTGCTACCACATCAATGTGAGCCATCCGGTGGTTGCGGAGGGCGCGCGCTATGTCGCGCCGATCCGCGACGTGATCTGGGCGGCACATGGCGACAGCTATCGCGATCAGGGGACCGGATACCGCACCTTGCCCGCGCCGATCGTCAATTTCCACGAACAGGTGTGGCAGCATGACATGGCGGCGGATGCGGACGGCAAGGTCAACGTCGCGGTGGTCAACGAGGCGATCGGATTCGGCTTTGAGGTCGAAACGCGAAAGGACCAGTTCCCGGCGATGTATGAATGGCAGAACCTGCACGCAGGTCACTATGCGGTGGGGATCGAGCCATCGACCAACCATGTGCTGGGCAAGGAATTTGCGCACGAACGCGGCGAGCTGATCTGGCTCGAACATGGCGATGAGCGCCGCTACGATAGCGTGTTCCGCATCCTGCCGACCGCCGATGCGGTCGCCGATGCGGTCCAGAGGATCGAGGGCGTCGCGCGCCAGCCGGACGACGAATATCCGACGCCTTCGGGCAACTACCCGCCGATCGGAGCCGCGAAATGAAGGGGCGGGTCGTCCTCTACACCGGCGCTGCGGGCGGACTGGGGCTCGATACCACGCTGCTGCTGCTGGAGCGGGGCGCGCGAGTGGTGGCGGTCGACAACGATCTGGCCAAGGTCGCGGCGCTGCAGGATGCGGCAGCGGGGAAGGGCGAACTGATCGTCTCGACCGCCGACCTGTCCGACCTGGCCGGTTTCCGCGCCACGCTGGACCAGCTGATCGCGACGACCGGCGGGTTCGACGTGGTGATCAACAACGCCGCGATCTATCCGTCAAAGCCGTTCGAGGACTATTCGATCGAGGAGCACCAGGCGGTGCAGCGCGTCAATGTCGATGCCGGCATTGTCGCGGTGCAGGCGGCGCTGCCGGGGATGCGGGCCATGGGCTTTGGCCGGATCATCAACGTGTCGAGCATTACCGTTTCGGGCGGTTGGGCGAATTTGTCGCCCTATGTCGCGTCGAAGATGGCGCTGATCGGGCTGACCCGGGCTTGGGCGCGCGAGTTCGGACCCGATGGCGTCACCGTCAACGCGATCGCGCCGGGTGCCTTCCCGACCGACGCCGAGAAGATCCATCCCGATCCCGAAGGCTATAACCGCATGGTGCTCGACGCCCAGTCGATCAAGCGCCGCGGCACCGCCCATGACATCGCCAACGCCATCGCCTTTTTCGCGAGCGAGGAGTCCGGTTTCGTCACCGGCCAGACGCTGCACGTGAATGGCGGCTGGACCATGAACTGAAGGACTAACTGTGCAGAATATTCTGAGCGGCATCCGCGTGCTCGACTGTTCGATCGCCATGGCCGGGCCGTTTGCGGCGCAACGCATGGGCGACATGGGCGCCGATGTGGTCAAGGTCGAGCCGGTGACGGGCGAGTGGCAGCGCCATGCCCCGGCGGGCAGCGCGACCGGCAATGAAGTGTGCGTGTCGTTTCTCGCGCTCAACCGCAACAAGCGCAGCCTGGCGATCGACCTCAAGTCTGCCGAGGGCAAGGCGCTGTTGCTGGAAATGGTCAAGGACGCCGACGTCTTCCTCCAGAACTACCGCCCCGGCGTCGCCGAGCGGCTGGGCGTCGATTATGCGACGCTGTCGGCGATCAACCCGCGGCTGATCTATGTGTCGATGTCGGGCTATGGCGAGGATGGGCCGTACCGCTTCTATCCCGGGCAGGATCTGTTGCTGCAGGGCATGTCGGGCGCGATGCTGTCCGCCGGGATCGACGGCGCGCCGCCTTCGCCAGCAGGCCAGTATCTGGTAGACGCGATCACCGCTTATTCCGCGTTCGAGGGCGCACTTGCGGCGCTGTTCCACCGCGAGCGGACCGGCGAGGGGCAGCTGGTTCAGGTCAACATGCTCGATGCGATCACGACGATCCAGATGCAGGAATTGTCGGTGTTCACCGTCGGCAATAAGCCGCAGTCGCGCTCGGCTGAGCCGCATGCGCATAGCTATATCCGAGCGCCCTATGGGGTGTTTGCGACCGCCGATGGCTATATGACGCTGGCGATGGCGCCCTATGCCAAGCTGGCCGAGCTGTTCGACGACCCGTTCTTCGCCACGCTCGACGACCAGCGCGATGGCTGGGCGATGCGCGACGAGATTTTTGCCAAGGTGCGTGAGAATTTGTTGGAGCGCACGACGGCGGAGTGGTTGGCGGCGATGCGTGAGCGCGACATTTGGGCGGGGCCGGTCTATGGCTATGCCGAATTGGTCGATGATCCGCAGATTGCGCACAACGGCACCTTCGTCGAATATGACCATCGCACCGAAGGCCGGGTCAAGGTGCCGGGCTTCCCGATCCGCTTTTCCAAGACGCCTTCGAAGATCGAGCGCGGCGCGCCGTTGGTCGGTGAGCATAGCCGCGACGTGCTGCGCGAAGCCGGGGTCGATGAGGCGCGGATCGACGCGCTGATCGCTGCGGGCGTGGTCAAGCAGCACGCATGAGTGCGCCGGTCTATCGCGGCCTGACCTGGGATCATCCGCGCGGCTATAATGCGCTGGCCGCAGCGGCGGTGCAGGCCGAGGGGCTGTCGCTGCACTGGGACAAGCATCTGCTCGAAGGGTTTGAATCGCACCCGATCGCGGATTTGTGCGCGCGCTATGACCTGGTGGTGCTCGATCACCCGCATGTCGGGGAGGCGGTCGCGGCGGATTGCCTGGTGCCGGTCGAGGCGCTGTTCGCGGCGGACGAGATCGCGGGATGGCAGGCGGCGGTCGCGGGGCCGTCTCTGGCGAGCTATGAGTATGCCGGGAAGCATTGGGCGCTTCCGCTCGATGCTGCGACGCAGGTCATGGCGTATCGGCGTGCGCGGGTGGATACGCCGCCAACGGCGTGGGTCGAGCTGCCGGCGCTGAGCCAGCGCCGCGCTGTCGCGCTGTCACTCGCCGGGCCGCATGCGATCCTGAGCTTTCAGTCGGTGTGCGGGGCGTTCGGCGCGGGGCGCTCCCGCGAGCTATTCATGGATCGCACGATCGGGCGCGAAGCCTATGCGCTGATGCTGGCGCTGACCGGCGACGCGACGGTGCGGGCGCAGGCGCTGAACCCGATCGCGATGCTCGGCGCGATTGAGCGCGGCGAGGAGATCGACCTCTGCCCGTTGATCTATGGCTATGTGAATTATGCGACGCGCGGCGTTGGCTTTGCGGATGCGCCGCGCGGATCGGGTGGGCGGATCGGATCGACGCTGGGCGGCACCGGGATCGGCGTGTCGAAGCGGTGCGACGTGACTCCGGCGCTGCTCGACCATTTGCGCTGGCTGATGTCCGAACCGACGCAGCGGACCTTCATCCCGCAGCATGACGGGCAACCCGCCCTGCGCGCGGCGTGGCAGGATGCGGCGGTGAACGCCGCCACCGGCAATTTCTTCGCGGCAACGCTGGCGACGGTGGAGCAGGCATTGCTGCGGCCCCGGCACGACGGCGCGATCGCGTTCCAGACCGCCGCCTCGGCTCGGTTGCGCGCCGCGCTGCTGGCTGGCGAGGCAGCCGATCCGGTGCTGGACGACCTCGAAACCCTGTACCGCGCCCATCATCCGGCAGGAGCCGAGACATGACCCAAGACCTGTTGTTCGATGTGGCCGACCATGTCGCCACGATCACCCTCAACCGTCCCGCAAAGCTCAACGCGCTGACACCAGAAATGGCCGCCGCGCTGATCGCCGCCGTAGCCGAGTGCAACGCCAGCGATGCCGTGCGCTGCGTTGTCATTACCGGCGCGGGCGAAAAGGCGTTTTCGGCCGGGTCCGATATCACCACGCTGGATGGCTATGCGACGCCTTGGGATTTCCGCAACCGTGACGATTATTGCGATGCGCTGCGCGCGTGTCGCAAGCCTGTGGTGGCGGCAATCAACGGCTATGCGCTGGGCGGCGGGCTGGAGACGGCGATGGCCGCCGACATACGGATCGCCAGCAGCAATGCGCGCTTCGCTGGGCCGGAGATCAAGCTGGGCTGGATCGGTGGCGGCGGGATGGCGGCGGGGCTGACCTATGCGATGGGTACGTCCAATGCCGCGATGATGCTGTTGACCGGCGACATGATCGATGCCGAGCAGGCACTGGCCTGGGGGCTGGTCAGCGAGGTTGTCGGACCCGATGCGCTGCTGGCTCGCGCGCACGAGATTGCGGCGACCATCGCATCGCGCGCGCCGATCGCGGCGGAAACGGCCAAGCTTAACCTGCGCGCCGCGCACACCATGCCGTGGGAAAAGGCGATCGAATATGAGCGCGACCTTCAGGCGATCTGCTTCGCCACCGCAGATGCGCAGGAGGGGCGCGCTGCGTTCGCCGAAAAGCGCGCGCCGGTGTTTCGGCGGCGCTAGGGTGGCGCGATGACCCAGCCCCGGATCCTGCTTACCCGTCGCTGGCCCGAGGCCGTCGAGGCGCGGTTGGCTGCCAGCTATGACGTCAGCCGCAATGTCAGCGATACGCCGATGGACGCTGCAGCCTTGGCGCAGGCTATGCGTGACCATGACGCGCTGTGCCCGACCGTGACCGACCGGATCACGCGCGAGATCATAATGACCGAAGGGCGCAGGGCGCGGATCATCGGTAACTACGGCGCGGGGTTCGAGCATATCGATCTGGATGCGGCGCGCGACGCGGGTGTTGCGGTGACCAACACGCCCGATGTGCTGACCGACGCCACTGCCGACATCGCGATGACGCTGATCCTGATGGTGACGCGGCGTGCGGGCGAGGGCGAGCGGGAGTTGCGCGCGGGCGCGTGGAGCGGATGGCGGCCGACGCATCTGCTGGGGCAGTCGCTGCGTGGCAAGGTGCTGGGGCTGGTCGGCTATGGCCGGATCGCGCGCGCGGTTGCCGAGCGTGCGCGGGCGTTTGGGCTGGAGGTCGCGGTGCACAGCCGCAGCCGCGCCGAGGACGTGCCGGTCGCAGCCTATCACGCGACGCTCGAAAGCCTGTTGCGCGTTGCCGACATCGTGTCGCTCCATGCGCCGGGCGGCGCGGCGACGCGGCATATGATCGACGTCGATGCACTCGCCGCGATGAAACCGGGCGCGGTACTGGTGAATACCGGGCGCGGGACGCTGATTGACGAAGCTGCACTGGCGGCGGCGTTGTCGCAGCATGTGATCGCGGCGGCGGGGCTGGATGTCTATGCTGACGAGCCGTGCGTGCATCCGGCGCTGGTCGGGCTGCCCAATGTCGTGCTGTTACCGCATCTGGGCTCGGCCACGCGAGAGACGCGGGAAGCGATGGGGATGAAGGTCGCGGACAATCTCGACCGGTTCTTCGCCGGGGAAGCGCCGCTTGATCGCGTCGCTTGAGCCGGTCGCGCGGGCGATTACGGGCTGGCTGGACGCGGCGCGCGGGCCGCTGATCGTCGGTATCTGCGGGGCGCAGGGGAGCGGCAAGTCTACGCTGGCCGAGGCACTGGTGGCGCAGTTCGCGGGGCAGGGCGTGCGCGCGGCGACGCTGTCGCTCGACGATCTCTATCTCGGTCGCGGCGCGCGCGCTGAGCTGGCGCGCGAGGTTCATCCGTTGCTGGCGACGCGCGGAGTGCCGCTGACGCATGACGTCGCAGCCGGCTGTGCCATCCTCGAGGCCGTCAAGGCCGGGGCGGCGGTTCAGCTGCCGCGGTTCGACAAGGCGAGCGATGCACCGCTGCCGCCCGACGCCTGGGATGCGCCGGAGGTGCTGGACCTGCTGATCTTTGAGGGGTGGTGCGTGGGTGCGCGGGCGGAGTCTCCCGCCGAGCTGATTGCGCCGGTCAACGCCCTTGAGCGCGTGGAAGACGCTGACGGGGTTTGGCGGGCGGCAGTGAATGCCGCGCTGGCGGGGCCGTATCGCGCCTTGTTCGATCGGATGGATCGGCTGGTCCTGCTCGCCGCGCCCGACTTTGCGATCGTGCGGCGATGGCGCGGAGATCAGGAGGCGGCGTTGCGTGAGCGGTTGCGCGCAGAGGGACGTGATCCCGCGCTGGCGATGGACGATGCGGCGCTCGACCGGTTTGTGCAGCATTATGAGCGCCTGACCCGCGCGATCCTGCACACCTTGCCGGGTGAGGCCGACCTGACGCTCCACCTTGACCACGAGCGCAGTTTGAAAACCTGACTTACAGGTTGCATCCCGCCAACCCATCAGTCATCATACAACAAACGAGATGGGAGAGGACATGCTGGAGAGCCAAGCCGAGTTTGGACGGCGCGCGGCGCTCGCTGGAATTGGTGCCGCCTTTGCCGCGGCGGCGACGCCGGTGCGCGCGACGGGGGCGCTGACCGGGTTTCACAACGTCCGCGACTATGGTGCGAAGGGCGATGGCAAGGCGATCGATTCGATCGCGTTCAAGCGCGCGATCGACGCTGCCAGCGCGCAGGGCGGGGGGACGATCATTGTCCCGCCGGGGCGCTATCTGTGCTTTTCGATCCGGTTGCAGAGCCGCATCACGATCGTGCTGATGCCGGGATCGGTGATCGAGGCGGCCAATCCTGACACCCATGCCGGGCGATACGATCTGCCCGAAGGGGTGTGGGAGGAGCAGTTTGTCGATTACGGCCTCGCCCATTTCCACAACAGCCTGATCTATGGCGACGGGGTCAGCGATGTCGCGATCATCGGCCAGGGGTTAATCCACGGGCTGGGTCTCGACCGCGCGGGACCGCCGCAGGGGTGGCATGGCATCCCCGGCTGGAAATCGCCCAAGGAACGCGGGCTCAGCGCGGACGCGGCGCGGCGGGCTAACCCGGAAGAGATGAAATATGAGGGGCGCGGCAACAAGGCGATCGGGCTGATCCGGTGTCGCAACGTGCTGCTCAAGGATTTCTCGATCCTGCAGGGCGGGCATTTTGCGTGTTACGTGATCGGCAGCACCAATGTGCGGATCGACGGGCTGACCGTCGACACCGACCGCGACGGGATCGACATCGATTGCTGCCGCGATGTCCGTGTGACCAACTGCGTGGTCAACGCGCCCAAGGACGACGCGATCGTGTTGAAGAGCAGCTATGGCCTGCAGGAAGCACGGTTTTGCGAGGATGTGCAGGTCATCGGGTGCAAGACGAGCGGCTATCTGCTCGGCACCTTGCTCGACGGGACCTACCAGCCGTCGCCCTATCTCTCGACCGACAAGGTGGGGGTGCTGGGGCGGATCAAGCTGGGAACCGATTCGATCGCGGGGTTCCGCAACGTCCTGATTGCCGACTGCATCTGCGAGAATACGCGGGGGCTTCAGCTGGGGGCGATCGATGGCGGGGTGCTGGAGGATGTGACNTTCCGCGACATCAACCTGNTCAACCCGGTCAACCANCCGATCTTCCTGCGCCTGTCCGCNCGCAACCGNGCGCCGCGNGGNGCGGGGGTGGCGAAGGTNCGGCGGGTGCGCTTCACCGACATTCAGGTGTCGGGGGCGCGGCGCGAGTATCCGTGCGGAGTGGTCGGCATCCCGGACGGGATCATCGAGGATGTGAGCTTTCGCGGCGTGCATGTGCAGGCGGCGGGTGGCGGCACGGCCGAGGACGCGGCGCGGCAGGTGCCCGAGCGGCGCACGTCCAGCCTGGAGCCGAGCTTCATGGGGACGCTGCCCGCGCATGGGCTATACGCCCGGCACGTCCGTAACCTCAGCCTGACCGATCTGAGTTTCGACACCGCCACCCCCGACGCGCGCCCGGCGGTCGCGCTCGAAAATGTCGATGGGGCGGTGATCGGGGGGCTGATCAGCCCCAAGCCGCGCGATGCGGCGATCCGCGCCGATGCCGCGTGCCGCAATGTTGCGGTCGGCGCGGTGCATGTCTTTGCGAAGGAGCCACAGCCATGATGACCCTGATCCGACGCGGCCTGCTCGCGCTCGCCGCGCTGCTGGCAGCACCGGCGGCAATGGCCGATGAGGCGGTGCCGCTGAGCGAAGGCTGGCGCTTCGTCAAGGAAGACGTTCGCGGTGGCGAACGGCCCGGGCTGGACGATGCGCGCTGGGCGCGGGTCGCGGTGCCGCACACCTATAATGCCGAGGATTCCGGGATTGGCGGCGCGAAGGCGCGCGGCGAGCCGGAGGGGGTCTATTATCGCGGCCCCGCCTGGTATCGCCTGAAGATCGACCACAAGCCGCGCGCGGCGACCCGCTATCTGCTGCATTTCGGCGGTGCGACGCTGAAGGCCGATGTGTGGCTGAACGGCGAGAAGGTGGGCAGCCATGAAGGCGGCTATGCCGCGTTCCGGTTCGATGTGACCGGCAAGCTGAAGGCGGGCGAGAACCTGCTCGCGGTGCGAGTCGACAATGCCAAGAACCCGCAGATTTCGCCGCTCAACGGCGACTTCAACATCTTTGGCGGCCTGTATCGTGAGGTGAAGCTGATCGCGACGCCGGAGTTGCATTTCGACCGGCTCGACCATGCCGGGCCGGGGATCAAGGTACGGACCGAGGCGCTGGGCAAGGGCAATGCGACGGTCGGCCTGACCGCCGCCGTGGTCAACGACCGCGCGGTGCCCGCGACCTTTCAGATCGTGACGCGGATTGCCGATGCGCAGGGCAAGGTGGTCGCGACGCAGCGCAGCCCGCTGACGCTCGCGCCCGGTGCGCGGGGGACGGCGGACCAGCGGTTTACGCTGAAGTCGCCGAAGCTGTGGGAGGGGCGCAAGTCGCCCTATCTGTATCGCGTGACCAGTGAGGTCGTGGCGGGCGGCAAGGCGATCGACAGCCAGACCGCGCCGCTGGGCATCCGCACCGTTGCGGTTAAGCCGGACGGGACGTTCCTGCTCAACGGCCAGCGCTATCCGCTCTATGGCGTCAATCTGCAGATGCCGACGCGGTTCGGGCGCGGGCCGATCGTGACGCAGGCGGAGATCGACGAGGATCTCAAGATCTTTGACGAGATGGGCGTCACCGGCATCCGCCTGGCGCATATGCAGCATCCGCAGCGCGTCTATGACCGCGCGGACGAGCTGGGCATCCTGATCCTGACCGAGGTGCCGCTGATCGACGATCATGATCAGTCGGATGCGTTCCGGGTCAATCTGGTCGCGCAGATGCGCGAGATGATCGCGCAGACCTATAACAATCCTTCGGTCGCGCTGTGGGGGATCGGCAACGAGATCCGCAAGTCGGATGCGGCGTCGAACCGGATACTGGCGGACCTGAACAGCACGGCCAAGACGCTCGATCCGCTGCGCCCGACGACCTATGCGCATTGCTGTCTGGACGACAACGACCCGATCGCGCTGCATAGCGATACCGTGTCGTATAATCGCTATTTCGGCTGGTATTGGACCAAGTCGGAGGACATCGGGCCGTGGGCGGATGAGCTGCACGCCAAGATGCCGACCCGCCCGATCGGGGTCAGCGAATATGGCGCGGGCGCGTCGATCCTGCATCAGGAAGACCCAGTGCTGAAGCGGCCGGAATCGAACGGCTACTGGCACCCCGAGCAATATCAGACCGACTTTCATGTGAAGCATTGGCTGGAGATGAAGAAGCGGCCGTTCCTGTGGTCGACCTTTATCTGGCTGGGCATCGATTTCCCGTCGTTCAAGCGCAACGAGGGCGACCGCCCGGCGATCAACGACAAGGGGCTGGTGACCGAGGACCGCAAGACCAGGAAGGACGCCTATTACTGGTATCAGGCGAACTGGGCCGAGAAGCCGATGCTGCACATCACCAGCCGCCGCGACACCGACAAGCGGACGCAACAGGTGAAGGTGATGGCATTCTCCAACCTGCCGAGCATCGAACTGCGCCTGAATGGTGGGGCGTGGAAGACGGTGCCGGTCGAGGACCGCATGGCCAAGTGGACGATCGAGCTGAACAAGGGCGAGAACCGCGTCGAGGCGCGGGCGCGGACGCCGGACGGAACGTGGCTCACCGATCAGGTGACCTGGCGTTACGCCACCCGACCCTGAACTGATCCCCCCTCGTGCCCGCCGCGCGAACTCCGCGCGGTGGGCATTTTTTTTGGTTGGTGGGTTTCCGCGATATCGGAGCGGGTTTCTATCGTGGGATTGAAATAACCAAATAGGTTTCACGTGGAATGGCGTGAAACGCGCGGAAATTCGTGGGTCCGACGTGCGGACTCGGCATTTTTCCAGGGTGCGCCCGAAACGGATGATGCGAACATGTCGTGGAAGACCGCGCCGTAGAACTACGGCGCGGTCTTCCATTTGCGGGCAGGAATGTCGTGCGTTTGGACGCTCAGTCGCGCGGACCGGCTGCGTCGATCACCTTTTGCGCTTCGGCGGGCCAGTTGCGGTCGGGGATCAGGAAATTGCCGCGCGCGTCGTTGCCGATTTCGGGGAGCCAGCGTCCGCCGGTGCTCATCGAATTGTGCCAGTTCCCGACCGCGCGATTGTCGGTCGAAATCCTGCGCGCATACATCTTGCCGGCGGTGTTGATGTTGAGCCACTTGCCGCCGGTCTCGACGACATTGCCGGTCACGGTGAAGTGCTTGCTGCCCTCATCCAGATAGATGGCGATGCGGTTCGAGATGTCGAAAATGTGGTTGTTGCGGATCACCGAATTGGGGTTGGCCGATAGGTTGTAGATCGCGCCGCCGTCTTCGTACCACAGCTTCACGCCATGGATGCGGTTGCCCTCGACCAGCGTGTTGCGCAGTGTGGTCGGGGTGGTGAATTTGGGGTTGTGGACATAGCCCTTGGCGTTTTCGTCGTAATTGGGATTGCCGCCTGCGTCGTTATAGCCCCAGCCCCAGCCGGTCGCGATCGCGTCATAGGGCGCGTCGCTGATGTCGTTGTGCAGGATCTGCGCGCCGTCGATATAGGTGGTCAGGATCGCGGCATTGTCCTTGTAATCCTGGCTGACCGTGACGACCGTGTTGTCGGCGATGACGAGGTCGCGGTTGATCAGGTTCGGGTTGGACGGGTGATGCGCGTCGGTGCGCACACCGCCCGCCATGATCGCGCCGCCCGCCAGCACCGAGAAGCGGTTGCGTGAGACGCGGATGCCGCTGGTCGCGAGGCCGACGCCGGAGAGATGCGCGGTCGGTTCGTTGCCGATGCCGAGCGCGATCTGACCGAGCTGGTTGAAGTGATTGCCTTCAAAGGTCACGTCGCGCGCCGCCGAGACCTGAACCGCGGCGGGCATCTGGTGCCATTTGAGGCGCATCGATTCGAACTCGACGCAGCCCCAGCCGCATTTCTCCCACGCGTCCTTGGGGCGGATCGGCGAGACCTCTTTGAGATAGGCGCCGCTCTGCTGGTTGGCATAGCCGGTCGGCTGCGACGCGCCGAGCCATGAGCTGTGCGCGAAGGTAATGCCGCGGAAGCTGATCCGCTCGATCGGCGCTTCGGGCGTGCCGCCGATCGACACCAGCGTTTCGAGTGTGGGGACGACGACCTTCAGGTCCTTGATATCCTCATCGATTCCGGTGCGCAGGTAGAGTTTGCCGACTTCCGGCTCGATCACCCATTGGTGATAGCGCGCGTGCCAGTCATTGGTCTTGCCGATGAATTCGAGCGCGTTGACCAGGAACAGGCGGGAGTCATCGGGGAAGATCGGCTTGCTGATCGTGTCATAGCCCCATGTGTTATTGTCCCAGGCGGGCTGGTGCATCGTCACACGCATGCCGTCGATCGACTTTACCGGGGAATAGCGGTCGGTGAAGAAGCCGGTCGCCTCCAGCTCCAGCCGGTCGGGGCGGGCGAGCTTGGCGACATAGTCATATTTGGGGTTGGTGATTTCAAACCCGGTCGGGCCGAATTTCACGTCCGACGATTTGAGTTCGATCCACGGGCGTTCGGCGACGGTGCCGTTGACCCAGATCTGGCGCGTATCCAGCCCCTTGGGCGTGGCGGCGACGTAGATGCGGCGGTCGGCGTCGTAGGAGGTGAAGCCGGTGACTTCGATGCCCGAGGAGATAATCGGCTTGGCGCCATCGGCGGCGCGCCATTCGACGCTTTTGCCGTTCTGCCCGCCATCGGCGCGGCGGAAGACCAAGGGCGCGGTGAGGCGATAGGTGCCGTCGGCGAGCAGCACGGTGACGTCGTGGCGCGCATTGCTGGCGCGGACGAGTGCCTGGGCGCGTTCGAGGGTGCGAACCGGGCGGTCCTGTGTGCCCGGATTGCGGTCATTGCCGGTCGGCGCGACATGCACCGTCACCTGCGCCATCGCGGTCGAGGCGGACAGCAGCGCGACGGCGAGGGTCAGCGAGCGTGCGATCATGGGGAAACCTCTCCTGAAGTTTTGTTTTAGGGTTGTTTCAGCAGAGCTGAAACAGTGGCGGCACCAGCCCGCTCCCCCACCCGGCCACCCAACGACAGTGTGTTCTATGGGTGGCCGGGTGGGGGAGCGGGCTGGTGCCGTGATCATCGGTCAGTTCACCCAGCCGCCGTCGATGACGCTGGTCGTGCCGGTCGTGAAGGCGCTTTCGTCCGAGGCGAGATAGACCGCGAGTGCCGCGAGTTCTTCCACGCGACCGAACCGGCCCATCGCCTGACGCGCGGTGAATTCGGCATAGGCTTTGTCGAAGTCGCCGGTGTCATGGAGCCGTTGAATCAGCGAGGGCGTTTCGACCGTGCCGGGGCAGATCGCGTTGCAGCGGATGCCGTGGGTGACATAGTCGATCGCGACCGATTTGGTGAGGCCGATGACCGCCGCCTTGGTCGCGCCATAGGCGAAGCGGTTGGCGACCGCCTTGATGCTCGAACAGACCGACGACATGTTGATGATCGACCCGCCGCCGCGCGCGATCATGCCGGGCAGCACGGCGCGAATCATGCGATATTGCGCGGTGACGTTGAGCGCATAGGCGAAGTCCCATTGATCCTCGTCGCAGTCGAGGATGGTGCCGGCGTGGACGACGCCCGCGCAGTTATACAGGACGTTGAGGTCGGGATAGTCGGCGGCGATCGCCTTGACGGCTGCGGCATTGGTCACGTCGAGCACGCGGGTTTCGGCGCCTTGGAGTCCTTCCAGCGCCTCGGCACGGACATCGGTGGCGATCACGCGGGCGCCTTCGCGGACAAAGGCTTGCGCGGTGGCGCGGCCGATCCCCTGGCCCGCAGCGGTGACCAGCGCGACCTTGCCTTCCAGACGGCCCATCAAACTCTCTCCTAATCGGGACAAGCGGCATGGACAGATGCCGCGATCAAACATATGATGAATTATGTTTGATCGACACGCAAGCGCCGACTTTCCCATGGATCGCCGTTCGACCATCGGGCTTCTCACCTTGTTGCTGGGTAGCCCTGCGCTCGCCCAATCCGCGCTGACGGGGCATGGCGTGGAGAATATCCGCGACCATGGTGCGCGCGGCGACGGGCGGACGATCGATAGCCCGGCGATCCGGCGCGCGGTGGAGGCGGCGGCGAAGCGGGGCGGGGGCGTCGTGCTGGTGCCGCCGGGGCGGTATCTGAGCTTTTCGATCCGGCTGCTCGACAATGTCACGCTGGCCCTGTCGGCGGGCGCGGTGATCGAGGCGGCAGACCCGGACATTAATGGGCGTAATTACGACCCGCCCGAAAACTATCTGGAAGAGCAGTTTCAGGATTTCGGGATTACCCATGTCCATAACAGCCTGATCTATGCCGATGGCGCGTCGAACATCGGGGTGGTCGGGCCGGGGATGCTGCACGGGCTGGGGCTGGATCGCGAAGGGCCGGGGGATCGCTGGTGGCAGCGCAAGAATTGGCAATCGGCCAAGTCGCTGGGGATCAGCCCGAAGGAGTATATGCTGCGCGATGCGAACGAGGCGGCGCAGGTCGGGCGGGCGAACAAGACGATCGGCCTGATGAATTGCCGCAACGTGCGGTTGCAGGATTTCACGATCCTGCAGGCCGGGCATTTCGGGATCATCGCGCATGGGTGCAGCAACATGGCGCTGGACGGGATCGTGATCGACACCGACCGCGACGGGATCGACATCGATTGCTGTCGCGATGTGCGCGTGGTCAACTGCACGGTCAATGCGCCCAAGGATGACGCCATCGTGCTGAAGAGCAGCTATGCGCTGGGCCGCAAGGTGATGTGCGAGGACATTCTGATTCAGGGGTGCAAGACCAGCGGTTATTCGATGGGGTCGCTGCTGGATGGCAGCTATCGCCTGTCGGATTATCCCGCGCCGGACAAGATCGGGGTGCTGGGGCGGATCAAGATGGGGACCGAGACCAATGGCGGGTTCCGCAATGTGCGCATCGCCGACTGTATCTGCACCAATACGCGCGGCATCCTGGTCGGCATCGTCGATGGTGGGTTGATGGAGGATGTGGCGATTTCGGGGATCATCCTGCGCGATCCGGTCAACCATCCGCTGTTCGTCCATCATGCGGCGCGGATGCGTGCGCCCAAGGGAACGCCGGTCGGGGCGATCCGGCGCGTGCGGTTCGACGATATTCAGGTGTCGGGTGCCCATCCGAGCTATCCGTGCGGGGTCGAGGGAATTGCCGATGGGCCGGTGGAGGATGTGAGCTTTACCGGCGTGGATGTGCAGTCGGCCGGCGGGGGGACCGCCGCCGATGCGGCGCATGAGCCCGAATATCGGCGCGAGACGAGCCTGGAGGTCAGCTACCTCAAGACGTTGCCTGCGCATGGGCTGTGGGCGCGGCATGCCAAGCGGCTGAGCGTGCGCGATTGTCGGTTCACGACCGATACGCCCGCTGCGCGGCCCACGGTGGCGTTGCGCAACGTCGCGGGCGCGCAGATCGATGGGCTGTCGTCGCGCAAGGCGCGGGGCGAGGCGGTGTCGGCGAAGGAGTGCAGCGGCGTGGTGCTGGGCGACGTGCAGGTTCTGGCGTGAGTGTTGCGCTTGGGCCGCTGGCGTTCGGTGCGGCGTCGATCGGGAACCTGTATCGCGCGGTGCCGGATGATCAGGCGCAGGCGGTGGTGGCGCGGGCATGGGATGCGGGGGTGCGCTATTTCGACACCGCGCCGCATTACGGCTTTGGGCTGAGCGAGAAAAGGCTGGGCGCGGCTTTGGCGGAGCTGGACCCGGAGCAGACCGCGATCATCTCGACCAAGGTCGGGCGGCGGCTCGATCCGCGGCCGGATGCCGATCTGTCGGCGGTGCGGCAGGCGTTCGTGACGCCCGAGCCGTATGAGAGCGTGTTCGATTACAGCTATGACGCGGTGATGCGGTCGCATGAGGCGAGCCTCAAGCGGCTGGGGCGCGACCGGGTCGACATTCTCTACGCGCACGACATTGGCAGTTTTGCGCATGGGGACGATCATCCGCGCCTGTTCGCCGAGTTTCTCGAGGGCGGGTATCGCGCGATGTGCGAGCTGCGCGCGTCGGGGGCGGTGTCGGCGATTGGGCTGGGCGTCAACGAGGTCGCGGTGTGCGAGGAGATGCTGGCGGCGGGGGATGTCGACCTGCTGATGCTGGCCGGGCGCTATACGTTGCTGGAGCAGGACCCGTTGGACCGGCTGCTGCCGCTGTGCGCGGAGCGGGCCGTGCAGTTGGTGATTGCCGGGCCGTATAATTCGGGCATTCTCGCCAAGGGCGTGCGGGGCGGGAGCGTGCCGAACTTCAACTACGAACCCGCCCCCGCCGCGATCGTCGCGCGGGTGGGGCGGATCGAGGATGTCTGCGCCGCGCATGGCGTGCCGCTGGCCGCCGCCGCGCTGCAATTCCCGCTGGCGCATCCGCAGGTCGCTGCGGTGGTACCGGGGATGGGGACGGTCGCGCAGGTGGATGACGCGCTGACGCTGATCCGCCATCCGATCCCGGCGGCGTTCTGGAGCGACCTGCGCGCGGCGGGGCTGATCCGCCCCGACGCGCCGGTGCCGCTTGCGTGAAACGCCTCTAAATCTTCCAGACCCCGTCGATGCGGGCCGGGGTGCCGGCCTGTCCGCCCTCACGCAGCGATGCGGGGAGCAGGTCGGCGGGGATGTCCTGATAGCTGACCGGGCGCAGGAAGCGGTCGATCGCGAGCGTGCCGACCGAGGTGCTGCGCGGATCCGAGGTGGCGGGATAGGGGCCGCCATGGACCATGGCGTGCGTCACCTCGACCCCGGTGGGCCAGCCATTGGCGAGGATGCGACCGGCGAGCTGTTCCAGCACGGGGAGCAGGTCGCGCGCGGCATCATGGTCGGCGGGGTCGATGTGCAGCGTGGTGGTGAGCTGACCTTCGAGCTTTGCGAGGATCGCGGTGAGTTCGGCAAGGTTGGCGCAGCGGACGATGAGCGAGGAGGCGCCGAATACTTCGTGCAGGTGCACCGGGTCGGCGAAGAAGTCGCGCCCGGCAACGCTGAACAGCGCCGCGCTGCCCTGACCGGTGGTTGCTTCGACGCCATCGGCCAGCGCGGTGACGTGGGGTGCGGCGGCGAGCTTGGCCTTGCCATCGGCATAGGCGGCGCAGATGCCGGGGGTGAGCATGACCTGCGGCTGCTGCGCGGCGAGCAGCTCGGTCGCGCGCGCCACGAAGGCGTCGAGGTCGGGGCCGTCGATGGCGAGGATCAGCCCGGGGTTGGTGCAGAACTGGCCGGCGCAAATGTTGAGGCTGGCGACGAACCCTTCGGCCAACGCGGTGGCGCGCGCGGCGAGGGCGTGCGGCATCAGGATGACCGGGTTGATCGCCGACATTTCGGCATAGACCGGGATCGGGCGCGGGCGGGCGGCGGCGATGCGCATGAGGGCTTCACCCCCGGCGCGTGAGCCGGTGAAGCCGACCGCCTGAATGCGCGGATCGGCGACCAGTGCTTCACCGACGGCGCGGGCGCCGTTGACCAGGCTGAACACGCCCTTCGGCATCCCCGTGGCTTGCGCCGCGCGGGTGATCGCGCCGGCGATCAGTTCCGACGTGCCGGGGTGGGCGCGATGGCCCTTCACCACGACCGGGCAGCCGGCCGCGAGTGCCGAGGCGGTGTCGCCGCCGGCGGTCGAGAAGGCGAGCGGGAAGTTGGATGCGCCGAACACCGCGACCGGGCCGAGCGGGATCATGCGCAGGCGCAGATCCGGGCGGGGCGGAGTGCGCGCGGGGTCGGCATGGTCGATGCGCAGTTTCTGCCACGCGCCGTCGCGGACTTCGCGCGCGAACAGGCGCAGTTGGTTGGCGGTGCGGCCACGCTCGCCGGTGATGCGCGCGGACGGCAGGCCGGATTCTTGGCAGGCGCGTTCGACCAGCGCGTCGCCCAGCGCCTCGATCTCATCGGCGATCGCGTCGAGGAACGCGGCGCGGCGGTCGAGCGGGAGCGCGGCATAGGGCTGGAACGCGGCATGGGCGGCGGCGCAGGCGTCGGCGACGTCTTCGAGGCAAGCCTCGGCGAAGCCGGTGTCCGCGATCTCGGCGTCGCGCGCGGGGTCATAGGCGCGGAAGCGGGTCGGCGCGGTGCGGCGTTCGCCGGCAATGAACAGGTCTCCGGTCAGCATCGATACCTCGCTCTTGTCTGGATCATCGGGGTCGCGGCGGCGGGCACGCCGCCGCGTCGGTTGGACGCCATGTAGGCATCCGACCGGGCAGGTCAATCAAGGTATGACATATTATGAGTCGCGTCAGGTCTTGAACGTCCGGTGCGACACGCAATTGGCGTCGACCAGATCCCAGTCGATGTCGATGCCGAGGCCGGGGCCTTCGGGGACATGGATGCGGCCATCGGCGTCCATATAGTCGCGCAGGCTCTGCTTCATCGGGATCTGGAACGTGTCTTCGGGCACGAACAGCTCGAAATATTCCGAATTACGGACGGCGCAGGCAACATGGATGTTGGCGATGTCCATCGGCCCCATCGTTGTGGTGTGCAGCTCGCAATTCATGCCATGCGCCTCGGCAAGGTGGCAGACCTTGAGCGTGCCGGTGATCCCGCCCTTCCACGAGACGTCGGCGCGGACCATGTCGACCGCGTCGGCCTTGATCGCCTGCGCCACGCCCCAGGGGCCGCCGCGCGTGGTTTCGGTGCCGACGATCGGGATGTCGACCGCCGCGCTCAGCTTGGCATATTTGTCGAGTTCGTAGTCTCGGAACGGCTCTTCGAACCAATAATAGTCGAGCTGTTCGAGATGGCGGGCGACCTTGATCGCTTCGTGCAGCGTATATTCGGACACCGGATCGGTCATCAGGATCATGTCGGGGCCGACCGCTTCGCGCACGGCGGCGTGGATTTCCATGTCGACGCTGCTGGGGCCGCACGGGTGGACCTTGTACGCCTTGAACCCGCGTTCCTTGTAGGCCAGCGCCTCGCGCACATAATCCTCGATGCCGGGCAGCCACAGGCTGCTGGCATAGACGGGCAGGCTGGTGCGGTAACTGCCGAGATATTTGTGCAGCGGCAGGTTGGCGGTGCGCGCGGCGGCGTCCCACAGCGCCACGTCGATCGGGCCGGGGAGGAACACCGGGAAGAATGCGCCGTGGCGGTCGATATTCCAGAAATCGTGCCAGATCGCTTCGCGGTCATGGATGCTGCGGCCGAGGATCACCGGGGCGATGACGTCGGACAGATAGGCGTCGGTGACCGCGCCGGAGCGTGCAGCCCAGAAGGTCGCAATCCCCTCGATCCCGTCGCTCGTCGTGATTCGGCCGACGCCATAGCTCCACGGCATCGGCGCCGCGCCCTCGCGGTCCTCGTCGAACAGCCCCTTGGGGCGGTTGCAGATCCAGGTTTCAAACTTTTCGATGCGCATTCCGCGTCCGCCCCTAAAACTTGTCTTACAGGATTGTGGCGGAAAATGCGGAACGGTTCAACCGGGTGCGGTGGCCTTTGCCGATTCGGCGACGACCGGGGCGAGGATCACGGTCAGCGCATCGTCGAAATGCTGCGCCATTGCTGCGGCTGCCGCGGGGGCGTCGCGGGCCACGACAGCGGCCACGATCTGCTCGTGCAGCTCCTGAACGCGCGACAGGCCGTGGATCTGCGACCAGCGCTCGCGCCCGGTGCTCATCGCGACAAGGATCAGCTGGCGCAGCGCGTCGATCAGCAGCGAGTAGAGCGGATTGCCGGTCGCCTGGGCGAGCGTGACGTGCAGCCGCAGGTCGAGCGCGAGATAGAGATCGGCATCGTCGATATCGCGCGCCATGTCGGCGATGATCGATTGCAGTTCGGCGGCCTGTTCCTCCGTGCGATGCTGCGCCGCGAGCACGACCATCGCGATTTCGACGCCGCGCCGCAGTTCGAGAATGTCGCGCTCATTCGCCTGACCGATCAGCACCGCGTTGCTGATCACCCGCGACATCATCTCGCCGTCTACCGGCACGATCGTCGCGCGCTTGCCGACTGCCATTTCGACCAGGCCCGTCGCGGCGAGCGTGCGCATGGCTTCGCGCACGACCGGGCGGCTGACGCCCAATTTCTCGCTGATCGTCGTTTCGCTCGGCAGGCGGGAGCCGGGGCGCAGCTGTTCGCTCGCGACATGCTCGCGCAGATAGGCAATGACCTGTTCGACCAGGCTGACCGATTTGGCTGGAGCGCCGTCGTCGTCATTTACCGCTTGCAAGAGTTCCTCCGTCGTTCGGGAAATACCCGAAATCGCTGCAAACTGCACATTACAGCAAAAACCGACTTGTCATACCGGTTCAAAACGATCAATCCTGTCTTACAGGATTACGAGGGTGTCGCCGGTTCGAGCGCGCCTCGCATCGGAGGGATGCCCGAACCATGACGACCGAAACCCGCGCGACCGGGGCGGACCATATGGCTGCAAAGCCGCGCGGACGCTATCGCTGGGTGATCTGCGCATTGCTCTTCACCTCGACCACGATCTGCTACATCGATCGCCAGATCTTCGGGTTGCTCAAGCCGACGCTCGATGCCGAGTTCGGGTGGAGCGAGACCGATTATGGCGACATCGTCGCCGCATTCTCGCTGATGTATGCCTTTGGCTATCTGCTCGGCGGGCGGCTGATGGACTGGATCGGCGTTCGTCGGGGATTGGCGCTTGCCGTCGGCGGGTGGAGCATCGCGGCGGCGGCGCATGGCCTGATGTCGAGCGTGCTGGGCTTCAAGCTCGCGCGCGGGGTGCTGGGCATTACCGAGGGCGGCAACTTCCCGGCGTCGATCAAGGCGGTGCGCGAATGGTTCCCGCCGCAGGAGCGCGCCTTTGCCACCGGTATCTTCAACGCGGGCAGCAATATCGGCGCGATCGTGACACCGATTTCGCTGCCGTTTCTGGTCGCCGCATTCGGCTGGCGCGCGGCGTTTCTGATCGCGGGCAGCCTTGGCCTGATCTGGCTGGTGCTGTGGTGGCGCTTCTATGAGCAGCCCGAGCGGCAAAGCCGCCTGTCGGGTGAGGAGCTGGCCTATATCAAGGCGGGGGAAGACCCCGCGCCGCAGCCGCATGTGCCGTGGCTGTCGCTGCTGCGCTATCGCGGGACCTGGGCCTATGTCGTTGGCATGTTGATGACGAGCCCGGTGTGGTGGTTCTACCTCAACTGGGTGCCGGGGTTCCTGCACGACCGGTTCGGGATCGACATGATGGGCGCGATCGCGCCGCTGGTTGCGATCTACCTGATCGCCGATGTCGGAAGCATTGCGGGCGGGTGGATTTCCTCGCGCATGATCCGGGGCGGCATGGCGCCGGTGCCGGCGCGGTTGCTGACGATGTTCCTGATGGCGCTGTGCCCGATCCCGGTCGCGTTCATCGCCGGGGTGTCGGACCTGTGGCCCGCCGTGCTGATGATCGCGCTGGCGGCGGCGGGGCATCAGGGGATGTCGGCCAATCTCTATACGCTGGCGTCGGACACGGTGCCGGCACGCGGGGTGAGTTCGGTGATCGGGATGGGCGGGTTCGCCGCCGGGATCGTCGGGATGTTCGTGGCGATGGCGGTGGGCCGTATCCTCGACGCGACGGGGGGCAACTACAAGCTGCTCTTCATCGCGGCGGCGATTGCCTACCCGCTCGCCGTGCTGGTGATGGCGCTGATCGTGCGCCGCCCGGCGACCAAGACTGTAACGGTGGACTGAAGATGGACGACAAGGCGATTTTCGAGCTGTTCCGCAGCGAGCTGTACACGCCGGTGGTGGGCGATATTCTCGACAGCATGGGGCGGGTGCATCAATTCCTGCCGCAACCGATCCAGCCGATGCGGACCGCAATGAAGCTGATCGGGCGGGCGATGCCGGTGGTGATGATCGACGTCTATGGCCCGCAGGCCGAGCCGTTCGGCAAGCTGACGGAAGCGCTCGACCAGCTGGAGCCGGGGGACATTTACCTCGCGAGCGGCGGGGCGATGCGCTGTGCCTATTGGGGCGAGATCCTGACTGCGACGGCGCGGCAGCGCGGGGCGGCGGGGGCGGTGATCAACGGATTTCACCGCGACACGCCGCAGGTGCTGGAGCAGGATTGGCCGGTGTTCAGCCGGGGGCGGTTCGCGCAGGATTCGGGCGTGCGGACCAAGGTGATCGACTATCGCTGTCGGAATCGAGGTCGGGCCGGTGACGGTGCAGCCGGGCGATCTGATCTTTGGCGATCTCGACGGCGTTCTGGTCATCCCGCGCGACTGCGAGGCCGAGGCGATCGAGCGCGCGCTGGAGAAGGTGCGCGGCGAGAAGCTGGTGCGGCGCGAGATCGAGGGCGGGATGTCGAGCACCGACGCCTTTGCCAAATATGGGATATTGTGAGGACGCAATGAGCCGCGCATTTCGCATTCATCCCGACGATAATGTCGCGACGCTGCTGGAAGATGCGGCGGAGCGGGTGAGCGTGGTTGGCGGGCCTGATGTTGCGTTGCACGCTCCGATCGCGCTGGGCCACAAGGTTGCGCTGACCGATATCGCGGAGGGCGCCGCAGTAGTGAAGTTCGGCATTCCGATCGGTATTGCCAGCAGCGCGATCCGAGTGGGCGACTGGGTGCATCTGCACAATTGCGCGAGCCGGTTCGACGAACGCTCGGGCGGGTTCGACACCGTGACCGGCGCGGCCAAGGATATGGTCTATGACTGAGGGGATGGCGCGGCGCTGGGACGGGTGGCTGCGACCCGACGGGCGCAAGGGCGTGCGCAATATCGTGCTGGTGATCTACACCGTGCAGTGCGCAGCGCATGTCGCGCATGCCATCGCGGCGGGTGAGGGTGACGTGCAGGTGATCGGTTTTCCCGGTTGCTACGACAATCAATATGCGATCCGGCTGGTGCTGAGCCTGGCGCGGCATCCCAATGTCGGGGCGGTGCTGTCGGTCGGGCTGGGGTGCGAATATACCCAGCCGGCGCGGATCGCCGAGGCGGTGGAGCGCAGCGGGCGACCCGCCGACGCTTTCTTCATTCAGGATGTCGGCGGGACGCGGACATCGGTGGAGCGCGGCAAGGACAGCGTGCGCGCGCTACGCGACCGCATCCGGCGCGAGACGCCGCGGGTCGAGATGGGCTTTGGCGACCTGATTTTGGGCGCGGAATGCGGTGGATCGGACGGGACCAGCGGGCTGGTCGGCAATCCGGTGGTCGGGCGGTTGTTCGACAAGGTGGTCGATGCCGGCGGGTCGGCGATTGCCGAAGAGATTGTCGAGATGATCGGGCTGCGCGACATCATCCTCGCCCGCGCGGTGGATGATCGCGCACGCGGCGAGCTGGAGGCCGCATACTCCAAGGCCGAAGCCTATTGCCGTGACGTGCGGCAGTACTCGGTGTCGCCCGGAAACTTCGCGGGCGGGCTGACCACGATCGAGGAAAAGAGCATGGGCGCGTTCGCCAAGAGCGGATCGCGGCCGATCCAAGGGGTGATCAAGGTCGGCGAAGCGCCGCCCTGGCCGGGCATGTGGATCATGGATTCGGTGCCCGATCCGCACTTCATGCAGTTCGGCTATACCAATCCCAACGACACCGAGGGGATCATGGACCTGATTTCGGGGGGCAGCCAGATCGTGCTGTTCATCACCGGGCGGGGCAGCGTNATCGGNTCGCCGGTCGCGCCGCTGATCAAGGTGACGGGNAACAGCCGCACCTATGCGCGGATGCANGAAGACATGGATTTCGATGCGGGCCGNGTGCTTGCCGGGNANNTGTCGCTCGATGCGGCGGCAGACGAGCTGGCGGCGATGGTCGGCGATGTCGCGTCGGGTACGCCGAGCAAGCCCGAGGCGCTGGGCCACAGGGAGTATTTCGTGATGTACAAGCACCAGGACACGCCGGAGCTGGATCGGGGGTGCCGCAGTGCCGCATGATCCGTTCCGCCTGGATGGCGAAGTCGCGCTGATCACCGGCGGCGGCACGGGCCTTGGCCTCGGCATGGCGCGCGCGCTGCATGCAGCCGGTGCGCAGGTCGTGCTGGTCGGGCGGCGTGAGGAGATGGTCCGCGCCGCCGCCGAGGAACTGGGCGACGGCGCGCATTGGGAGGCGGTCGATGTGACCGACTTCGCCGCGCTGCCCGCGCTGGTCGAGCGGGTGATCGCCAAGACCGGCAAGGTGTCGATCCTGCTCAACAATGCCGGGATCAACTTCAAGAAGCTGGCGGTCGATACCCCGGTCGAGGACTTCTCGACCATGCTCGACACGCATGTGCTCGCCGCGCATGCGCTGACGCAGGCGGTGCTGCCGGGCATGATCGCTGCGGGGCATGGCAGCATCCTGTTCACCGCGTCGATGACCTCGCTGATCGGGATGCCGGGCGTGATCGCCTATTCGGCGGCCAAGTCGGCCTATGTCGGCATGGTCCGCGCGCTATCGTGCGAGGTTGCGGGGCAGGGGGTGCGGGTCAATGCCATCGCACCCGGCTGGATCGAATCGCCGATGTTGCGCCGCGCGCTCGACGGCGATCCGGCGCGATCGAACCGCATCCTGCAACGCACGCCGATGGGCCGGTTCGGGGAGGCCGAGGATATCGGCCTTGCCGCCGTCTATCTCTGTTCACCCGCCGCGAAGTTCGTGACCGGCGTCCTGCTGCCGGTCGATGGCGGCGCTTCACAAGGTTTCTGACAATGACGACCCCTTACCGACTGCATGAAGACCGGCTGTTCCCGGCGGACCCAGGTATCCGCAGCATTGCGCGTGAGCTGTACGGCACGGTGCGCGACCTGCCGATTGTCAGCCCGCATGGCCATACCGACCCGTCGTGGTTCGCGACCAACGATCCGTTCGCGGACCCGGCGTCGCTGTTCATCGTGCCCGACCACTATATCTTCCGCATGCTGTACAGCCAGGGCGTGCCGCTGGAGAAGCTGGGCGTGCCGCGGATCGATGGCGGGTGGGTCGAGAGCGATCCGCGCAAGATCTGGCGCTTGTTCGCGCAGTATTTCCATTTGCTGCGGGGCACGCCGAGCTGGATGTGGCTGGGCCATGCGCTGCATGAGATCATGGGCATTCCGCAGCGGCTGTCGCCCGAGACGGCGGACGAAATTTACGACCAGATCGACGCCAAGTTGAAGCAGGACGAGTATCGCCCGCGCGCGCTGTTCGACCGGTTCGGGATCGAGGTGCTGGCGACGACCGAGGATCCGTTGGACGACCTGCGCCACCATCGCGCGATTGCGGCGAGCGGCTGGAGCGGGCGGGTGCTGACCGCGTTCCGGCCGGACAATGTCGTTGATCCGGAGCATCCGCGCTTCAAGAGCGACCTGCCCCAACTGGGGCGGATTACCGGTGAGGATGTCGGCAGCTGGGACGGTTATCTCGCGGCGCTGCGCGCGCGGCGGCGGTATTTCATCGAGCATGGCGGTTGCACCTCGACCGATCATGGCCATCCGACCGCGCATACCGAGAATTTGCCGCAGGAAGAGGCCGCCGCGCTCTATGGTCGCGTCGCCAACGGGCAGGCCGATGCCAAGGATGCCGAGCGCTTCCGCGGCCAGATGCTGACCGAAATGGCGCGGATGAGCATGGATGACGGGCTGGTGATGCAGATCCATCCCGGTGCGCTGCGCAGCCAGAACCCGCTGATCGCCGCGCGGTTCGGTGAGGCGAAGGGCGATGACTGGCCGTCGCGCACCGAATATGTCCATGCGCTCAAGCCGTTGCTCAACGCGTTCGGAAACGAGCGTGACCTGACGATCATCCTCTTCACGCTGGATGAAAGCACCTATGCGCGCGAGATCGCGCCGCTGGCGGGCCATTACCCGGCGCTGCGCATCGGTCCGGCCTGGTGGTTCCATGACAGCCCGGAGGGCATGCGGCGCTTCCGCGAGCAGGTGACCGAGACCGGCGGATTCTACAACACCGTCGGGTTCAACGACGACACCCGCGCGTTCCTGTCGATCCCGTCGCGGCACGACATGAGCCGCCGCGTCGATTGCTCGTTCCTCGCGCGGCTGGTCGCCGAGCACCGGATCGAGATGGACGAGGCGCAGGCGGTTGCGGCTGACCTGGCGTACAATCTGGTGCGGTCGGCGTATAAGTTGTGACTGAGTAATCCTCCCCCGGAGGGGGAGGTGGCGCCGAAGGCGACGGAGGGGTAGTTTCGGCAAGCGACGCCGCCAAGCGGAGAGCTACCCCTCCACCGCTTCGCGGTCCCCCTCCCCCTCCGGGGGAGGAATTTTACGTCACGATCTCGCCCGGCGCGCCGTTGACGCGGACATTTTCGAAGCGGATGTTCTTCGTGTCGCGCGCGATCAGCTTTTGCCGCTCGCCGGAATCGGTCAGGCGGACGTCGATATCCTTGAGCAGGAAGTCCGAGATCGCGGTGGTCGGGTTGCCCGAGATGTTGCCGAAGCGGCGCGTGGTGCCCTTCACATCCTCGATCACCACGTCGCGGATGATCGCGCCGGGCATCTTGGGTTCGACGCGCGTGCCGTGGGTCAGGCGGGCGTTGACGATCAGGCCGACGGCGGGATCGCCCTCGCTGAAGTTCGGCTTGCCATAGCCGTAGAAGACCTCGCCATTATGCCAGTGCGGGCCATAGGGCGTGGGTGCCTCGGCGAGGCGGATGCCCTTCACACGCAGCTTTTCATAGACCTGTCCCGGCGTGTCGGGGCGCACCTTGAAGCGGATCGTCGGGATGTCGCCGACATTGGTGATGCGTTCGACCCGCACGTCGCGCACGATCGTCGCGTTGCTGCCATAGGTGACGCAGCCCAGGCCATGTTCGAACATGCAGTCATGGATGTGGATGCGCTCGACCGGCGGCGCTTCGGCATAGGCGGCGGCGCCCGGCCCCTGTGTGCCCTTGAGCGCGATGCAATCGTCATCGACCGAGAAGAAGCAGCGGCGCACGACGATGTCCTGACAGCTGTCGAGATCGACCCCGTCGCTGCTGGGCGCGCGGATCTTGTGCGGGACGACGAAGCGGCAATCCTCGACCACCGAGCGGCGGCAGCGATACATGTGCAGGTTCCAGAAAGCGGGGTCCTTGAACGTCACGCCGCTGACGAGCACGTCGTCGCAATCCTCGATCGAGCAGAGCTGGGGGAAGTGGTACTGGACCTTGTTGCCCTCGACATATTCGTCGGGGATGCTGAAGAACTGACGCCAGAACGGGTCGCCGGCGCCATCGACCGTGCCGGGGCCGATGATGCGCAGGCCGTGATTGTCGCGCGCGTTGATGAGGCCGAGGCGCAGCGGTTCGGGAAAGGCTTCGACGAAGCGGCGCATCACCAGCGGATAGTCGGCAAGGTCGGTCGATCCGCGCAGCACCGCACCGCGACGCAGCTCAAGCCCGACGCCGGGCTTCAGCCAGATCGACCCGCTGACGAACACCCCGGCCGGGACGACGATCATCCCGCCGCCCGCCGCCGCACAGGCGTCGATCGCCTTCTGGATTGCGCGGGTGTTGACCGTCTTGCCATCGCCGATCGCGCCGTGGCTGCGGATGTTGACGATGCGGTCGCGCGCGAACGCGGCGGAGGGCAGGGCGAGAAGCCCCAGCGCCGGTGCGCGCAGCAACAGTCCGCGGCGGGTTTGCATAATCCTCTCCTTGATCTGCGGGTATCAATTTCCACCAGTGAAAAATGATTGCACCCAGCTTGTCAGACAGCTTAAACTGTCTTACAGGTTTGGTGTCAAGCAGCTCAACGCTGTATGCACGGGGAGGATTAGAATGACGAAATTTCGGAACGACGCGTGGACTCCATCCGCGATCGCGCTGGCGATCGGTCTGTGTGCAACCTCACCCGCGCTGGCGCAGGATGCCGCTCCGGCGGCCCAGACCGAAGACGAAATCGTCATCAAGGGCTTTCGCAAATCGCTGAGCGACTCGCTGGACCAGAAGCGCGAGGAGACGGGGGTCGTCGACACGATCCTGGCCGAAGATGTCGGCAAATTCCCGGATTCGAATCTGGCTGAATCGATGCAGCGCATTCCCGGCGTCGCGCTGGCGCGCGGTGACGGTGGTGAGGGCAAGACGATCGCGGTGCGCGGCCTGGGTGCGCAGTTCACCCGCGTGCGGCTGAACGGGATGCAGGGGTCGAGCGGCACCAACTCGTCTGATATCCGCGCCGGCTTCAACACCTCGCGCTCGTTCGATTTCAGCGTGTTCGCGTCGGAGCTGTTCAGCCAGCTGACCGTGCGCAAGACCTATTCCGCCGACATCGACGAAGGCTCGCTCGGCGCGACCGTCGATCTGCAGACGCCGCGCCCGCTGGCCTATGGACAGGACTTCACCTTCGCGGCGAGTGCGCAGGGCACCTATGACGATCTGGGCGGCAAGGTCAGCCCGCGCGTCACCGGCCTGATCTCCAAGAAGTTCCTCGACGGCACGTTCGGCGTTGCGGCGTCGATCGCCTATACCAAGCGCCACACGCGCGAAGAGGCGTGGTCGGCGGTCGAGATGTATCGCGGCACCCAGCAGGGCGGTTTCTGTTCGCCCGTCGGCTATCCGACGCAGAATCCGGGCAACAATGCCACGATCGGTACCGACGCGCTGAACTGCGCCACCGGTCTGCCGCGCCTGCCGGGCACGGCGGCGAACAACGCGACCTATGAGGCGGCGCGCAGTGCGTTCATCTATCGCAGCCCGCGCTGGCTGCGCTCGGAACAGGATTATTCGCGGCTTGGCGCGACGGCGACGCTGGAGGCGGAACCGGCCGAGGGCACCAAGTTCGCGCTCGATGCGCTCTATTCGCGCTATGACGTGACGCGGACGGACTATTCGTTTGCCGCCAACTCGTTCGCGCGCGGCACCAACAACCATGGCCAGCCGATCACGTCCGTGGTCGAGATCGCGGTCAATCCGCTGGGCAGCATCGATTATGGTCGGTTCAACGGGGTCGATATCTCGAACGACACCGCGCGGCGCGAATATACGACGACCTTCCGCCAGGTGAACGCGACCTTCTCGCAGGAGCTGGGGAAGCTGACGATCGACGGTTATGTCGGCCTGTCCTACTCGACGATGCACAATCCGGTGTCGACGCAGATCAGCTTCTTCGCCAACGACGTCAACAACTTCTCCTACGACTTCCGCGGTGGCGGCAACATCCCGGTGATCAACTGGGGCTTCGATACCACCAACGCGGCGAATTATCTGTTCTCACCGAACCT
>FUFK010042492.1_pt1 | contig 38502 bp, 52 predicted proteins | sample 1021851 | NCBI WGS metagenome assembly FUFK01 (sample SAMEA51879418, study PRJEB19060) | metagenome
ACTTCCTCCTGGATTTAATTTATTTTTCTTTAGGTATGCCATAATCTCATCATTTTTTGGATGTTTAGTCAATGTTGTGCCTTGACCCTCAATCATTCTAGTATTTACAAATCCTCCTAAAGTACCATCAGGTCCTAGTGCAATAACCGAAAAATTATATAAAGTGCCATCACCTCCTGTAATGTTAATAATTCCTCTTGTGTTACGACCTATTTTATCGTCTCCAACTATTTTTTGTATTTCATCAATATCTTCTTTAGAGGGTGCAAAACCACCTTCTTTTCTAGCAACATTCACTGGGTCTTGTTGAAATTCTTCTACTAAAAAAATTTTTCTACCTTTAGCTGATGGTAAAGTCTCATCTACTACAGTTGTTCTTATATGACCTACATTATTAACTTGACGAAAATGATTTTGCTCTGCATCAAAAAATACATTTCTGTAACCTTTTTTACTTGATATTTTGTAAGGTAATTCTTCATAAGACTCGTCTTTACCTAAATTAGTTTTATAATTGTGGTATAAAGTTTTTCCTACTCTTTCTGCGTAATCCATATCATACTCATCAGAATCATCGTACTCATACTCTAATATTCCTCTGTCTTGTGCATCTTGTTGAGCCTGTATTCGTGCTTCTTCATAACTACCTGCGTCAGTATTTATAAATTCTCCGTTTTCTCTTCTAATAGAATAATATCCTGATTGTTCATCTCCTATAATTTCGTAGCCAGTGGCATCATCTCTATATATCATCTCAGGTTCAGTATCATAAGCTGTTCTTGCGTATTCTTCTGTAATAAATCCATCTTGATCAAGAAAGTATCTTTCTTCTAAAGCATCATAGCCTTCTGCTTGATTATCTAATTTATCTCTTTTATCTTTAATAGCTTGTTCGTAATATTCATCTTCTCCCATTTCTAAAAATCTTTTTGTTTTATCAGGATCAAACAAATCGGTTTGTGATGTAACCTCTGCGTAACTTGGTATGTCCTCTATTAATTTTTTTGCATTATCTTCAATCTCTTTTATTCTTTCTTTTTTTATATTAGCTTGATCAGCAAATTGAAAAAAGTTTGCTTCGTCAGGTCCTGTAGTAACACCATCTCTTTCTTTTAATTTATATACCAATAAATCATTCACAGGAGAACCAGTTCTATTTTCATACATATATTCTTGAGACATTTCTATTTCAAGATCATATCTACCAGAATCAACAAAACTTACTGCTTCTCCATTATCAAAAGTCATTTCTGTGATTAAGTCATCTTCACCAGAAGGATATCTGACTCTTCTTTCTACTACAAATGATGGTGTGTTTTTGTCCATATATTTTTTTATGTCATCTAGAGATATAGTTTTATTTTTGTTTTCTTCACTTAGTAAAAAATCTTTTAATCCTGACTGTTCTAATTCTTCTGGTGAATAATTACCTTTCTTTTCTAGAGTTCTTAAAAACTGTTCTCCACTTGCTTTATTTTGTAAAGTGTCAATAGCTTGATTTAACCTTGATTTTTCTTGAAATCTATCTCGTCTGCCCTCTTTCTCTAATATTTCTTCGCTTACATAATTTATTGGTAAATTGTCTGTATTTCCTAATTCCTCAACATCTTCTGGTTTATTGGCTACTATACTTTCAACCTCTGCTGTAACATCATAACCAAGTCCTTCTTTAGCAGGTGTTCTTGTTACATCATTACCCTTTAGTTTAGCAAAAAAAGTTTTGCCTTTTTTACTTTTCAATATAGCCATACCAGTTTTAGTAATACCTTTAAGTGCTACACCTGCTCCTAAAAGCACAGGTGCTAAAGGTCCTGTTAAACCAGCACCCAATATCATAACATCTGATGCAGCTCCCAAAGTTTCTAAACCACCAGTAGCCACATCAACTGCACCTTCTACTCTTTGTCCTTCTTTTATTTTTTTAATACCAGTAGCTACGTTTTCTTTTGTACTAGGTTGAAAAGTTTGCTCTCCTCCTATATCTCCTAGTACACCAAAGTATCTTAATAAGTCAGCACCTGGTGCAAACTCTTGAGCTAGGTTGGGTATGTGAGGTAGTGCAGCTTTAAAATTCTTTTTTAAAGTTCTAAAATCTTCTAGTCCTCTTTTACTTTTTTCTTGATCAGTAAATTGTGGAAAGGCTGAGACTGTTTCTTTTTCATTAGGGTTTACTGTTACTGTGCCGAGGTCTTGTTCTTCTATTCCTTTTATTCCACTATTATCAACTTCATTTTGCAATTGACCACCACTCTTTATCTATCCATGTTTAATAAGAAAGCCTTCATCCAAACAATCTCTTGTTTTATGACAGCTATGTCTTGTTGTATCTGTGCTATATTGTCTGCTTTTCTTTCTACCTCATCTAACCGAGCAGAAAAACTACCCCAAGTAACTAAACCTGTAGCCACTATAACCATATACGGTGCTAATATTTTTATAGTATTCATGTCACTTTCCTATCTGCTATTAGTTTACCAGTATAGTCGGTAGGGAATAAACCCTCAAACTGTTCTTTTTTTCCGACACTAGTGATACCACCACCAACAGACGGTGAAATTGGGAGAGAAGCCGTCTGTCGTGGTGGTTGAGACGTAGGTGGAGTAATATTAATATTGGGTTGTGTTACCTGTACATTACCTACTTTTTGTTGTGGAGTTTCTTTTGGTATATCTGCTTGTGCCATAGCTGATGGTACACTTGTATCTACCTCAGATATATCCTCTGGTTCTATTGGCTCACTAGATAGTAGATCATGTAAGTAAAACTCTACTGCATCTAAAATAGTTGTGTCCTTTTTTCTTTCTGCTTCTTTTCTTGCATCATCTAATAATCTACCTGCCCAAGTTCCTAACGTGCTAGGTTTCGTATAAACTTTGGGTGCACCTTCAATTATAGCTTTCATAAAACTTTCACTAGTAAATAATTTACTAGCCAAATAAGGAGCAGTCATTAATGCACCAGAAGCAACTCCTTTTGCTCCCATAGCCAGCACACTGCCAGTCAAAACAGGTGCCATCAAAACAGCAGTCATGACACTATTTCCAGTATTAGAGAAATTTGTATATCTTTCACCTTTTAAATAACTTTTTAAAATATTAGATAAATCATCTAAATTTTTTCTGTTGCCTCCTGTTCCAAAAATAGCATCTTTTGCAGTTGGGGATATTTTAGACCAATTCGTTATAAAAGTTCTAGGGTTAAAACTTTCATCAAGCACTTCACCACTTGGGTTTTTTAAACCTAATCTAAGTATCATAGAGGAGGCTATATCTCCTCTTTCATCCTCAGTCAAATTTTTTAAAATAGTGTTGATTTTAGTTCCTCCATCTTTAACAGAACCAAAAGCAAAATTAAAAATTTTATCTGCGTCTTTTTCTTTTGCTAAAATATCATCTAAGTAATTTACAAAATCTTCTTTTTTGTTAGCTACAAACCTAGCTGCTTCTTTATATTTTTTTACTGCCTCTTTACCACCAAATGCTTCAATACCTGCATCCATATCTTTAGTAATAGCACCAGCTAAATCTCTTAATGTATTGACTGCCAAAGTATCCTTAGTGCCAGATGCTTTATACTCTCTAGCTAATTTTAAAATATCACTTCTATTAGAGTGTAAGACACCTATTTTAAGTCCTTGGTTTTTCTCTGCTGCTTTTATCAACCTCAAAGTTTCCGTTAATGTTGGCTTGATAGCTGCTGGTATGTTACCCTCGTCTAACTTAGTTTGTAATTCAGTTGCTAATTCTTTCACATTTTTAAGGTTTACTTTGTTTGGAAATAATTGATCTACTTCACCATACAATTTATTTGCAATATCTGTGTACCTTTGTTTATAATCCTCTGTACCTTTAAATATTATTTTTCCTATTTGCTCTTTTTCAGTAACACCTTTTCCATATTTACCACTTATTGTTTTTACAGCGTTTCCAACACCTGTGTTAAACTCTTCTATTTTATTAACAAATTGTCTTACTCCCACTGGAGACTGTATCATTACTTTTTCTAAAAATTGTACTGTTGGGTTTTGAGTTAGTAGTCCTAATGTAGGTATTTTTAAACCTAAAGATGCTGCTTGTTTTGCTAAAGTTTTTGCTTTCTCTTTAGATTGTTTTCCAATACCAACTAAAGGTTGAACAAACTTAGTTAGACCTACATCTTTTAAGGCTTTTGTGAGAGCATCAATAGACCTAATACCACTGGCTTCAATACCTATATTAGCAAAAGCATCTACTATTTGTTTAGATAATTTACCTCTACTTACTAGTTCTTTGCCTGATAGATTGACTAATATATTCATAGCATTATCATACGCTTGACCTGCCATTTCAGAACCAAGACCTATGGCTATAGGCACAGTAAATATTTCTTCAGGAGTTGCTGCCTGAGGTCCTAATTGACCACCAACAGTTGCTACAATTGCTCCTAAACTACCTCCGATATTTTCAGCTATAGTTCTACCATAAGAAGAAACATCTTGTATATCTAAAGTTTGGTTGTTATATAAAGTTTGTACTTCATTACCATCATCATCAATTACAGTGTAAATAAAATTATCTTTCCCAAAACCTCTTTTTTTAGCTATTTCTTTTAAAGCATCATTTTCATTAAAACTTATAGCATCAGGATAATATTTTCTTAATAATTCTAATCGTTCTTTTGGATCATTTCTATTACCTACTAACATTCTTATTTGAGTAGGAGCACCAGAACTTGTATCAAGTTTAATTTTTTTACCATTAAACTCTGTGCCAGCCTCTGGAACTATTGTTCTTTGATTAGTCAGATAAGTCATTAAAAACTATCTCCTTTATCTCTTTTTTCTTGTACAATATCATCAGCAAACAAAGGTAAAGCTCTGTAGTCAAAGTCTAAATATTGATAGTCTTGTCCTCTTATGTCATTTTGTTGATGCACCTCAGCTAAAGATGCTTCATATTCAGATATACCTTTACGAGCTGCTTTGAGTAACAATGATTTAGCTACGTCAAGATTAATAAATTTATCGTTTCCTACTAACGCTTGTTTTGCTAATTCTTGTTCAAACTCTGTTAAAACACCAGGACCGAATAAATCCAGTCTTGACTGACCTATTAATTTTCTTAGAGCTCCCTCTTTTTCTAAAGCAGCTCTTTCAGAATCATTTAATTCTTGTCCAGTTTTTAATTTTATATTAGCTCTAATTTGATTTAATCTACCAACCAATCCTTCTCCTGTATCTTGTAAGGCTACATATAAATCATTAAATGCTCTAAGTTTTAATTGATTGTCTCTTGCTTTTTCTTGTAATTTTTGAAATGCTTTTACATCTAGTCTATCTTGTAATCCAGTAAATTGGCTTTTAGTAAAAAGCGTTCCTAATCTATCTTCTTCAATTAGTTTTGATTGAGGGATTAATTCACCTCCAATACTTACAAATAATTCACCACCTTTGTCAAAAACTCCATACGCTTGAGATGTGTCATTAACCATTTTAGTTTCTTCTTTTCCTTCTTTGTTTTTAAAAGTTTTTTTCTTTTTTAAAAAAACATAATTCCTAAAAGTGGCTTTATCTGAATCTTCGGTAGGAGCATCACCAAACACATTAGGGTCTATGGCTAATTGTTTGTTTATAACAGACTGTGGTATTTCTCTTGTGCCTACTTCATATTTTATACCATCTATTTCAAAAGGTTTTTCTACAAATATACTTTTACTTGTAACTTTACTATCTTTTGTTACTTCTATAAAAGTATCAACTGGATATTGTGCAACAGTAGCTTCATCTAAAGATAAAATTTTTCCCATTTCAGGAGTAAAGACTTGATTACCTATTTGTACTTTTTTACCTGGTTGTACTTTGTATTGTTTTCTAGTAGTGCTTTTTTTAGTTTGGTTTGCACCTTCTAATTGTTTTATTTTTAAAGCTACTTCAGTAGTGCCAGCTAAACCTGTGCCTAAACTAGCGAGAGTGTCACCTAACATACTACCACTACCAGTTCTTTTACCTTGTAGCAACGCACTAGCCAATGGCAACATTGTAAAAGCTACTCTTTCATTTCTACTAAACAGAGGTTGCGTGGATGTTGTGCTTGGAGTAACAACAGTTTCTGTCTTTTTTATATCCTCAGTAATAGTCTCATCAGGTGTTTGACTTACATATTCAGAGCTTTCGTTTGGTATTGCCATATTTTATGATCCTTGTAAGCCAGTTGGTTTTAACAAGTTGTAAGCAGCATATGCACCTATACCAGCACCTGCAGCCTGTGCTAATGGATTAGCACCAGGTCCTGTAGTTTGTGTAATCTGTGACGCTGTTGTTGGTAAGGCAGTCATAATACCTTTTGCAAATTCTACTCTTTGAAAAGGTTCTGCTTGTCTTGCGACTTCTGTTGCTCTTTGTGCTTCTAAACCTTTTTGTGCAATGTCTCTTTGTAATTGACCAGCTTGTAATTGTTGTTGTATATCACGCTGTTGCATAGTCTGTTGTGCTTGACCTAATGATGCTAACTGACTTGCTTGATTTAATCGTGCTTCTGTCTGGAACTGTCTTTGTCTTTCAGCAGCTCCTAGTGCAGTATCAAATCCTTTAGCTTGTGCTTGACCAATTAAACCAAGTCGTAATCTTTCTTGTTCTGCTCTTTGTACACCCTCTCTACCACCACCAAACGCACCAGATGCAACTGCTTCAGCTGCTTGTTGATTAGATTGAATTTGACTTTGTCTATTAATTTCATCAATAACGTATCTTTGATAAGGGTTCATAAAACTATCAATCATTCCCCCTTGTTGTGTAATGTCTGTCATAGCAGTTTGACCAGCACTTAATGTAGCACCAATACCAGCTCGTACTGGAACAGCACCTATTCCTGTTTGTGCAGATTGTTGAAATGCTTGAGTTTCTAATGGAGAAGGACCTGCAACTTTATACTCTGGTATCTCCATAGGTTCAGTAGCTAAATTGATAGCTTGATCATACAATGCTAATTTTCTTGCTTCTATTTCTGGTGCTTCTCTTGATATAGTTTCTTGTCTTCCAGAACCACCACCAGAAGGAGCTGGCGCTGGTGCTCCTCCACCACCAAAATAGCCTTTTAGTCCAGTAGCTTGATTCAGTCTACCTTTACCACCTATTTGTTTAAGAATTTTTACTTCATAAGGATTAACGTGAGCAAGTTCAGTATCCTCATACTCTCCCTTCTCAGCTATATCTTCGTATAAACATTTATATAACCAAACCTTTAATTTATTTGGTAAAAGTTTAAGTATCCATTTCATAAAACACACCTTTTGCTTGAAATTCTAAAGATGGGATATTATCTATGATTCTCTCCCAACCATTTCTTCCTATAATCTCTAACCCTCTGCAACCATTTAAGACTGCCTCATTTTTAAAAAACGTCTCTATCTTTTTAATATGTCGTATAACTTCTTTACCACCACAAAAAATAATACCATATACACTTTTAGCAGGATAAACTGTAATTTGAGTTACGAAATAACTTTTAATCTTTTCCTTAACATAAACTGCGTACAATCTCATAACTCCTTTTTTTAAGTTGTTGTAGGTTGTTTCTATCGTATGCCTACCATTACTTAAATCTATCGCATCTTTTAACATTACAGATGCTTTTGTCCAATGTTCTGCGACATCAACCTTTTCAATATTAATCATGAGGTTATGTCGTATATCCTTTTCAACTGATCTTGTTGTTTATAAAAGAACTTGGCACCTAATCTTCTCATCTCTTTAAAATCTTCAGGACTAGCACCTTCCATAATTCCTGCACCTAAAATTGCATCTGCTCTTGATACAAACTCTCCATCAGCTAATTGTGCTAACATTGTGTCCTCATCTTTATCACCATTACCACTTCCATCTTCAACATAACCTTTAGCTCTAGTGTAATTGTTGTAATCGTTTTCATCGTGATCCGTCTTGCTCGGTAAATAATTCACGCCACCTTCTCTAAATCTTTTTATCTCTGCTAACCCACCCTCTTTCGCTGTATACATTTCTTGGTTAGTAAAATCATAAACACTAGGTTGTACAACATCTGTTGACGGAGCATCAGCATAAGTTGCTCTTTGTGTAATACCTTGTAAATTTTCTGTAGCTTGTGCGTATTGTGCTGGATCAACTCCTTTGAATCCTACATTCATTTCTTCAAGAGGTTGAGCTTGACCAGGTTGTCCTCGCATAGCCATACTTCCTAATGTTCCAACACCTAAACCAGTTAATGCTGCTGCTGTTTGAGAACCTCCTAAAGTAGATGCTAAAGTGCCACTTGCTGCACCTGCTCCAAATTTAAAAGCTGCTGCTCCACCTAATGCACCTATTCCTCCAGCGATTAATGCGTCTCTGTTACTTGCTCCACTTGCTTTTGCTAAAAGAAAACTACCAACTCCAGCTGCTATAGGTACAATCATAATAACTCCTTAGTTTGATATATAAAGATATTCTACTATTTCTTAGTTGAAGTATCAATACTATCTGTGGGAATTGCTACCATTTCGTCTATTAACCTACCAGTAAACTGATGTTCTCCAACGTGAGTGATATACTCGTTTATAAGTGCCATACACTTACCACCTATTTTTGTCCATAATCGTGAAAAAGCAAAGTCCTCACCTAAATACAACTTTTCTTCAGGATCGTAATAAGTATCAAAAAAGTTATACAAGTTTTTGCGTAATTGTTTTTCGCCATCTATCATAGTTTCTTGCTTGATAGTCAAGTCTGGATATGCCTTTTTCATTTTTTCTAAAGCTTCTCTTTTGATTAGTAAACAACCAGTCATAGAGTGTGATAATTCAATCATACCATTAGTAACAGTAATATCGTCTTCTTTATCTTTAATACGAACAGGAAACATATTACCACTTGTCTTCGCTTGTGTAGCGTTCATACTTGGTATACCTTGCCATTTATTTAGTACCTTGTCCCACTGTATAACTTTCATAGGATATGGTATACTTAATACCTCTTCGTCTTTTTCTATCATCTTAAAAATAGAATCTGCACTAAATAATATATCACTATCTATAAACAACAAGTGTGTATAACCAGAATTTAAAAATTCTGATACACATAAATTACGACCTTGTGTTACTAAAGAGGATTTCATTAATTGTAACATAATGGGTATTTTCTTTTCATTACACTTGGCTTGTAACTTAAAAACGGATTGCATATAGTGTATAGATACTTCACTGTGTACTGGAGTAGCTACAAATAACTTAATGTTTTTATTGTCAACCCAATCAGCATCAGGTGAATAAATTGGTTCATGATTTTGCATCTAATACTCCTTGTAAAAAACTTGTCCACTCTAATTTTTTCTTTTCCCAACTATAAAATTTTTTAACAAAGTTTTGTTGCATTACTAAATGTTCGTGTATTCGTGGTTCGTGCATATGTTCTACTGCACCTCGAATAGCGTGAGCAAAAGCAGTAGATAAGTTACGATAGTTTTTATCATAAGTAACATACACAGGAAACTCGGAACACGTTTCAAACAACGCACCAAAGTTAGTAACAATACAATATAAACCACTTGCCATTGCTTCAAGAGCTGCATTACAGCTAGTTTCCTCCCAAATACTTGGGTAAGCAAACATATGATAACGATATATAAATTTTTGTATGAAAGAATGTTCTTTGTATCCTATGTAATTCACATTCTCTAATTTTCTTGCTTGTTCGTATAAAGGCTCATAAATATGTTCGTTTGCTTTTTCAAAATCTTCTCCATAAATTTTACAACTACTAAAGACATCTAAGTGCACATTACAGTCTTGCAGTTGTTGCATAGCACCTAATAAAACATTTAAACCTCTCCAAGGAGTAACGTGAAACAACATTCTAACAGTGTCTCCTTGTTTGTAAGGAATNNNTTCTGGAAAATTAGTAACTCCGTTTTTTATAACGTGNCATTTGTGNGTAGGCACATCAAACTTATATCTAAACTTTTCATAGTTCCAATGTGAGTTAAAAACATACCAGTCAAATTTATCGTGGTTACTTTTATCTTCAAACCAAGGATAAATGTTTGGTTGATCATAACTATTTTTTTGCCAGAGTATGTTTATTTTATCTTCTAATATTGGAACTTTGTTTGGTATAGATGTACAAATTTGAAAGTTCGATAATAATTTTTCATCTACATAATGTGATAAAAAATGATGTTGTATTTCTGTTCCACCTCTAGGTAACATTAAGCACCATATTCCAGTAATATTTCTTCATTCTTTTTAATTTTTCTTGTAGTAAAAACATTATAAATTAAGTAATCATCCCAATCTCTAGTCACTTGTAAAACACAATTTGCTTTTTTTGAGTGGTTAATAAACCCACCTAAAGGCGTTCTTATAAAACCTAAGATCATAGGCACTTTAATATGTGTAGAACCTAAATCTTCGTCTTTCTTTATCTCTGCATTTGCAAAAATACCATGACCATGAATATCACTTTTTCTTATTGATAAGTTGTCTGGTAAAGGATTGTAGTAAAACTTATTATATTTTATTTTCATTTTTGTGTGCCAGATACTAATGACAAAGCTTCTGGTGGTACTATAACTTTTACATCAGTAACTATGTCTTCTTGTTTTGTATCTGTATTAGGATTATTTACATCGTGATCTGCATCTTCTTTAGTAGCATAAATCATATTAGTTTTTTTGTTTCTATAAACTTCTTCAGTAGAGCATTGTATTTTTTTCATAACATAGTTATAAAACACTAAAAATAAATTGCAAGAAAAAAAGACCTAAGCGACAACCTTAGGTCTTTGAATTACAGTTTGTTTTGCACCTTTAAAATCATATTTTCTTGTGTACTCTCCTTCATTAAAGTCATGATAGTCTCTTGCAAATTTAGGAGTATACAAAGAATGTTTTTTTACTGTAAATTTTATGTTAAAAGTTTTACCAACAAGCTCCTCATTACAACCTAAGTCTGATGATCCAATGTAGGAGTAAATATTTTTTTCTTCATCTACTAAAGTAATAATATTTACATAAGAAGCTGCTCCATAACAATAAGGATCTACTTCTTTACACTTAAAAAATGTAACAGTAAGTTTTTTTTCTAATCTATCTTTAGGTTGACCAACATACTCAGATTTAGATAACTCTGATAAAATCTTTTTATGTTTTTCAGCTCTCTCTAATTCTCTTTGTTCTCTCTCTGCATCCCACTTCTTTTTTTGTTCTTGTCTTTTGTCTTTTTCTATTTGATTACTTTCTTCAATATCTTTTACCCATTGAGGTTTGCTTTCATAGTCATCTAAGTTTGGATAACTATTTTTTAAATGAAGAGGTGAAGTATCATCTCCTTTTTCTACTACCCAATTTTTAGCTAAAGTTTTAGCAATCTCTATATCTCTAGATAAATTTTTAATGTGGTAATCTTTAACTGTGCCATTATAATCTTCATAAGTGTGTCTTAACACATAAAGTTTGTTACCACTTTCATAATAAGTGTGACTTACTTTATTAGCCATATCATAAATCTCTTTATGTCTACCTTGTCCAGTTGTTATGTAATAATATCCTTGTGTCATTTTTTTCTCCTTTGTTACTTTAAATATTAGCACATCTAGATGTGATGTCAACTTACAATATTTAATAGCACCAACTTACACAACTATATCTTATACCTTGTGTAATTTTTGTTACTTGATGAGGATACATAAAATTACTTGGAAACACTAGCATTTCTCCAGTTTTTAGACCTATTTTGCTGTAAGGTTTTCTTGTAGTAGGGTGCATAAAAACTATATCACCTCCCACATAATCTTCATTTAAATTTATTATTATTGATATTTGTCTATTAACAGTATGAAACGAATCAATATGTGTGTTATAAAAATTACCTTCAGTATATTTTAGTAGATTTATTCCCTCCATTTTAAGTTCTAATAAGTAAGTAAAACTTTTTAAATATTGACGTATACTATTTTTAATAACATCTGACAAAACTTTGTTATAAGCAGTATCTTGTTTATTATCAGTCAGACCATAATCATACACATTTCTTTGTTTTGTATCTTCCACAATTTTATCATTTATTAAAACTGTTGCTTTATTCTTACATACATTGTCCATATATTGAGTAAGGTTTTTACACCACTCTTTAGATAAAACTTTTTCTATTTTAAAAATAGCTTGATGAAGTTGCATTATCCATTCTGCAAAGATCGATCTATGAGAGCATAACTTATTAAGCCTTGTATCTTACTACTACCTGTAGCTGATTGCACAGTAATAGCATCACCAGCTTCTAAATTTAAACCTTGAGGTGAGGCATTAACTTGTGATTTAGCTGCTACGTCATCTCTAAAAAATTCATACTCAGTATTTGAATCAGATGAATCAACTAAATTCATATTAACTAAAATAGCTGATGAAGCATCGTTGTTTGCACAGTAAATACTTTTAACTATCACTGTTGCATCACTTGGACAAGTAAACACTGTAGTTTTGCTTGTATCAGTTTGTTTAAAACCTTGGTTTTTGTATCGTATTGTCATGATAAGAACCACTCAAATGCTTGTTGTTCAGATTTTAAATCTTCTTGATAAGAGGTATTTAATTTAGATATAATTTGATTTAAAGCCAAATTAATTAGTCTTTGGTTTTCAACACTGTATTCCATTTTTGGATCAGGTATGTTTGTTACTATCTTTGCCATAGTTTATCTCCATAAAGTCCTTGTGATCCACCAACTAAACCACAAGTCATTCCATGTCTGTTAGAAAATATTATAGTCCATTTTTGTGATTTTGTATTGTGAAAAATTTCTATTAATTCATCACTATCACTTACCCCCCAAGCAATTCTTTTCTTTTTGCCTATTTTTTTTAAATCATTTGTCACATTGTTATGTGAGCTACACGCATAAATTTTTGTGATTTCTACATACTGTATAGGATTAGAGTAAATAGCATTTATAATTAAACACAAACAAATTATCATTACAGTTATATCAAATACTTTCATCAGTACACTATTTTATCTTTATCTTTTTTATACAACTTTTTTACCTTTTTCTTTTTTTCTTCTTTTTTTAAAAGAGCTTTGTAAACAATATCATCTTGCGTATAAAAATAGACATATTCTTGATGATAAAAAACTTTAAATGATTTTTGTTTATGTAGACCCCATTTAAATAAAACAGCGTTATCGTCAATCATTCTTTTAAAAAAACCAAATTTTTCTGTGTTTTCTGTTTTAGTAAATCTCCATATTTTTTTAGCGTTTAAAACCATAGCATATGGATTAGAGGTGTGTTCACTTTTCCATATTACATCTTTGTCAAAACTTACTACTTTTTTTATGTCCATTCATTAACGCCTACCGTCTACTTGTGTGTCTGCCTTAAATGTTCCATAACGCCAAGTTTCATTTGTTGTTGTATTTTCTATTTTTAAATTAGCTGCTCTACCTCTAGCTCTTGTATCTACTTTTTGTGTGGTGGGAGAAACTGTAAAAGGACCTAAACTACTACTAGCTTCTGTGTCGCTAGGAAAATCTTTAAGATTTATAGTAACTTGTGCGTTACCAGTAAGAGCTCTAAAATCTGGTACAAATCTTCTTACTTTAATAAAAAATTCTCCAGTGCTACCATCAGTAGTTACTTCAAAATCCCCACTTTGTATACTACCAACTATTGCAGTAGTAGATGTATTATTTACTTGATTACTACCTTTTTCGTGTGCATACAAAGTAGTAGCTCCATTTATATTTGTTACACCTTGTATTGTAGGAAAAGTAGGAACAGCACTACTATCAAATGCACTGGCGTAAGGATTATCAAATATAGTTTTATCATAGTATGTTGTTCTTGCTAATGAACCGATAGTCCAAACACCCTCTAAATAATTATACGTTACTACTCTATCTATTTGTGTTGATCCTGATTTAGGATAAAACCAATTAATTTCACCAAACAATGAATTATAACCTGCGAAAATAACATCAGCAGAATCAAAATTTAAACCTAAATCACCATCATCAATGGTAGTAAAAACAAAGTCTTCTACAGAACAAGGTATTTTTTTTACCGTACCATCAAATAAATAAAAACCACCAGCTTGACCCATCCAATACACAACACCATTTACTGCGACCACGCCATGTTGTGAAATTAAACCACAGTTAGCTCCGACTTGTTCTATACCAAAAGTAAAAGGAGGTCCTATAAATCTCATTGTATATGCTGCTGTGTTTGTGAGTATTAAATTATACGAGCCAGCGTTTACACCACCTACTATTTTTGTACCATTATCTATTCTAAAAGNTCCTGCTGTATTAGTTGAAGTCGGTGCATAATCAGTTAAACTTTCTTGATCTGAAAACCTAATAAACATTTTATCTTGTGTTCCACTAGCTATTGTAGGCTCAGTTCCTAAATGAATTAAATGTCTATCTCTATCCGATACTAAAGTCATTACACTTTTTTCTGGTGCTCCAGATATTACTGTGGCTCTTGTTGTAAGTGGAGAAGCTACACCAGGATTCCATTGAAATGATTTATTGTTTCTAACAGTACCAATAAGTATTTCACCAAAATTATCTAACGACCAGTTACCAGGTTCTAAAACTGTGACAGCTTGATTAGTTGCGTCACCCCAACCAAAATAATCTGATGACTCTTCCACTGTGGTTGCATCACTATGAGCTGCCGTTGAAGTACCAGATGCTCCTCTAGATATACCAGTTAAATTACTACCACTAACACCAGTATAAGTAATTAATTCATTATCTACTTTTATTGTTCCACCTGTTGCTGAAAAGTTAGCAGTAGAAGCCAACGCAATAGTAGTACCTGATCCACCTGTTCCATTACTATCATTTAATAGTGCACCATTTAAAGTGCTTGTTGCTAAAGGAAAAGCTTCTCCACCAAATCTACCAGTACCCCATCCATAACCAGCAACTTGTAAAGCGTCACCTATATCAAAGTAAGGTGTTATTGTTACTGAGCCAGCAGCTGACATTCCAGTGCCTGTTTCATTACTTGCCATAGTTACAGTAAAACTATCTGATTCTGCTGTCACTACTTGAAAAGTATTAGTTGTAAAATCACCACCAGAATAACTTGTAGCACCACCACCTGGTAATGTCGCACTACTAAATAAAAACAAATCACCTTCTACTAATCCATGTGCTGCTTTGTTAACAGTTACTGTTGGTGATCCGTTTGATGATGTAAAGGTACACGAAGTTAAAGCTGTACCTAAAGGAGTAATATCATAATAAGCTCCATCATAATATACAAATAAAGCTTTGTTTGTTCCTAATGCTATGAAACGTCTTCCTAATACATCAGACCAAATGTGCATAGCTCTAGTTACACCGACTAAAGTATTAGTAGTTGTTTGCTCCCAACCACCTATCTTTTCTGGATAACCATAACGAAAACGAACATTATCACAATCAATCCACTTACCTTGTGCTCCTGTTGGAGTAACCTGTTTGTTTATGCCAGGTGCTATTTTGACTTCACTAAGCATAAGTGTATTTTCCTATCTTATATAATCAGTAACTGTACTATCTGTAGTCCATCTATTTACTCTTGCTACTGTTTTAACTGAACCATCACTGTTTAACTCATCTGTATATAAACCTTTAAATGCAGCCATGTCACTTGCGTCTGAAATTGCTGTTTCAATTTCTGCACAATCAGTTCTTATTGCAGCAACGTACTTTTTAACAGCATCAGGAATCGCTTTGCTACTATCATAAATACTACGTTCTACTAACCAATTAAATCTAGATATTAATTCATTAGCTTGACTTTTACACTGATTTTTAGCTAGTGTTTTTAAACCATAATTTATTATTTGCTCACCTGTTACAGGGTCTTTCATATCACTCCCATCTTCGTTTTTAGCATTTGCATCATCTAATTCTTTATCAGTTGTAGTATACTTAGTAGTAACTTTTTTATTAGAACTGTCAAATGTGTAAGTGGCGTTTGAGGTTACTTCAAACCTATCATCACCTTTTGTTCCTGGTTCTACAGTATAAATACCTATGGCATTGAGTTCATCCCAAGTCCAAGCAGTAAATATTCTACGAGAATGTCTAATATCATCTATAACCATATCTTTAGGTCTAGCTATTATCTCCTCTATTTTATTATCTTTTATATAAGCCCACATATTATCACCTCCTTAAAAACCATTGTTATATTTTGCTGGTACGTCTCCCCAAGCCATATACACATATTCATCATTAGAACCATTAATACTTGCTGCATCTGCCATAACTCGGAAACCATTGCTAAGAAAATCTACTTTTCTTGCACCAGTTGGCTCTGTGGATTCTCCACCACCAGGATACCACGATACTTGTTTATCTACTAAATTGTTAGGGCTTCTTGCAGAATCAAAAACGTACCAACCATATGCTTCATCTGCTCCCTTAATCGCTACCAATCTGGGTCTGAAGCCAGTGTAGCAATATGGACCATTATTATCAATATTATTGCCAATGTAATTTCCAAATTTTTGATAACCACCAGAATTTGTCCAGCAGAAGGCTATGTGATCAGAACTACCTGTATTTGTGTTACTTTCATTACCTATACTAAAAACTGTACTTGTTGGTTCTGTATTATTAAACATCCCTGATACAGTTTCAGCTATAGTATAAGCATTCAAAGTTAAGACTTTTGTTGCTCCAAGAGCTTTATGATACACTTTCCAATTTTGTGCTGGTGAAGTTAATCGTTTAAATAATATAAAAGCTGGTGCTGATGACAACCCATGTCCAACTGTAGCAGCACTACCTGTGCCTGTATACTTTACAATCGAAAAAGTTCCAGCAGGATTGGCTTGTACGGTACTTGTAATAGAACCATTACTATTACTACTGGTTGTGCCACCATTTGCTCTCCAACACCACGCAACAAAAGTTTTTCCACTATTATTAATATTAGCAGAAGATCCTGCATTTAATGTAAAGCCATCACTATCAAAAGATGCAAAGTCATTTGTAAAAGCTGTTTCTGCATCACTTCTATCACTGTAAAGACCTAAAGAAGTTCCTCTTGTAGAATTAATAAGACCTTGTGAATAAGCAGCAGTTTGTGTTCTTCCCATAAACCAGACAAGATCAGGTCTGAAGCCTAATCCAGTTATTGCATTTGAACCTGCATTACCAGTATAAAGTATAGCATTAAAATTTTTCTGTGGAATATCGTCATCAGTTTCTGCTGGGTCTATATTGCTATCAGTAGGTAAATTAGCTGAACACATTGCCACAAAGCCAGAAGGGGGAGTATAATAAAAATCTCCAAAGCCATTTTCATCTGTGTTACCTTGAGCTGTTACTTGACCAACAAATGTACTGTCTTGACCTGTGTTTATAGTAGCTACTCCAGTGTTTTGATAAACATAAGGATAATAAGTTGAGCCATCATTTGCACTAGACCAATCTATTGAACCTTGACTAGAATTATTTTTGTAAAATTCAATCGTTCCATTAGTAAAATCTACAGCACATCCCATAATATCTCCACCAGTAAAACTAGCTCCATAAGAACTTTGTGTTGAATTAGTTTGTGGAGCAGTAGAAACTACTTTATTGCCACTATCCCTATATCCTATTATCGCCTTACCAGAAGTTACATTATTTAAATCAGCATTATCAATACATACACCATAATGCAACGAACTAGGTACTGTGGTGCCATATACTTCAAAGTAAAATTTACCATCACCGTTTTTAAAACCAATACTTAATTGAGCTGCATTACCTGTTGTTGACCCAAGTTGTCGGTTACCCTTAACAATGTTTGAAGTTGTATAAGAAGATGCCTTATACTTTAAAGGATTAAATGTTGCAAAATTTCCACTACTTACCATATATAGTATTTCCTTTCATATTAACTACCAAATGAAGGACTCTCAAGCACTTGGTGATCGCTTCCCATATTGCTTGTTAGATCATTGTTGTTACCACTAGAATCATTGCCAAGATCACTAGCATTTTCATACTTAAGATAAAAACCATTTGTTCCATAGCTAGTGCCACTAGGGTCTTTTGGTATCCAGACTCCATTTTTCTCCTCTGCGAATTGTGTTGGTTCATAAGCTGTGCCATCAACAAGATGTGTTTCTGCTAAATAACCATCTAATTCTGCACCTGAACCACTACCTCCTCTACAACCTACTCCATGTATTTGTGTAGCAGTAATAGCAGTATTACCAGATATAGACCAAGTGTGAAAACTTGTGCCATTATGATAAGCTGTAGTAACACCTCCAGTATGTTTTAATACAAAGTGCGACCACCCAGTAACATCTCGAAACTGTTCACTAGCTAAACCATAGTTTACTGTGCCACTAGATGCTCCTAGTTGTCCAGCGTTAAAATAATAAAATAATCTTGTACTTGCATCACCACTACCACCAGCTTCTAAAAGTTGCATTTGTGAACTAGCTATATCGGCTCTTTTTACCCATGTTGAAAAAGTCCAAATTGTACGACTTCCATTAGTGCTAGGTGTTATTCTTAATGTATCTCCAGACCCAATATACAAAGATTGTTGAATTTGGAAATCATAAAAATTACTAGCTCCACTTCCAGGATTTTGAAAAAATTCACCTTGTACTGGCATTACTTATGTCTCCTATGCAAATGCAAGTTGTGGTGCTCCTAATTGAATACTTGAAGAAGCCTTAACAAAATATGGTATGACATCAACTGCACTTGCTGCTGTTGATATAGTTAAACCAGCACCACCAGCTGTTTCATAATCTGTACCTAAACTTAATGTTCTACTACCTGTACCATCTTGAATAAATACTATGATACCAGACTGTCCTACTGATTCTGTACTTGGATTAGCTAAAGTCACATTACCTGTTGCTGTAAGAACAAAATTTTGATAAGTGTCAAAATCTAATGTCACACTACCTGTTTGTGAACCAGCAGTTTGTGTGCTACCTCTTAGTGCTTTTGTAAATGTGGTATTAGCGTTTGATGCTACAATATTTGCACCAGCTAAAGTTGTTGCACCAGTTCCACCACCAGCTATGGGTAATGTTCCAAACTCTAATGCACTACCACCACTATTCATTTTTAGTGCTTGATTAGCAGAACCTGCTGATGTAAGACCTGTACCACCTTTTGTAATCGGCACTGTTGGTAGACTTGCTGTGCCAACTGCACCACCTAAACTATCTAGTGATACTTCAACAATATTCGTTCCGTTAGAGTATGCAAAATATATTTTCGCTTGATCTGGAGAAAAGCCAGTTCCACTTGCAGTTTTAATAGTCAAATTAGTCGGATTTGTAACTGCTGTTATATCAAAGATGTACATTTTCTCTATGCTGTCAGGTACTGTTAAAACAGTAGCTCCTGATAGGGTAACAGTAGCCACTTTGACAACCATGTTTCTTGCGTTTGATATAGTACCATCAGTCATAGCAAGAGCAACTGTTGCTCCATCTCCGACTGAAACTTGTTCAAAACCACCTATTGCTTGTTGTACTAATTGTAAATTTGTATTTGTTTTTGTTCCCCATGTACCAGCGTTTTCACCAGTTGCCATGAGTTCCAGTTTTAAATCTGATGAGTATGTAGATGCCATATTTTATCCTTTTTTTAAGCCGCTGTTGTTATCTCAGTCCAAGTTGTTGGTGTGCCAGTATCTATTTCTGACCACACAACTATTATAGGTGCAGAAGTTGAAGCAGTCAACACTACTCCAGTGACATCATCAACAATTCCAGTACCAGTTATCTCGGTTGGAGTGCCAGCAGATGCTGTTACAGATACACCAGTTACAGAATAAGTTGAAATAGGTGTGATTGATCCTACTGCACTTGTAGTAGATACACCAGTTACTGCAATTAAACTATCAAAAGCAATAGTTGGAGTACCAATGGAGGAAGTTGCACTTACTCCAGTAGCATCAGCAATAGTCAGAGGTGCTATAATAACTGTACCTGCACTACTGGTAACGGACAATCCTTGAGCTACTACATCACTTGTTCCTAAAGCTGTAATTGTTCCAATAGCAGAGGTAGAAGATACTCCAGTTGCTGTAATATCAACAGTAGCAGTAAAAGTAGTTGACCCAACAGCACTTGTGGTTGCTACACCTGTAACCGATACACTTACATCTGCTGTAGGAGTTACTGTTCCTACTGCACTTGTTGCTGAAACACCAGTTGGTATGACAGAATAAACATCACCCCAAGCACCATTACCCCATTCATTTCTACCCCAACCTAAACCAATTTGTGCATCAATGGTAGGTGTTCCTATGGCAGTAGTTGAAGCAACACCAGTGACAGATACCGATATGTCATTTTGATCTCCCCAAGCACCTTGACCCCAAGATAAAACACCCCAAGAAGTAGCAGCAACAGTGTTTGCAGTCCAACCCATATTGGAGTGTTGTGTGCAATAATAATATAGTGTGGGAGCAGAGTCAGCTACAATAATTGTGGTTTTTGCTCCTGCATTACCTGGAACTCCTGTAACAGTAACTCCTGTAGTATATTCTGTGCCACCACTATGCGTTCCATTAGCTGTGGTAGAAAACCTTAAAGGATGTCCACTATTTGAACTATCTGATTGATCAAAAACATAAGTTCCACCTTCAGCTAAATATAGTGTTACATCTGCTGTAGCAGTAGAACCATCTATTGCATATTTATTACTAGAACCAACATTATGATACGGATGGTTAGAGGGATTACCACCTACAACAGTAATAGTTAAAGTTCTAGTAGTCACAGAACTAGTCTCCTAATTAAGCTATTCTTATAATAGCATCTGAAGCGTTAGCAGTAGGAAACTGTATTGTAAATGTACCTGAAGTAGCTGTCTTGTCACCACCAAAATCTAAAACTGCAACTGCTGGATCACCAGACGCAGAGTCATTATAGATTAAAGCTCCTCTTGCTGTAAGTGAAACTCCTACAAATGTTAAATCAGCAAAATCACATACTGCTGTGTCAGTGCTTAAAACTGGTGTACTTGAAACCAAAGCTTTACCAGTAGCAGTGTACCCTGATGGTGAACTTACTTCATTATCAGATGTATAAGATGTTGTTGACTTACCAAGAGTTGCACTTGATGTATACATACTTAACTTAAATGAGTTACCAGTTGGTGCTGCTGTAAAATTGTGCACTCCTTTTAACACATCCGTTTTAAATACATTACAAATCACACTTGTTGTTATTGCCATATTTTACTCCTTTTAATTTTAAGGTGAAGGAGAAGCGACTTGTATTCTTGGCACTCCATCATCATACTCTCCTCTTCTTCTTCTACCCATTTGTTGCAACGCAAAATCTTGTATTTCTTCATTATACTTGGTTTTATATAAGTTGTACATATCAGTAGGACCTTTTAAATAACTAAAACATTCAACTAACACACCATGTAATAATAAAGCTTCTTGATGCTTAGATAAAAAAGTATCTGTGGTAGAATTAAAATGCTCTGGGTCTTTTATATAATTTAATTGTACATCATAATTTTGATCTGGTATTGGTGCAAACAAAATATTTTTATCATCCCAATTAGCAAAATACTTTGGTAATCCAGTTGCGTCTGTTGGGTTAAACTCGGCTATAAAAGAGGTATCTCTTTTCTCTAAAAAATCTCTTGTGCTACTGCTAATTACTTGTATAGAACGAACAACTATACAGTCATCTGGCACATTTAAATATTTTTGTGTGCCTGTAGAACCAGTAACGTATTTTCTAATATCATCATAGTCGACTTTGTTAGCAATATCTAATTCAACTATGCGTATAAATTGATCTAATAAAGTATCACTTAATACGTTTGAATCTACTTCTGTATAGTTTCTAACTTGTGTTAAAAAGTTTGCGTGTGTTATAGTCATGTTATTACCACCTCTACATTACCTATAGATGTTGTTGCCTCCACTGGAGTTAACTTTGTTCCTAAAATTTTATCACTATCAGACACTCTCATACTTGCACCACCAGTTATACCAGTGTCTCCTTGATTAGCAAAAAAACCATTACTTATATAAAGTAAAAATTCTTTTTGATTTTCTGGTGGTCTTGGTCTTGCGTTTGCTAAAGCTATGGCATCACCTTTAATATGTTTTCTTTTTATTTGTGGGTGTTTTGCTTCAAATTCAGATTTGTGAACAAAAGAACCATTCCATTCTTTTACCATTTCATTATATGGAAATGCCATACCTGATCTGTCAGAAATTGCTTTTGCGTATTTACCTCTTGCGTATGCCATAGTCTATCCTTGTGGAAAATAACTTTGTGGTGTTATATAAACTGAAGTTCTTTGTCCATCTTCTGTTAATGCTCTTTGTAATTCATCTTCATACAATAGTTTATTCTGTTGTACCAATTGTGGGTTTTTTTTCATACTCAAGTAATAAGCCAAACCTGATACCATACATGGTATGAATCTAAAAACAACATCAGCTTGATTAGTGTAAGCTCCAACATCTTCAATTCTTTTCAAATAATAATATTTAAGATAAGTATAAGTTGAAGCATCTGGAGTTTGATACAAAGTAATAGTAGGTATTGTTTGTCTATCTACATAATACTGACTAGGTTGTCCTTGTGAACCTTTGTTTGGTAAAGCACTATATTCACTTCTACTTATTTTTGTTAAAGAAACATCATTAGTTGATGAAGTAGTGCCTGTGGTTGTGCTAACATAAGCCTCTAATACATCGTTAGCATTTGTTGGAGCTGTATAAGTTGCTGTGCCTTGTGTTAATAATTGTTCTTTCAATTCAACTTTCCATAAATGAACACCTCTATTACCCCACTCAGAAAACATAATATTTAAACTTCTTCTAGCCGATTTTAAATCTTTGCCAGAATTAGTTCTAACACCAACTCTTTCATAGGCTTCTTCTATAATATCATCTATATCTAAGTCAAATGCTGTTGTTCCTGAAGTTGCCATTTTTTATCCTAAAAAACACCTTTAAATTTTGTTCCCTTAATAGCTATACCTCCACCCTGACTTAATTTTTGAGGCTTATCAAACTTGGATTTTTGTTCCATATACATTTGTTCTTCTCTTTCCTTTTGTCCTACAGTCTTTGGAAAAGCTCTACTTATTACATCCTTAGACAATTTACTCATCATTTTACCACTAAAAGCACCTTCTCTAAGTATTTTAAAATCTTCAGCGTCTATTTTATTGTTTTTATTTTTATCTANTTTNGCTTGNCCACCTGTTAATTTTCCTGATGGTTTTCCTTTCGTTCTTTTATAAGCTGATGGATATATTTTAAATGCGTCTTTTACTTTTTGTTTTTCTGTTTCAGTTATGACACCAGCTCCTAAAACACTTGCTTTCAGAGAATCTTTTGCCCTTTCTTTCATTTGTTCTTTTTCTTTTACTGAATAAGTTCTTACTAATTTACCAGTCAGTGGATCAGCACTTCCTTTACCTTTTTTTTCTTTAGGTTTTTCTACTTTGACTTTTGATTTACCTTGTATAGATCCTGCCAATGCTCCTAACATTCCTTCCTTTAAGGCTCCACCTTCTTTGAAACTTTTATTAGTTAAAGGTTTTAAAACATCATCATACAAATTTCTATTAATATTTTTTTCTGATCTTTTCATACTTCTTTTATCTTGAGAAGTTTGTTTTGGTGGTACTTTTAAACCATACAATACTTCATCTATTAATTTAGTTTCATCAGTCATTACACCACTCCTTTATAATAATCTGCTAGTCCACCTTGAACTGCAAAAGTTTTAACATTTGTTGGTTTACCACCAACACCTTGAGCTTTAGCTCTTTTTCTTTTCACTGCACTTTGTCTTTCACCTTTAGTCATTCTATTAGCTTTTGCTAAAGGAACACATTTTGGGTATTTTCTTTTTGCATCTGCTTTTTGTTTACTTCTTCCACAAGGTTTAAAGTTACCATCTTTATCTTTACTTCCAATATCTACCCACTTTTGGGCAAACCATTTTTTTAAACCACTCTTTGCCATTAACCTAATAAATCTTTATAATATTTTTTAAAACTAGAGTTAGTACCGTACTCTCCTTCAATTGAACCACTCAACACTTGGTGTCCATTAAATTTATCTTTTGTTTCGATTATAGAACCTTCTACTGCTGGCTTAGGACCTTTAAAATCTTTTCTTTTTACACCACTTGGGTCTTTAATTTTTCCTGCACATATCTTTGAAGCATACGCATTTGCATAAGCTGAGGGATAAACCTTAAATTTAGCCTTAGCTGCTTTTTTTCCTCTCGGACATAATTTAGTCATAATAACTCCTTTATTTACTATAAACTGTCGTAGACAATGTGTCTACCTTGCTTTCTTCCTTCTTGAAGCACAATGTGCTTTTTCACTAAATCCTTTTGGTCTTGCACAATTTATTTTACTTTTTCTTTTCTTAGACCATTTCTTTTTTTGAGGAGGATTTGATATTTGTTGCCTCATTTGACTTCTACCTATTGTCATACAAAAGTATACTCTACCCTTCCATCATTGTTTCTATCTGCTCTTTTATAATGTTTTCTATTTGACTCAGTGTCATAAGAAACATGAACCCAACCAGAATTAGGATCATCTTCATTATGAAACTCTAATATTAATTGATCAAATTCACAATTGTCATTAATCCAATCTGATAACTCTTTATTACTAATACCAAATATTTCTATATCTGCAGCTTGACCTTGAACGTGCTGTGAAGAAATACTTGAACCGATTTTGTGATTTAGTTCTGCACATCTAAAACCAGAGGATATAAATACTGGCATCAAAAAATATTCTCTAATGGGTTGTAAAACATTTTCACACAATGCTTTTAAGTTTTCAATAACCTCTTCACTTGGTGTATTGTCAATGCCGTTCCTTAACGCTGTTTGTGATTTGGTAAATTCACTTAGTGAAAAATTATCTGATAATTTCATTTAACATCTCCATCTTCTTCTTGCTGCACATATTCTTTTCTTTGGTGTTTTTTTACAATTAATATTGTGCATTTTCATTTGTCCTTTACTTCTAGAACAATATGACTTTCTTCTTTTTTGTCTAGACTTACTTGGTTTTTTCTCAGTCACAGCAGTCTTGAGTTTGGAACCAGGATTATCTCTACGATATTTCTCAACACCTTTTTGAGTCATGCCTGCTCCAGACTCAGTAGACCTGAAGTACTTCTTGGTCTTTGGTGGCATACCACCTTCTTTAAAACCAAGAAGCTCTGCTGTGTATTTATCCATTATCAGTATCAGCCGTAATCGGTGTTACAAAAACTGTAACAGAGGTTACGTTACTAATAGTCAAGTGCATATCTGTTTTAAATAAAATACCATCTAAAGGCATATCCACTTGATATTGGTCAGCAGCACTTGATGCTGGAGTAGCGATAACTAACTTTTGTGTACCACTAGCTCCACCATCTTTAAAAGTTAAACTTCCAGCTGATGCATGACCAACATAATAAATAGATAGCAATCTTGTTCTACCAGACTGTATTGTACCAGTCGAGGTAAGAGTTTTTGCACCTATATCTGAGTTCATAATAATCTCCTATTAACTAGCTGCATCAAAGCCAGTAATTTCTATAAGAAAACGACCAGCTGTGTAAGTTGCATCACCTGTGCCTTGACTGACCAGATACAAAAATTGATCTGCTGCAATATCGCCACCAGCAACAACAGTACCAGCAGATGCTGCACCAGCGTTTATAATTTGAGTTTCTGTTAAATCACCGATTGCAGTGTCATTAACACCAGTGCCTTCTGTTGCCGAAAACAGATCAATATCTGTACTACCACCAGCAGGTGTTTCAAGACAAGTCATTGTTACGCCAAAAACAGTTCCTTGGTTAGCAGTAGTTACTTGACCAATAAAAGCAACACCAGCTCCATCTTTACCAATAATGTCACCAGCAGTTCCACCATCTTTAAGACCAGTTAAATCAATCATAATAGTTGTTTTAACAATATTAACATTTGTAGTTACATCGCTTTTTAATCTATTAACTTGTGTAACATAAACTGAAGCAGTGCCTTCAATACCAGCACCACCAGTAGCCTCAACTGCCATTTTATCTCCACTAGTAACAGTTATTGCACCAGTGGATGCGTTTTTTGTTATAGTTTGAAATCCATTTTCTGATCTGACTGGACCTGAAAAAGTTGTATTCGCCATCTTAATCTCCTAGTTAAAAGATATAGTCCTCTAGGGTGTCAGCCAAGCCTGTCTATATCAGTTATAAAATTCTTGGTATTAATAGTATACAAAAAAAAAGAGGACTATGTAAGCCCTCTTTTCTTAGTTTATTCAAAGAGATTATTAAGCTGCACCTGGTGAGCCGAATATACCTCTAGGATCGGAGAATCCAAATGAATATCTTTCTCTTGCTTTAAATCTTACATTACCAGTATCAAAGTCGCCTTCAATAGCTGTCTTGATTGGACTTCTAACAAATTGTTTTAATCCATTAGGAGCATCAGTCATAATGAAGAAAGCATCAGTGTCAGTTAAATAATGATTAACTCTATAACCCTGTGGTATCATACCCATATTAGCCATAGCATTAATATCATTATCTGCTGTACCTACTCTTTGTGGAGATTTTAAAATTCTTTCAGCAGTGAACTGTAATTCTTTTGGAATTATTAACTTCACTCCTTGTAAAGCAATTTTTAAACCTCTTTCATCAACAAAAGCAGCTATGTCTATTAAAGACTGTTCAATTGATGTTTCACTTAAATCAGCTGCTGTAGCAAGTTCATTAGCTAATGTTCCACCGTTTGCTAATGGGTGGTCAGTAGCACAAAGCTCCTTACCATCACCACCAGTGAAACTATTATCAAAAGCATTGTTTAACACGTTAGCAGCTTTTACTTGCTTAGTGTTAGCCATACTTCTAGCTAAAGCTCTTGTGTATCTTGCAGCTAATCTATCATACAGATTATCTTCAATAGCTTCTTCAGTTATAGCAAATGCCATAGCAATAGTTTCGTGTGTATACCTTGCAGTAAAAGATTCAGTTGCTTGGTCAAATGTGACGTTTGCACCTTCTTGTTTTACTGGAGCAGAACCGAAACCAGATAGCATTACTTCTTCTTCAAAAGCTCTGTCTGATGCTTCGCTTGTAAAAATTTCGGCATGTTCATTTTCATACCTGTTGTATTCTAAGCCAAAGAGAGCATTTAAACCAGGCTCTAATTCTTTGACAAGTTGTGATCTTGATATAGCCATAATTTACCCCCTTATACGCCAGTATCAGCATTTTTTACTTGCTGATAGAAATGGTTATTAATACGAACAACAACATTAGCGTTTGCATTTGCGACATCAGAGTTATTTGGGTCTTGACAAATATCTACTGCCATTAGTGCAAAACTAAATGAAGTGCTCACCTCAGATACATCTAACTGTACTTTTGAGATACCAGTGTCTGTATTACCAGTCACGTTTGTTACTGAATAATTAGTAAACAAACCAGCTCTTGTAAAAGTTGCATCGGCATCAATTAAAAATAAAGTTTGTGGATCGTCTATAACATTAGCAACAATATCATCAGCAGCAATGCTACCAGGATAATAATTACTAAATGTTGGTTTCTTGGTTGTTGGATCAGTGTAGAAACATCCGTTGAAAACACCTAAGACAGCCTGACCGTTGCCAGCAGTATGTCTTTCAATGTCTCCATCAGTAGCAGGTATAACTAAATCACCTTGGAATATAGCTGTTCCGTAGTTGTTTGATATAGTATACCTATTCTGTTGGTTATTCCATGAGTGTCCACCAAGTGTTTTATAAGGTCTAAGACCAAATTTTTCACTTACGTTTGCCATGTTTTACCTCCTTGTAAAAATAATAGGCTATTAAACAATTACGGTAGTTGTCTTAAATCTAGGACTTACGACCACCACCAAAAGTAACACGAGATTGTCTATCAATATTTATAGGCATCTCTGGTCGTTGTTCCCTCAGAATATCATTGTCAACGGCTTCTTGTTGATTTTTAGTCTTATTTTGAAAATAATTCTTGCGTTGCTCAACTATTTCTTCAGGTATCCTCGCCAACACGAGTCCACCAACTCCTATCAACCCCTGATATTTACCATCGCTGATTACTGGATAATCNTNTTGNCCGATTTGANTTTTNATCTCTTCAGCTCTAACAAATTCCCAACCTTCTCTAAGTTTCTTNGATACNTTACCTGTATCNTCTTGACCCATAGTTTCNGTTCTAATCCAACGATGTTTAAACCCTTTTGGNGCAGGGGGTGCATCTAGACTTGATGGTGGCATCCACTGTTTTTTTCTGGTCTCTCTCACTGTGGAAGTTCGTGAGTTTCTATTAAGTTTGTCCATAATGACTCCTATTTAACAAATTTGGCATATTCTTCCAAAGGCACTCCCAACTTTTTAGCTATTGCTACCTGTGACCGAGTGAGTTTCACAGTTCTGCGACCTTCTTGTTTTCTACCAGCCGAAGCGACTGTTTGCGTAGGTCGTTTTTCTTTTTCAAATTTATTGGGAAAGTATTCCCTCATCTTGAAATCTATTTCATTATAATAGTCATCACTCTCTGGGTCAAACCCTTGTGCGACTAAATCTTCGTGAATTCCATAAGCTGCATTTGTAAGCACTTTGTCTTTTCCAAACCACGAATTTTTATCTGCCCAACTGGTAGCCTTTGGTGAAGGCTCTTTTCTTTGTGGTTGTGGTTGCGATTTAGGTTGTGCCTGTTCTGTTGTATCAGGTTGTGTTTTTTTTGTTTCTTGCTCTTCTTTCTTTTTATCTTGTAATATACGAGCTTTTTCTTTCTCCACAGATAATCTAGCTAATAAATCATTAGCTTCCATTATTTTATCTGCATCATTATTTTGTATTGCGTTTTTTAGATTACTTTTTACTTGTTCTCTTTGAGCATCTATTCTTGCATCAAACTCTTTTAAATAATTATCATCAACTGTATTTAAAGTTGTTTCAGCTTTTTTATATTTATCTTGTATACCTTTAGCGTAATCAAGAGCAGCTTTTTCTCTTCTTTCTGCCTCTCTATATCTTTTTGTGAGTTGGTCTATCCTTCGTTGCACACTAGAGGATATTTCATTTAAATTAGAAGGCTTCTCTTCAGTCTTTTTTTCATCTACAACTTTTGCTTCTGTTTCTTTTTTATTAGGATCAGTGTAACCTAAATCTACTTCTTCAAGTTGTGGTTTTTCCTCTTCTGTTTTTTGTTCTACTTTTAATTCTTTTTCTTCGTGAGCATCTTCACCAACAGAAATTGGTTCATCTTCTCTATTAAGTTTTAATTGTTCTTGCATACTATCTCCTTAAAATAGTGCGAGGATGTCCTCTGGTTTTTTAATTGTTCCAATAATTTCATCATCGTTTAATATTCGGTGTTCGCCATATTTAGTTTTAAATCTTGCACCAGCATATCGACCATAAATTACAAACTGACCTTCTTTGCACCAAGGTCCGTTTGGAAATCTATCTTTATCTTTATAACATAAGTCTCCCATTTTAATAACTAAACCAACAACAGTTGTCATCTCAATAGTTTCTTTTGTTTGATCAGATAGAATAATTCCTCCGTCAGTTTTTTTCTGTCCTGACCAAGGTCTTACTAATAATCTATATCCTACTGGGTTTGGTATTAATTCTAAATATTTTTCTGTTTGTTCCTTGCCTTTTGGAACGGCATCTTTTTCAGATGTTTTGTACTTTCTAGGCGTGATTAGTTTCATAGTTCCTCTCTATTTTGCAGGTTTTTTAATTCCTGTAGCAACGCTTCTAAAGCATTGAGTCTGCCTCTAGCATAATGTAAACTTTCTTGTGTGTCTACACCATATACGATATTATCTTTAGCGATCTCTATTTCCTTCTTAATTATATCTCTTATTGCTACTACTGTATCTATGTCATACATACTTTATATCTTGCCTAACAAAAAATTCTTAAATGATTTTTAGGTCCTAATTTTTTCCTATGTCTTAATGCTTTTGGTTTAAATCTTCTTTTTATTTTTTTTGTTTCTAACTTAACAAAGTGATGTATTTTTTTTGGCATCTCAGTAGGTAATATAAGTTAAGAAACACATAATTACAATTACATAAATTACAAAAGTAGCTGTAACAAAATCATCATCATTTTTTTTCATTACTTTTTAGTATCTGTTTTTTTGTACTTGTCAAAGCTTCGTAATCCTGAAATTCCTAACATACCAAATAAAAGAGGCATCATGACCGTCATGTCAGCTTGTGGTATGTCTACACCAAAACCTGCCATAATCGGTGATACCATATAGTTAATAGCAAGAGATAGTCCACAAATCCAGCCGATGAGGGGTCTCCACGATGATTGAAACCAGTTGCCTTTTGCTTCAGCTTTATTAACTTCTATTTGTTGNAGTGCCAACTGTTGTGCGTGTTTTTCTGCCATAGTGGCTATGTCGTGGCTCAACTTTTGTTGTAAGTCTTTATCTTTAACAAACTTTCCNATCAACTTTGTAGCAGGTCCTATTAAACTTAGTANTGCCATTATTTNCTCCTTTTAAATATTAACTTTCTTTCGCCTTCTTTTACTCTNACNAANCCTAATTTTTCTAAAGACCAATCTATNGTTTTTGTATTATANGTTTTATGGTCATCTAAAATAATTAAACTTTCATNTTCCATACACCTCATAAAAAAATTAATCTCGTGATTNACTGCNTTGGTAGTATGAGGTCCNTCTAAGTGTACNACTGAATATGTATCTTTCATATACACTTGTCCGTCAATACTTATNGGATAACCATTTTTCATNGTTTCAAAAAAATANGTATCAGGAAACTCAAAGAAAGCAAACTCTTTATANTTTACTANNTCATACAANGTTTCTACTTTCATATTGTCTGTGTAATCTGCTGTGTATGGAGGTCTGTCATCATAGTGTTGATAATTTAAATTACCATAAGGATCAACAGCTATGTGCCTATAATATTCTGCACCTTTTGCGATAACAGCATCCATAATAGTTTTAGAACCTAGTCCTCTACGCAAACCTATTTCACAAGTCAANACTACNGGANNTANNTTTAANTTNGNTATTTCTTCTGNNATNAATTCGTATTCTGTNGAATCACCAGCTATCACTTAACACCAATAAATTTTTTGCCCTTTACTTGTATAGGTTTTACACCTTTAATATNACTACCTTGTACACCATTTTCACGATGAGGACAACCTAAATCTGATAATGCTCCTATTTGAAATTTTTTNACGAATTNAAAACCGATACCTTGGTCTTTTGGTGTCTTATATNCACTAATATTTACACTACCTTTTAATAAATCTTTTGAGTAATTTGCTGTCGTGCTATATTTGTCTTTTCCAACTACTAAATCACCACCAAGAATATCAGTTCTTAATTTAACATTCTTAACTTCTTTCTTTTTAGTGTCGTAAGTAATTTTAGCATCTGTGCCTGGTTTTAAACTTTTTTCATAAGATATATCTCCAGAACGAAATTTAAGTCCTTTACCAACTTTTATTTCATCACCATTTTTCAATCCTTGAGGAGTAGGACCTTTTTCTGGTGGTAACGCTTTACTTCTTTTGTTCATTGTTTTTCTCCCTTGCTACTTTTAATTTTTCTTCTGCTATTCGTATTCTTTCTTCNGANGCNTCTTCTGCATCNTCTCGTTTCATTCTTTCTAANTCCATTTTCTCATTNAACTCACCCATTACTCTTTCTTCTTTATCAACGTGTTCTTGAATTTTACGTTGCATATCTANTGCTCGTAAATCTATCTCTTGTTGCTTTAATTGTACAAGTGGGTCTTTCTTTTCTTCAGAACTTTCTAGTAGTTGTAACTCAGATGTTAATTGTGCAATCTTATCAGCGATCATTGATTCTGTTATGACCAAAAACGCTTGAGGATTATCTTGCTGTAACTTTAATGTTTCTGGTTTAGCTTGTAATTCTTGTAGTATTAATGCTCTAGCCTTAAAAGATATATGTTCGGATATATGAGCTTGTAATAATGCGTACACCATAGGATTAATTTGTACCATTCTACTCTTAATAAAAGAGGTATGAGCTATAATGTGTGCATCATGATTTTGTTCTGGGTACGCTTTAGGTATTTCCATTCGTAAAGCCTCTGCATTTTCAATTGCAGGATCAAGTGGCGTGGGTATTCTCTCTGGTTTTAATAATGTATCGATTTGTTTCGTGCCTAACGCTTCATATACTCTTCTATACGCCTCACGAACATTGTGTAATTGTGGATTGGACTGTGCAATCTGTAATTGTGTCTGTGCTAACGTCACTCTTTGAGCCATTGAGAAGATATTTGGGTCTGCAACAGGAATTACATCGACTTCTGGTGAAAAATCTGCTAATTTTATCAGTCTATTGCCACCATAAACAGCATANGGNTANATTGGTGGTAAATATGTNCCAAAAACATCNGATAATAACCTAAATTCTTGTCTCATNGCATAGTAACAACGCTTATGTATGGCACTCATNACCCTAGAACCACGTTCCAAGAGNGCAATAGTCGTTCCAACNGCTCTATTTTGNGCATCATTNCCNATTGCGTTGTCTGTTATTGACGCAAAACGCTGACCAGCTTGTACAACAAAGCCTAAAAGTTGAAATAATGTGCCACTTGGCTCTTTAAATGGTAAAATTTGAAACTGATCTTTAATATTTCCACCAGGTGCGTCAACATCTCTAAACTCACCAGGTTGAAAAGGTTGATCATCATCTCTGATTCGCATACCTCGTGACTTAAAACCAGCAGGTAAGTTACTTAATGTGCCAGCATCTAATAATTGTCTTAAAGCAGCTGTAGCTGTTTTAGATAATCCACCAATCATATGGATCAAACCAAAGCCATAGAACCCTAAACCAGGTAAAAACTTGTAATGTACAAAAAATTCTTTTCTTTGAAACAACGGATCATTCATATCATAGTTACGATAAATAGATAGCACCTCTTGTGAACCTTCATCAATCGTTACTATGTAAGGTATCTTTACATTCTTATCTGCGTTTTCAATTTCATATTCTTCTAAGTCTAAATCAACGTGCATCTCTAATACATTGAACTGATAATCTTTATCTCCGTTTGGTGTAACCCCTTCAATAGAATCATATTTATCTTGCACTTCACTATCTTCTGTTCTAGAAGGTAATATTTCTACATCTCTATAAAAACCGTTTCTTTGTTTTTTTAAAATATCGTTCTCGTTCATTTTTACGAGGTGCGTGATACGTTCACAGTCTTTCAAATCTGTTGCATAATAAGGAACGATTAAATCTTCAGCAGGTACAAACTTCGATACAGCTCTTTGCATCACTTCATCGTAATATACTTTTTTAAATGCTGAGCCTGCTAACGGAAGATAGAATAATAATTGATCGAACTCTGGAGTGTATTCTTCCATTTGATCCATCAACATATAATTCATAAACTCTTTTACTCTTTGTGCCTGTTGTTCCTTGTCTCGTGTTACGTCACCCACGACTTGTGTGCGAACAGGACCGTCACTTGGTAATAATTCTTTGTACGCTTGTGCTTGAAATTGTGTAACAGACTCGGCTAGTAGTGGATGCGTAACGGAACTCGCACCTTGGAACGGTCTACTTTCATTGTCATACTTAAACCCTAATAAGTCTAAACCAGAGGTATAAGACTTCTCCCAGTCACCTCTAGACTCTTTATCTTTTTTGTAGTCCTCTAATAAATCTCCACTGATACGACTAAGAACTCTTTCATCCATATCTTCAGCTAGATTAGAAAAAAATTCTTTTTGAGCCTCAACTACTTCTTCTAGTGCCTCTTCAACATCAGTTGGTTCTTGTACATCTACTTTAACTTCTTCGTCTTCTACTAATCCACCCTCAGTTTCTTCAGTAACCTCTTCTTTGTTTTCTTCTTCAATCATAATAATTTTGTCTTTCTGGTTCTACCAAGTTTTGTTTTTACTTTTATGAATTTACCTTTCTTAGCTCTTTCATAAAACATAGGATACATTTTAGGTGAAGCAGCTAATTGTTGTTTTTGTAATTCTACTCTATTACGAACTTCTGATACTAAATCAGGTACTGTCATATCTGGAGCTTGAGGTCCGTCTATTAAATCTCTTAACGGTTGTAACGCACTTTGACCAGTAATACTTTCATACATAGCTACTTTATCACCAAATTCTTTTTCCTTTTTGTCAGGTACAATTACGTCACTTTCAGGTTGATAGCTATCTGCTAATACTTCTTCTTTTTTTATTACAGGTCCTCTTTTAGCTCTAGACTCATCTTCTAGAATTTTTTGTTTAGAGGATTTAGACTTTTTTTTCGCCTTTAATAAATTTTCATAATCTCTTTGTAATCTTTGTTCTGGTGTCATTTGTCACCACACTTACACAGTTTCCCAAACAATCTTTTTTTAATTTTGCCAACTTGTTTTTTCACACTACTTATTATCTTTTTTATTTTTTTTTTGAATTTTTTCATTAGTAACCCCTTTTTGCTAATTTAGGTGTAACAAGTAATCCACCTCTATTTTTTTTCTTAACCATTTTTGTAGCGTCTTTTTTAATTCTATCTGTTGGAAAAGTTTTTTTTATATATCTTAATATGCTTTGTGTTGTTCTACCACTTGGTTTAGCTGTAATTTTAAAATCACCAAACTCTCCTTTATCTCTTTTTGCTATATTCTGTCTTCCTAAACCCATGATTACTAAAGTTTTACCATCGGAAGTCAATTTATTACTACTTGCTTCTTTGCCTTTGTAAAAAGCATCTATCACTTGTTTATCTTTTTTATTTAAAGTTGGTTTACTTTTACCAAATCCNCCTCTTAATCCAGCTTTATCTAATCTTTCACTTAANGGGTCAATTTTTTTTATTTTAATATTGGTCATAACTATCCTCAGTAATAATTATATGCTTTAGGTGGTAAGTCTTCGTTGTCCACATAGTCAGAGTATAATTCAATAAAGTTGCCTTGTCTATATCGTAACAGTGCTTGTGTTGTGCTATCTACATAGTCATCGTGAGAACCATGTGGAAAAGCNGCACATTCCTCAATCACCTCATCTGCAAATGTTTCTCCATAAGGAAACCANACNGCTCCACTTTCAAANATCGGTGCAACAGAATTNACNCTAGTAAATTTNTCATTACCTTTACTNGGNACAAATGGAATAACTGGTATACCCATTCTTCTAAATTCTTGTGTTAAAGGTTCACCACTTGCTTTNTGTTCTANNATAATACTTTCTGGNTCCCANTATTTATANGCNTCCATAGCTACAACTTTNAGTTCTGGAAANTCATACTTNCCACGAATAGCATCTAATAATATTANATTAGGTGTTACCTCATCTGGATAAAATACTCCCCAAGTAGTTATNGCAGAATAATCAGCAGTTTCTTTTTTACTAAACGCTGTGTCATAACTTTGTATAACGTGAACTAAATTAGGCATACTNTTTTCTTTCCAAGGTTGCCACCANTCTCTTTTNANAATAGCTCCTTCCTCAGATGTNGGTTCTTGCATATATTGTGCTGACCAGTTTCTAATAGGTAATGATGCTTTGATCTTTTCTAATTCTTCTTTCTCCCAATACTCTGACCAAACTGGTTTACCATCTGGTAAGATTGCAGGAAAAGATATTGTTTTCCATTTATCTGCTTTTGGTTCTTTTTGAGCCTTCAATAATCTACCAGTTAAATCGTCTTCTGCCCATCGTGTCATAACTAATAAGATTGAACCACCAGGTTGTAATCTTTGTCTAGGTCCTGAGGTGTACCATTCGTAAGCTCGTTCCATAGCTAAGTCGGACATTGAATCTTGTTCCGTATGTGGATCATCAATAATCAANAAGTCTGCACCACGACCTGTGATAGATGCTCCTACACCAGCAGCATAGTATTCTCCACCATGATTAGTTTCCCATCTACCTTTTGCTTTAGAGTCCTCACGAAGTTTAACGTCTCCAAAAATTTGTTTATATTCTTGAGAATCAATTATGTTACGAACCTTACTTCCAAATCGTACTGCTAATTCTGTATTGTGTGATACTTGCATAATTTTTAATTTTGGATACTTACCAATAATCCAAGCAGGAAAATATACAGATGCAAATTCTGATTTAGTATGCCTAGGAGGCATATTTATTATGAGCCTTCCTTTTCTTTCATTAGCTATTTTAGAAAACTCGTGTGCAATAATTTGATGATGACCCCACTTACTTTTGTCTCTTTCTTTTCTACACATAAAATCTTGCCACATCTCTTGAACAAAATATAAAAAGTTATCTTGGCAAAGTTTAATGTGTTCTATAAAAACTTTTTCTACTCGTAGTCTTAATCGATCTGTGGTTAAGTGGTCTACACTCATTTTTTGTTTTCTCTTCTGATAGCTTCTTTACATCTTTTTGCTAATGATGCTACTTCAGACTTACCCATCACTTTAGCTCTTTGTTCCATCACAGTTAATATTTGTATTTTTCTTGCAAAAGGTTTTTTAATTCTTTTTATTTTTGCACAAGTTTGTTTAGCATCAGATAGAGTTGCAAATTTAATTCTTACTGTATCTTTTGGATTTTCATCTGTGTATAATCTTCTATCACTACCTTTTGGTTTTTTTCCTGTGCCTTTTAAAGGGTCTCTTTTTTTTGTCATATTATATATCAACCTATCCTTTAGAGTTAAAGACATTACATTTTANTTTTTTGACATCCAAGCTGTTGCACCCATATAAGCACCAACTATGCCTGCTCCTGAAATATAAAACAAATTACTAATATCACTAAGAGCCTCAATTTTTTCTGTTGTCATAAATGGCATAAACATCATAGCTGTAAATAANCCCATACCAACNAAAGTNAAAGTTGCCATNCTTCTTTGAGCTCTATGCTTTCTTAATTCGTGTTCTAATTTTTTTATTTCTTTCATATGCTCCAGTTCTTCATCAGATACTGTTCCATCATTATCTAAATCGTATTGTGCATAAGTAGAATTTTTTTGCAATTTTTTTACCATGAGCATTTTATAGCATAAAAAGATTGATATGTTTACTCCCTATATGTATGTATTCAACTTAACCTATACACGCAACGCTAGTAACATAATTTTTTGCGACCCTAAAAAAATTTTAAAAAATCCTTGACCTGTTGCAAAAATACAATGGGTCCTTTTTACCGACTAATGCAGAACAAAACGTGAACAAACGCTTTTTTTTAACATAATACAAGTTATGCGAACTAATGACACGAATCACTTGCCAACTTAATTAGAAGTCTAAGGTTTTCTTGATTATATTTTTTTGCACCGAGTATCTCGAACCGTTCTACTTCTGGAACATTACCAGAACAAAACGAGTACAAAGATGGTACGAGTTTGATAAGTTTGAGCTCTCTCTGTGAGAGGGCGAAAACTAAGTTAAATACATTACCTCCAACTTTGAGATAATCTAACTGCCATAGTATTTGGTATTTGGATAAGCCTAATTTCTTATCATCATTTGCTTTAAGCTCTAACCAAAAAGACTTACCTTTTATACAAGCGTGAACATCAGGTATTCCGTTGATTGTAGACGATTCTATCCTCATACAATTCCAAGTACTTTCTGTCTTCTGTATCTTGTTAAGTGATGTCCACAAGTTCTTTTCCATAACTTCCTACTTAAAGTAAGAGCACCTAGCAGAAATGACGCTACTAGGTGCAACAAAGGATAGTCACATTTAGTGAGTGACACCACAACCTTAAACGATTGTTTAAGGAATATCAATAACTAATTCCTGTCTTTTGTTTTTGTAAATCTTGTTGTTGTTCTTGCAATGTGTTACGAACATTAGTCCAGTATCTAATTACCCAAGTGTCATTTGATTTATCAATTACTGATTGTGTATTGTTAATCATTTTATTCATAAAGATAATCTGCTCATCTAATTGTTCTTCTTTTTCCATTAAGTGATCTTTAAATCTGCTCATTATATTCTCCTTTGTAATTAAAAGTTTGGTAAGTATATAAGTTTCTACTTTATCGCCATTTGAGACATTAATCAATTTCGTCACCTATATACTCAAGTACAACCTTCACTACTCGCCTAGCACTACATCATCTCCGTCAAGACAACTTGCTTACTTTCACCTTTCAGTTACCTAGCACTTGTAGTAACCCTCCGAAGAGGGCTACAAGAAATGCTAATTATTTTTGTCCGTAATCAGTACGTTCACACCACTTGTCAATGTATCCATCAACATAGCAATCTAAAACTTCACAATCTGGTTCACCATTACACATTATGAAGTTACACCAGTCAGACTTCTGTCCTTCTTTACTTATGTGTGCTTCTACAACATCATCAACTGCGTGTATATTCTCCATTACCTCATTAAAGTCTTTACTATTCTTACAAAGATAATCACCATCACANANTATATCCCAAGACCAACCGTCTTTNATNGCATCTTTNACTAATCCTTCAGCTGCAGATTTTACTTCTGGTATTGTTGTACTTGTCCATTTATA
>FUFK010047049.1_pt1 | contig 38481 bp, 36 predicted proteins | sample 1021851 | NCBI WGS metagenome assembly FUFK01 (sample SAMEA51879418, study PRJEB19060) | metagenome
CACCGCCGATGGCTTCGTGTTCGCGCTTGCCCANCTCGGGCTCGGTCCCGACGAGATGCGCAACGCCCTGGGCGACGCCCTCAACCGCGCCGCCGAGCAACCCGAGACCTGAGCACCGCAATCGCCGCAAAAACGGCGCAGTGCCCGCCTGCGAAGGGCGGGCACCGCTCCATACCCCTGGAGGGAGGGCGTTCTGCTGCTCTGACTCGCCAGCAGCAACGACCGTTACATCACTGTCGNGAACGCGCTGAACGAACGCCGCTCGACCCTCACCCAGCCCCGTAGACGGGCGCAGGTGCCTGGGTTCCGTCGATCGAACGGTGGGCGAGTTCGCCGGCTTCGGCCGCCGACATCATCCGTTCCCCGACCGATTCGACCGGACCCTTCTGCCAGCCGTCGCAGACATTGAGCTGCCCGCCGGTGACCTCAAAGACCCGGCCTGTCACATCGCATGCATCGCTCCCCAACCAGCACACGAGCGGCGAGACATTCTCCGGGCCCTTCGGATCCCAGCCCTCTGGCGCCTCGGCCTCATAAAAGATGCCTGCGGTCATTCGAGTCCGGGCATCCGGCGCCACAGCGTTCGCGAGAACGCCATACCGACCCCATTCCGCCGCCTGCTGAATCGTCAACAGCGCGATCCCGGCCTTGGCCGCGGCGTAGTTGCCCTGACCGATCGAACCCGCCAGGCCTGCGCCCGACGAGGTGTTGACGACACGAGCATCGACCGGAGCACCGCCCTTCGCCTGCTCGCGCCAGAACTCGATTGCGTGCCGAGCCGGCGCGAAGTGACCCTTGAGGTGGACCCTCGTCACGGAGTCCCACTCAGCCTCCGACATGCCAGCGAGCATTCGATCCTTGAGGAAGCCGGCGTTCAGCACGAGCGTGTCGAGTCCACCGAAGGTGTCGACCGCCTGCTCGATCATCGCCTGGGCCTGATCCCAGTCGGCGACATCGGCGGCGTTCGCCACCGCTTCTCCCCCGGCCGCGACGATCTCGTCGACGACCTCCTGCGCAGCATCGGATGTGCCTTCCGAACCGTCGCGCTCCACGCCAAGGTCGTTCACGACGACTTTGGCCCCCTCGGCGGCAAAGGCCAACGCGTGGGCGCGACCGAGACCTCGGGCAGCGCCGGTGATCACGACGACGCGTCCGTCACAGATTCCCATGGTTGTCTCCTGACCGATTGACGTGTTCGATCGGCAACCTAGGGCGCCCGCACCTCCTTCGCGGCATCCTTCAGCTTCGAGGCCCGCTGGACTCCCCCTGCAGGTTGCCCGCTTCCGTCGCCGACAACGATGCTCAGTCTGCGCTCGACGGACCGGCCCGATGGCCGACGACGAAATCCGTCGGGACAGCTCCTGTGACCGCCTGCAATCGAGCGGAACCGATCGGGAAGCACCGGTCCGGAGTGCCGGCAGCGGCGTACACGACGTCATGCTCGAGCAACGCAGGGTCGATCAGGGTCTCGATCGGCTCGGGGTGTCCGAAGGGCGGCGTACCGCCGATCGCATATCCGGTCGCCCGGCGAGCCTCGTCGGCATTCGCCATGCGGACGCCTCGCTCGAGACGGCCCGAGAGGGTGTCGAGGTCGAGGCGGTTGTGGCCGGCGGTGAGGGCGAGCACCGGCCCGGTGTCGGTGATCACGAGCAGCGACTTGGCGATCTGCGACAGCTCGCAGCCGATGGCTGCCGCAGCGTCGGCAGCGGTACGGGTGCCGTCCGGATAGGTGACGGGCTCGACGTCGATCCCCAACTCGGCTGCTGCGCGGAGAAACCGTTCGGCGCCACCTTCCTTCGCCATCATGAGCTCCGAGCGCTAATGACGTCGGCGCCGTAGCGGCCGATCACGTCGAGCGTGTGTTCCAAGCTGGTCGTGTCGAGCGTGACGTTGTTGCCGGTCACCCCGAGCGCCGCGCATTCGTCGATTGCCCGACGATGAGCGTCCGCCTGGAAGCCGGCGGATCCGGGCNGNCCACCGTCGGGGACGACGAAAACGATGTCGATCGGATCATCACGGCCGGCCTCGTCGGCCCGACGATGAAGGTCGGCGATGAAGTGGGCGAGATCGTCAGGGCCATCGAGGACAGGCGATCGCGTGGTCTTCGCGAAGGCAGCGGGATTCGGCATCGGCATCCAGCCCTGCGCCCGTTCGGCGACTCGCTGACGGGTCCGTCCGGCATTGCCGCCAATCCAGATCGGGATCGGCCGCTGAACCGGTAGTGGATCGGGAAGAACGACCGAGGTCCGGCCATCGCCCTCCGTGATCTCGACCCCCTCCCCGCGCCACACGGCATCGAGCACATCGAGTGCGTGGTCGAAACGATCGTTGCGCTCGTCGAACGACACACCGAGTGCGTCGAATTCCGCTGCGAGGTACCCGACTCCCACACCGAGCGTGAGCCGTCCACCGGAAAGCCGGTCGAGGGTCGCCGCACTCTTCGCGAGGACGAGTGGGTGCCGATAGCCGAGCACCGACAGGTTGGTGAGCACCCGGATGCCCGGGTCGGCGGCGACCGNAGCCGTCAACGCCNCGAACGGGTCAAGGCTGCTGTGCCCGCCGGCGGCGAGCCAGCGCTGCGGTGGAGCAGGGTGATCGGTGACGAACACGTGCTCGAACCCGGCGGCGACTGCAGCACGGGTGACGGCGGTGATCGCTTCGAGCGACGACGCCCACTCGGGAACCGGATGGTGAGCAACCGGAAGGCCGACTCCGAACCTCACGCTCAGCGGCGACCGCGGACCAGTCGTCCCGGACGAGCGCCCGTGTCGACACCGTCGCGTCGGGTGACCTCGCCGGCGACGATCGTGGCTCGGTAGCCCCTTGCCCGCTGCAGCAGTCGGCGGCCACCAGCCGGCAGATCGTGAACGAGTTCCGGCGTCTCCAACTGCAGGGCGTCGTGATCAATGAGGTTCAGGTCGGCGCGTTTGCCGACCTCGATCGTGCCCCGGTCGCCGAGCCCGAACAGGGCTGCGGTGTCGGCAGTCTGCTTCTTCACGACCCATTCGAGCGGAAGTTGTTCCCCTCGGCTGCGGTCACGAGTCCAGTGCGAGATCATCGTCGTTGGGACGGACGCGTCGCAGATGAAACCGCAGTGCGCGCCGCCGTCGGCGAGACCCGANACGGCGGTGGGATGGGTCAGTTGCTCACGGATGACGTCGTGGTTGTGCTCGACATAGTTGTAGAGCGGCAACATCAGCAGGGCTCGGCCGTCCTCCGCACAGAACGCGTCGTACGCGGCCTCGTTGGCAGTCACGCCGTTGCGCTCGGCCAGTCCGACGATGGAACGGTCCGGGGTCGGTTCGTAGTCGGGCGGGTCGCCCAGCACGAAGACCTGATCGAGCATGCCGGCGGTGAGGCCGCCGAGACCCTCGATGAGCAGACCGCTGCCCTCGACGTCGTCCTCGGCGAGGATCGCCGCTCGAACGTCGGGCTTACGAAGTTCGATGATTCGCTGGTCGATCGGCAGTTCGGCGATTGCCCGGTACGACGGCTTGCGCATAAACGGATGACAGGTTTGCCACCCGACGAGCACACCGAAGGGACGCCCGGCGACCTGCGGGTACAACTGGGCTCCGTTCTCACGAGCCTCAAGCGACGCCTGCATCTGCTCCTTCCAGAGATCCGGCGCGCCTGGCACCTGGAGCATGGCGAAGGTGACCGGTTGACCGGTCTCAGCCGAAAGACGGCTCATCCATTCGACCTCCTTCATCGGCGCCACGAGGTCGAGCCCGGCGGCACCGGCCGGCGCGAGTTCGAAGACACCTCCACCGCCGTCGCGCAGGGCACGACCCATCGCGAACAGTTCGTCCTCGGCGGCGAAGGTGCCTGGCACCGGTTCACCGTCCATCGCCGTGTGGGCGATTGTGCGCGAGGTCGACACACCAAGCGCGCCCGCCTCGATCGCCTGTCGCACGATCGTGGCCATCTGTTCGATGTCGTCGGGGTCGGCGGCTTCGTTCTTCGCGCCTCGCTCCCCCATCACGTAGGCACGGACTGCGCCATGCGCAACCTGCGCGCCGACATCGACGGACCAGCGACGCTCGTCGAGGGCGTCGAGGTATCCGGGGAACGACTCCCACGTGAAATCGATGCCTTCGGAGAGGGCGGTTCCGGGAATATCCTCCACGCCCTCCATCAGCTGGATGAGCCACTCCTCGGTGCCGGGCTTCACCGGCGCGAACCCGACGCCACAGTTGCCCATGACGAGTGTGGTGACGCCATGCAAGGAGCTCGGCTCGAGCAACTCGTCCCACGTCGCCTGACCGTCGTAGTGCGAGTGCACGTCGACGAAGCCGGGGGTGACGAGCAGACCCTGGGCATCGATGATCTCGTGCGCGTCGCCGAGATCGGTACCGACGGCGACGATGCGGCCTTCGGTGATTGCGATGTCGGCGATGCGCCGGTCGGCGCCAGTGCCATCGACAACGGTGCCGTTGGTGATCAGCAGATCGAACATGTCGCAATGGTACGGCCCGGCACGGATCGGGTCGAAACGCATCAGCAATTCCGTTTCTTTTTCTCGACCGCGCCGAGCGTTCGAACGTTGCGTTGGCGTCGGCGGCACCCACGGGACAGTGAAGGGTTCCGCCTCGGCGGGCGTCTCGCTCTACGATCCGGTTCGATCCCCGGGGAGGCAGACATGGCAGGACCACTCGAAGGCGTGAAGGTCGTCGAACTCGGCGTGTGGGTCGCGGGCCCTGCTGCGGGTGGAATCCTCGCCGACTGGGGAGCCGAGGTCGTGAAGATCGAGCCGCCCGCCGGCGATCCGTCTCGCACGTTCCAGTACTCGCTGACCGGCCAGATGATGCCGACCAACCCCATCTTCGAGATGGACAACCGGTCCAAGCGGAGCATCGTCCTCGACCTCACCACCCCAGAGGGCAAAGAGATCGCCGACGACCTGATTGCGGACGCTGACGTCTTCGTCACGAACGTTCGCCTCGGCGGCCTCGAGCGTCTCGGCCTCGATGCCGAGACCCTGACCGCTCGCCATCCCCGGCTGATCTACGCGGCGATCACCGGCTACGGCATGGAGGGCGAGGACGCCGACCGAGCCGCCTACGACATCGCCGCCTTCTGGTCTCGCAGCGGAATTGCTCACCTCCTCACCAAGCCCGGCGAGGACCCGCCGTTCCAGCGCGGCGGGATGGGCGATCACAATGCCGGCCTCGCCGGCGCCGCTGCCGTGTGCGCAGCGCTCTACAGCCGAGAAAAAACCGGCGAGGGCCAGTTGGTGTCGACCTCACTGCTGCGCGAGGGGCTCTACACGATCAGCTTCGACCTGTCGGTACTCCTTGGTTGGGGTCTCACGCTCCAGATCGGCCAGCGCGAGTCGATGGGCAATGTTGCGATGAACAACTACTCGGCGAGCGACGGCAAGCGCTTCTGGGTGGTCGGACTCGATGGCATGCGGCACTGGCCCCCGCTTGCGCGGGCGGTGGGGCGCGAAGACTGGCTTGACGACGAGCGTTACGCCGATCCCCGCAACCGGGCCCGCAATGCGGCCGAGATCATCGCCCAACTCGACGAGATCTTCGCAACGAAGACCATGGCGGAGTGGGAAGAGGTGTTCGCGACTGAACCCGACTTTTTCTGGGCACCGGTCAACAGCCCTGACGACCTGCTCGCCGACCCACAGTTCTATGCATCCGGCGCGCTGGTCGAAGTGCCCGACGGCACGAGCACCACGAACATGATCGCGACACCGGCCGACTTCGCCGGAACTCCATGGGCCGCCCGTTCCACCGCACCGGATCTCGGCCAGCACACGGTGGAGATCCTCACCGAACTCGGACGCGGCGACCAGATCGATGCGCTCGTCGACGCCGGAGCGATCGGAACCCCGGCATCACCTCCGGCAGACTGAGCCCATGTCCGGGCGATGGATGCGCAGGGTTGACGCAGAGAATGGCTTCGACGTCCCCGTGCGAGAAGCCCCCTGCGGGGAGTCAGCCTCGTGAGCCGACTCGCCGACCTTCGAGGCCTCCTCGCGGTCGGAGCGATCGTGTTCGCTATCGCTGGGGCATGGCAATGGATCGAGGGCCGGCCGATCGATTCGATCACCACCGTCACGACCACCACGACGACATCGACCACGACGACCGNGCCGCAGAGCACNACGACCCTCCTCGAAGACGCGGTCGAAGCAACCTGCAGACGNTCGGCAGNGTTCGTTGCCGAGGCCAAGCTGATACCCGACGACTCTGGGCCCGGCCCACTCGCCCGCCTTGCCCTGTCCTATTGGAGCGACCTTGAGGTCGTGGCGGTGGAGAGCGCCACTGTCGAGATCGGTGCTGTCGTCGACTACTACCAGAGTTATCTCGANACTGCTGAGCCGTTCGCCTTCGACACCGCCGACATCATCCTCGAGGGTGACAAGGAGCGCTTCCAACAGCTGGTAACCCGTCCTGCGCCCGGGCTGGAGGCCAGTCGGAGCATGGTGACATTCCTGTGCCAGATCGAGGTGCCGGATCAGCCGTACATCAGCCAGCGTTCCTTCGATGCCCTCGAGGACAGGCTGCTCGATCCACCGTAGACCTGCACCTCAGTCCGTCTGGCGCAGCTCGACACGGCGCACCGGGTTGTCGATGCCGACCTGCCAGACTCTCGCCCATGCCGGCCTGCCGCTCGACGAGCGTGATACTCGTCCTCACCCTCTGGCTTGCCGCCTGCGGCGGTGACCGTGCATCAAGCGACAACGAGCCGAGCCTCGCGGGCATCGAACCGGTCTTGGCAACACAGCGATGGCCGAGGCCGCTCGACACGCTCGACCCCAATGCTCCTGCGCGGTGGGGCGTGGAGGTGCTGGATCGATTCCCTCACGACGCCCACGCCTTCACCCAGGGGCTCGAGGCGCTCGGTGACGGCACGCTCCTGGAGTCCACGGGGCTCCGTGGGGAGAGCACGATCCGGATTGTCGACCCGACGACCGGCGTCGTGCTGGACACCGCCAACCTCACCGACGAGGAATTCGGCGAGGGCGCGACCGTCGTCGACGACACCATCGTGCAGCTGACCTGGCAGTCCGGCCGCGCCCGTCGATGGCACCTCAGCGACCTGACTCCGCTCGAACCCTGGGCCTTCGAGGGCGAGGGTTGGGGGCTGTGTTTGCTCGGCGATCGACTTGCCATGAGCGATGGCAGCGCGACGCTGACCTTCCGCGATCCTCACGACTTCGCCATCCTGGAACAGGTCACGGTGACCTTCGAGGGCGACGACGTCACCCGCCTGAACGAACTTGAGTGTGTCGACGGCCATGTGATCGCGAACATCTGGCAGTCACCGGCGATCATCGTGATCCGACCCGACGGCCGAGCGGTCGCCACAATCGACGGCACGCCACTCGTCGATGAGATCGGTTCGACGGCGCCGAGTCGCGAGGTGCTCAACGGCATCGCCCTGCGAGACGAAACATCGTTCTGGCTGACCGGCAAACAGTGGCCGACCTTGTTCGCCATCGGTGTCGCACCCGATGCCTAGTCTCGACACCATCGACACCACCACTCCCCTGATCGGTCTCGACATCGAGACCGACACCACGATCGATGGGCTCGACCCTCGTCAGTCGGCAGTGCTCGCCGTCGCCATCTCGGGCGGCGGTATCGAGGCGGTTCTCGACGGGCCCGACGAACGGTCCGTGCTCGTGGAGACCGACCGCCTCCTCGCATCGATCGAAGCCGGGGTGCTCGTCACCTGGAATGGCGCAGGGTTCGACCTTCCCTTCATTGCGACGCGTGCTCGGATTCTCGACCTGTCTCTCGGTCTCACCACCCGGCACGACCCATCGATCGCCGGGCGCCACGATCCGTTGCCGGGCGAGCCGGGCCGAGTGCGGGGCCGGTGGTATCGGCTCGGCCACCTCGATGGCTTTCAGGCGTACCGGGCCGACGTCGGGCAGAACCTCCCGATCTCGTGTGGGCTCAAGTCGCTCGCGAAATTTGTGGGGCTCGAACCCGTCGAGGTTGACCGTCGCCGCATCCATGAGCTCACGCCCGAGGAGATGCATGAGTACGTGCTGAGTGACGCCCGACTCGCTCGTCAACTCGTTGCGCGACGGGCCGACCGCTTTGCGTGGGTCGATCAGGATCCGTCGTCGAGCGGCTGGTAGCCGGCCACGTCGTGATGCGGGGTATCGAGATAGATCTTCGCCTCGGGGACACCACCGAACTTGCCGTGACTCCAGCGCACTTCGACGTGCCCCTCAATGACTCGGTCGGTGTCGAGTTCCCGATCGTGCACGTCGACCCGCCACCGAACCAGCGGTTGGCCGGCGTGCTCGCCCCACAGGTCAACCGATCGGAGCGCGAAGCGCGTGCGGAAATCCCAGGGAGTGGTGACCCGATAGTGCAACGGGACGTTCTTGAGATCAGCGCCGAGCACGAAGTACGGAGCGGCCTGGAGTCGGAGCAGCCGCCACACGAACGCTTCGCGCTCACCCTTGGCGGAGATGTTGTCGAGCAAGCGATCGGCGCTGGTCCGGGCGATCTCGAACGCCACGAGCCCCCAATGCTCGCGGAGTTCGGCTGGCCAGCGGCCGGGAAGCGCCTTCCGGAGTCGTTCGCGATGATTTCGGTCGAGTTCGGTGGGGTCAGCCGGGAGGCCAGTGAGACCGGTGTGCGCCACGACCTCCGTGTAGAACTCGCCATACGACGCGGGAGCGACCGCATCGAACCAATCCAGGGCAGAGGTTCGCCGCTCACTGAGCGCCCGGTCGAAGAGGTTCGCGGGCGAAGCGTTCTGCAGGATTTTCGAGCCGTACTTGCAGCTCAACAGATACACGTGATCGACCCGGAGATCGGCTGGGATCTGCTCGTAGGCGGGTGGCTTGTGGGGGCCTTTCCACTCCACTGACCAGGGGGGCCGGCCGCGGAGGCCATCGGTCGACCGGGCGAAGCGCTGCCCGTTGGCCCAGGCCACCCGGAACACGTCAGCGTGGGTGCCTGACGCGAACGCCTCGTCGAGTTGGTCGTAGACGTCGTCGTCGACATTGGTGATGAACCGGGGGCGGGCCGCCAACGCCTGGGCGAGATCCCGAAAGCCGTACAGACCGAGACCAGTCACGATCTCGCTCACTGCGGTGCGGGTGTCGGGCATCAGCCGAGCCGGCGAAGTTCGCCGATGCGTCCACCACCGAACAGGCGAGTGAACTGCAGTTGGGCGCCGATCAGGTCGGCCGGAAGGTCGTCGGCGGTGTAGATCGACTTGCCGTCGTAGACATCGATCCCGGTGCCGAGAGCCTGGATCCACGCAACGACGGCATCGCCCCACCGTTCCTCGAGCAAGGCGTCACAAATCGAGCCTGCGTTTGCGCCCAGCATCGCCGGATCGGTTCGGGCGACGACCTCGAGGGCGAGCACCCGATGCAAGACGTCGATGTCGTCGGCCAAGAAGATGGACGGCGGTTCGGTGTGAACCACGGCGTACGCGACATTGTCGGTCACTTGGGGCGGCGCTCCGTCGCCTCGAAGGCGGCGATGTCGGCCTCGGCCCAGAAGCCGGGGATCGGCAGGACCGTGTCGCCCTTTGCGTACTCACGAAGGCGGGCCACGCTGGNGGGGTCGAACATCTCGATCGCGTCGAACACCTGATCGACACCGACCGCACGGAGCGCCTTGTCGCCTTCGCTGTTGGCTTTCGGGAGATTCGATGTCAGCACGAGGACCCGACTCGGATTCTGCGGTTCGTCGGTGGCCCGCAGCACATGGATGCGGCCCAAGGTCTTCCAGAGCGTGTCGGTTCGCATCAGGCCGGGCCGCACAGTCGTGAATGCGCCCGAGACATCGACGTACCAGCGACCGCCCTCGGCGTCCTCGGCGAGGAAGTTGAACTGCACGCCGACCTTCGGGATCTTGACCGGATCGGACACGACCGTGAAGCCGGCATCGGTGAGCACCCGCTCGGCGATGTCGGCAGCCTTCTTGCCCTCGCTGGTGGCGCGAGCCTGGAAGAACTCGAGGCGGTCGTCATCGTCGTCAGGGGTCTCGAAGAGTTGCTCCTCGCCGAGGACCTCGACCGCACGGAGCCTGGGTCGCTGGCGCTCGGCGTCGAGCCGAGCCTGCGCGATCTCGCAGTACTCCGGATCGAGGTCGAAACCGAACCCGCGCCGACCGGTGCGCTCCGCAGCGACAAGTGTCGATCCCGAGCCGAGGAACGGATCGAGGACGACGTCGCCTTCGTAGGTGTAGAGATCGATCAGACGCCGCGGCAACTCCACGGGGAATGGCGCCGGGTGCTGGACGCGCCGCGCCGACTCGGGATTGATCTTCCAGACGTCGAGGGTCGCCTCCATGAAATCGTCGGCCGACATGGTGGACTCGCGCCCCTTCGGCGAAACCCGGTCGAACCGGCCCTTGCTGGCGACGATCACTCGCTCGGTGAGATCACGCAGCACCGGGTTAGTGGCCTTGCGATAGCTGCCCCAGGCGACCGAACCCGTGGCGCCCTCCGCCTTCTGCCAGATGATCTCGCCCCGCAACAACAGACCGAGGTCGTCTTGCAGGATCGAGATGACGTCGGCGCTCAGCGAGCGGTAGGGCTTACGGCCGAGATTGGCGACGTTGACCGCAATGCGTCCGCCTGGTTCGAGGACCTCGACGCACGCCCTGAAGACGTCGTGCAACATCTGGAGATACTCGAGGTAGGACTCCGGAACGCTTGGCACACCGCTGCGGGTATCGGGATCTCCCGTGACGGCGAGTTCGTATTCCTTGCCCACGAAATACGGCGGAGAGGTGACGACGAGCGCCACGGAATTCGCCGGGAAGACCTCGGCGATCTCGAGACTGTTGCGATTGTGGATCGGCGCAAGATCCTCGGGCACGGTGTTGACCGTGTCGTCGGTGCTGATTTCGGGGGGCGTGAAGCGCGCGTAGAAATCGGATGCGTCGTGGCTTTCACGACGGCCCACCCCGAAGGCGGTGGTGGCGGTGGTCTTTCGGCGTTCGGTCACAGGGTCTCCGGGGTTGACTGGCGATCCTAGGCCGGGCTCGTGCTCGGCCCATGCAACTGTCCGCACTCTGCCGAGCGGGTGTGACAGTCCACTGCGAACGGCGAACGCGACCACCGGCCCGGTCCGTGCTCGTCCGCAGGAAAAACGGACTGTCACACGGTCTCAACAAGGTGAAGGNCACCTCGCAGCCGGGCTGGCTGCCTTCACCCCGAGTGCCGCTGCTGCACCGAACGAAGGACACGCCCGTGCCCACCGCCACCCCAACCCTCGCCGAGCTCGCCACCATCGCCCACACCCACCGATGTCCGGTTGTCGCCACCCACCATCGACGAGTGCTCCTCGACGAAACTGCGAGCCCGCTTCCGTTTCTCGGCGTTCGTTTCGGGCCGGCGGTCAAGGCAGTGGCGGCCCGCATCGGCCCCGCCGACCACCGGGCGATCGTTGTGGCCGTTGACCGTTCCGGTGAGGCGATCGCCTACGACCCGACCACCGATCGGATCGAGTCCGATGTCCGACGTCTCACCGCACTGGATCCCGCACGCCGCACACTCGGGCTCGCCACTCGGCCCTGCCGACGCCCGGTGTGGGCACTCGCAAACCTCGTCTGGCTCGACCGCGTTCTCGCCGCCACGCTTGACGCGCCGCTCGGCGAGCCACCCCACTGGCTCGAGCTGCGCCGCCTGCATCCCCTGGCCGAAGCGGNGCCACCGTCGAGTCCGGAACTGCTCGCTCATCACACACGGCACCAGCCGACGACGTGGGCGGTGCTTCGTGCCGGTTCAATCGAGGGCACGATCACCTGGACACCGATTCGTCCGGCGCTGGCCTCGTGGTTCGACGAGGGGTCGTTCGCTCGTCACTGCTTTGCGTCGCTGCCCGATCTCGACATCGTCGTGGCTGATCTGCACGAGCTGCTCGGCGCGTCGGGGTGGAGGCGAGTGCTCTCCGGACTCGCTCGGCCGTGACCAGCGGTGAGGGCCTCAAGCATCGCTTCGCTCGGACGCGTTTGCGAACGTCTGTGAGGATGGCATCCTGAAGATCCCGAAAAGGGGCCTTACCTCGAGGACGGAACTTCTGTGAGCTTCAAGCCTGGTGACCGAGTGGTGTACCCCCACCACGGAGCGGCCGTGATCGAGAAGAAAGAGAAGCGCAAGGCGTTCGGTGAGGAAACCGAATATCTCGTGCTCCGCATGGCCCACGGCGAGATGACCCTCGCGGTGCCGGTCGACAAGGCCGACGAAGTCGGCATGCGCTGGCCCATCTCCGAAGAGGACGTCGAGGATCTCTTCGAAGTGCTCGCCAAGCGCGATGTTCGCGAGCCCGCCAACTGGTCTCGCCGCTTCAAGAACCATCAGGAAAAGCTCAAGAGCGGCGACGTCTACCAGGTCGCCGAGGTGGTCCGAAATCTCGCTCTGCGCGATCAGGCCAAGGGGCTGTCTGCCGGTGAGAAGTCCCTCTACACCAAGGCCCGCAACGTGCTCGTTTCGGAACTTGCGTTCGCGCTCGACGTCGACGAAGAAGCCGCCATGGCCAAGGTCGACGGCGCGCTGGTCTAGGGGTCAGCCACCGAGTCCCGCCCGGACTGCGTCGACAAAGCCGTCGGCGTGTCGAGCGAGCTGATCGTCGACCTGGGCAGGCGTGAGTCCTTTCACGTGCACGCGCACGTTGACGGTGTCGCAATCTGATTCCGCCAGCACATCGAGCAGTGCTTCCGCGGCTGCGACCGGTGTGTCACCGTGCACCAGCGAATCATCCGTCCAGTTCTTCGTGGCCGCCTCATTGGCGTAGCTGCGGTAGTGATCCATCTGGGCCGCCATCTCGGCCTCGGGTGGCGGACCAATCCACACCCGCCGGATCAGAACTCGCCCTGTCTCGGCTCCGGCCTCACGGTGCGCAGCGCCGAGCCGTGCAGAGACCTCAGACGATTGAAGGCTGTCGTAGAGCACCCCACATCCCAGCCGAGCCGCTCGCCGACACGCCGGCGAGCTCTGAGCAGCGACAACGATTGGCATCGGGTCGGCCGCAAGGCGCCGGATCGCGCGGTCGGTCCCGAGTGGGCCGGGGTCGTGGCCTCGAAGCGCATCGATGATCTTCGGCAGTGCGGTCTTGAAACGGTCGACGATCTCGTCGAACGGAACCTCAGCGAGTTCGAAGTCGACCGGAAGCGCGCCTGCAGCGAAACCAACCCCGACCCTGCCCGGGTAGGCCGCAGCGAGCCAGGCGAGATCCTCGGCGATCAGGGCATACGGCTTCAACGGCAGCAGCATCGGGCAGGGCGCCACCCAGCCGGTGGGCATCGCGTCGAGCAGGAAGCCGGCGAGCTGCACCGGGTTGGGCAGGTAACCGGGGAAGTCTGCGTGATGCTCGCTCACCATGACGCCGTCGTACCCGATCTCGCTGGCTCGGCGAGCCTGGCGACGCAACACCTCAACCTGGTCGGTCGCCGGGAGATCGTGCGGATAGAGCCGTAGCGAGACCGAACCGGGAGCGAGCGGGGTCATGATCAGCGAACGAGTCCTCCGCCGTCGACGATCAGCGACTGACCGTTGACCATGCCGGCATGGGGCGACGCAAGCCACACGACCGCGCTGGCGATCTCGTCGGGTTCGATCAGGCGCCCGTGAATGTTGGACGAGGCGATGATCTTCGCCATGCCCTCATCGCCGGCGATGAACGACTGCAGCATCGTGGTGTCGGTCGATCCCGGCAGCACCGCATTGACCCGGATGCCCTGCCGCGCGTACTCCTGCGCCGCCGCTTTCGTAAGACCGACAACTCCGTGCTTCGCTGCGGTGTAGTGCGGGAGCCCGGGAGCTGCGACCACGCCGGCACCCGACGAGGTATTGACGATCGCTCCCGATCCAGCAGCTGCCATATGGCGCAGTTCGTGCTTCATGCAGACGAAAACACTGCTGAGGTTCACGCGGATCATGCGATCCCACGACGCCGCATCGAGGTCGTGGAAGGCGCGCGGCGCGTCGTTGACGCCGGCGTTGTTGAACGCAATGTCGAGTCGGCCGTGCTCGGCGACAAGGCCGTCGATCGCGGCGGCCACCGCGGTGTCATCGGTGACGTCGAGCTCGATCGACGAACCCGGGCCGGCGAGGGAGGCGGCGGTGTGTTCGGCGCCGTCGATATCGAGGTCAGCGACCACGACATGGGCTGCGCCTTCGGCGGAGAACTGCTGGGCCGCTGCCCGGCCGATGCCGCTTGCGCCGCCGGTGACGAACACCACGGCTCCCGTCGCGAGATCAGGCATCAGAGGCGCTCGATGATGGTGACGTTGGCCTGACCACCGCCTTCGCACATCGTCTGCAGGCCGTAGCGGCCACCGGTGCGCTCGAGTTCGTTGAGCAAGGTGGTCATGAGCTTGGCGCCGGTGGCCCCGAGGGGGTGGCCAAGCGCAATGGCGCCGCCGTTGACATTGACCTTCTCGTGGGGGATGTCGTGTTCGATCATCCATGCGAGCGGCACGCTGGCGAACGCCTCGTTGCACTCGAAGAGGTCGATGTCATCAATCGACATGCCGGTCTTGGCGAGGGCATGCTCGGTGGCGGGAATCGGGCCGGTGAGCATGTAGATGGGGTCGTCGCCTCGAACGCTCATGTGGTGGATTCGGGCTCGGGGTGTGAGGCCGTGATCCTTGACCGCCTGTTCGCTGGCGATCAGCAGCGACACCGACGCATCGGAGATCTGGCTTGCGACGGCAGCAGTGATGCGTCCGCCTTCGACGAGCGTCGAGAGTTGCTGCATCTTCTCGATGGAGCCGCCACGGCGAGGCCCCTCATCCATCGTGCAGTCGCCCACGGGGACGATCTCGTTGTCGAAGCGGCCCTCGTCGATGGCCTGGATGGCTCGTTCGTGGCTTGCGAAGGCGAACGCCTCCATCTGGTCTCGGCTGATGTCCCACTTCTCCGCAATCATCTCGGCGCCTCGGAACTGGGAGACTTCTTGGGTCCCGTAACGATCGACCCACCCCTCGGAACCGCTGAACGGATCGTCGAAGCCGAGATCGGCGGCGAGGGTCATGGCGGAAGAGATCGGGATCTGCGACATCTGCTGCACGCCACCGGCGACGACAAGGTCGTGCACGCCGGCCATGACGCCCATGGCGGCGAACGACACCGCCTGCTGCCCTGACCCACACTGGCGGTCGACGGTTGTGCCGGGGACGTGCTGCGGCAAGCCTGCCGCCAACCAACAAGTCCGAGCGATGTCGCCGGCCTGACCGCCGACCGAGTCGACATTGCCGAAGATGACGTCTTCGACGGCGTCGGGGTCGACACCCGTGCGTTCGAGCAGGGCCGTGATGCTGGCGGCTCCAAGGTCGGCGGGGTGGACGAGTGCGAGTCCGCCACCTCGCTTTCCGGTGGGAGTGCGGACAGCGTCGACGATGTAGGCCTCGGTCATGGCCACAGTGTGGCCCATCGGCAACGGTCGGCCCAAGATCCCGCCCGGAAGCAATGCCTCGCCAAGCCAGCCCGTGTGATCGCGCGCTGATTGACCGAATCGGCCTGACCGAGACCGTGACGGTAAAGTCCGCCGCCATGGCTGACGCTGCAGAGTCCCCGGACGACTTCCGTGCCCGCGTGCGGAGCTGGTACGACGAACACGCCACACCACGCACCGAGACCGACCCGTGGGCGGTCAACGTCCACGCCGACCATGAAACCGAGCATCATCACTTCGAGTTGAGCCGCAACTGGCAAGGAAGGCTCGCTGCTGCCGGGCTCATGGGGATCGCCTATCCGGCTGCCTACGGTGGCGGCGGGGGTGCCGGCTGGATGACTCGAATCGAGCGCGAGATCAGCCGTGACTACGAGGAGAACACCGGCTTTCCCGGTGCCACCACGGCGATGCTGGCGCCGGCGCTGCTCCGCCACGCCTCCGAGGAACAAAAGCTCGAGTACCTGCCGAAGCTGCTCTCGGCCGAGCTGACGTTCTGCCAGCTGTTCAGCGAGCCGGGTTCAGGCTCCGACCTCGCCTCGCTCGGCACTCGCGCCATCCGTGACGGCGACGAGTTCATCGTGACCGGTCAGAAGGTGTGGAACAGCGCCGCCCAGTTGTGCGACTGGGGGTTCCTCCTTGTCCGCACCGACCCCGATGCCCCGAAGCATCGCGGCATCACGTTCGTGCTGGTCGACATGTCGACGCCGGGCATCGACGTCCGGCCTCTGGTGCAGATCAACGGCTCCGCTCACTTCAACGAGGTGTTCCTCGACGAGGTCCGCATTCCCGTGGCGAACGTGATCGGCGAGATCAACGAGGGATGGACCGTTGCCCGCACCGTGCTGGCCAACGAGGCTGCCTTCATCGGCGGCAGCGCGAAGACGCTTGCCAGCACGAACCTGCGGACGCTCGCCGAGGCGGCAGGGCTCACCGACGACGCCAACGTGCGCCAAGAACTCGCCGACCTCATCACTCGCGAGCGTGTGGTCGCCTGGATGGGAGAGCAGATCCAGCAAGCGGTTCGTCGTGGCGAGATGCCGCCGATGGACCCAGGACTCATCAAGTTGATGACTGCTGACAACCGAGTTCGCTCCGGGAACATGGCGATGCAGATCACGGGGGCGGGCGGCATCGCAGGCGACAGTCCGGAGACGACATGGAGCCAGGTCGAGCTGATGATGCGTTTCGCAGTCTCCATCGGCGGCGGCACCAATGAGGTCCTCCGCAACAATGTCGGCGAGCGGGCGCTCGGCCTTCCCCGCGAACCNGGTTACGACAAGAANCAGCCGTGGAAGGACATTCCTCGCTGAAACCGAGTGTCGGTCAGCCGCAGCACGCCCCGCCGTCACCGAGGGCGACCTCGGCCATGGTCTTCCCGCTTTTGAACTCGGTGATCTCGTCGGTACCGAAGTCCGCCTCGTCGGAGGTCTTCACGTACCACTCCCAACGAGCGCCGTCGGGGCCGACCACCCACGTCTCGGTCTTGCCGGCGTAGCAACACACGTTGTCGTTGACGCCGGTGGTGTCGAGGCCGGATGCATCCATGCGGGCTTCAGCCGCCTCGACCTGCTGCGATGTCTCGGTCTCGACACCGAGGTGGTTGAGGCCGCCTGCGTTGTCGGGGTTCTCGAACAGCACGAGTTTGAGCGGTGGATTCTCGATGGCGAAGTTTGCGTAGCCCGGCTTGCGCTTGGCGGGTTCGGCACCGAAGAGCTTCGAGTAGAAGTCGACGGCTTCGTCGATGTCGCTGACGTCGAGGGCGAGTTGCAGGCGCATGGGTCTCCTTGATCTCGCGTGAGCGTACCAGTCATATCGATATCTATCAATTCGTTTGCTCAGAGTTTCTTCCTGCCTCCACGAACGGGCGATGATTGGCTCCATGCGCACCCGCTACTCCGAAGACGAAGTCGCCGTCCGCGACGCCTTCTTCGATTTCTTCGCCAACGAGTGCCCTACCACCACGGTGCGGGCCGCCGCCGAGGGCACCGGCTTTGATCCGGCCCTGTGGTCGTCCCTCGCCGCCATGGGCGCTCCCGGCATGGCCCTGCCGGAATCACTCGGCGGTGCCGGTGCGGCGCTCACGGACCTCGCCGTCGTCGCCGACGTCGCCGGAGCACACCTCGCCCCCGTTCCGCTGATCGAGCACGCCGTGACCGCACGTGCCCTCGTTCGGGCCGGCGACCATGACGACCTCGTCGCCGAACTCGCTGAGGGGTCGACCCTCGCTACCCTCGCTCTTCGCCCGCCGACCGGCGACACCGCCCGCCTCGTTCCGGCTGGCGCAGTTGCCGACGTGCTCCTGCATCACTGCGACGGTGTCACGTCGATCAGTCGGGGCAACGCCCCCGGCGCAAAGCTGCCGAACACGGCCGACCTACCCCTCGCCCACCGTGGCATCAGCGACGCAACCGCGATCGATCTCGACGCCGACGGGTGGAACCGCACCGTCGACGAATGGCGAGCGCTCACGGCGGTGGCCTACGTCGGTCTCGCCAAGCGGGCGATCGAGATCGGCGTCGCCTACACCAAGGAGCGCATCCAGTTCGGAGTGCTGATCGGCACCTTCCAGGCCCTCCAACACGGCTTTGCCGACGCAGCCACGTCGGTCGAAGGTGCGCATCTCCTCGCCCAGCGTGCGGTCTGGGCCCTCGAAACCGACCAGCCCGGCGCCTCCCGCCTCGCCGGCATGGCACTGCTGTTCGCCGCCGAATCAGCCCGCTTCGCCGCCGATCGTTCCGTGCAGTACCACGGCGGGTACGGCTTCTCCGAGGAGTACGACATCCAGCTCTACCACCGTCACGCCACGGCGTGGATCCTCCAGCTCGGCGATCCGGCGGCCGAGTACGCCCGCCTCGCCGACGCCGAATTCGGACCCGTGAAGGGAGCGGCCTGATGGACTTCAGTTTCCCGCCTGAGGTCGAGGCCTTCCGCACCGAGGTGAAGGCGTTCCTCGCCGAGAACTTCGACGAATCGATGCTCGACGTCACCCACGACGGCACCATGCACGTTCCCGAGCTGCATGCTGCGCTGGCGGCCGAGGGCTGGCTCGCCGGCCCCGTCCCGAAAGAGCTCGGCGGCGGTGGTCGCACTGCGCTCGAGTCGATCGTGCTCAACGAAGAAATGCAGCTCGCCCGGGCGCCGATCGACGCGATGGGCGTCACGGTCATCACCGCAGCAATCCTGATGGAACACGGCAGCGACCATCTCAAGGAGACGGTCGTGCCCGCTCTGCTCAACGGAGAGGCACTCACGTCGTTCGGCTACACCGAGCCGGAGTCCGGCTCCGACGTGGCAGCGGCCGCCACCAAGGCGGTCAAGGACGGCGACGAATGGATGATCAACGGAGCAAAAATGTGGACCACGATGGCCCACATCGCCGATTACGTGATCCTGCTCACCCGCACCGATCCCGACGTCCCCAAGCACAAGGGCCTCACCTTCTTTCTCGTGCCCTTCGACTCTCCCGGCATCGAGATCCAGCCCGTGCCGACAATGGCGACCGAGCGATCGAACGCCACCTTCTACGACGACGTCCGCTTGTCGGACGACTGGCGGGTCGGTGAGGTCAACGGCGGCTGGGCCGTGATGAAGACCGCGCTCAAATACGAGCGCGGCGTCGCAGGTGGCCAGTTCATGTCGCCGCCGGTGATCGACGCAGGCATCGACTGGGCGACCAACCATGAGCGGGCCGACGGCACCCGACCGATCGACGACCCGGCCGTGCGCGAGCGTCTGATCCGAGCGCAGATNGATGTCGAGGTATGCCGCGGCTTCGCCTATCACTGCGCCGACCTCGCAAACGAAGGCGCGATGTTCGGTGTCGAGGGGTCGATGACAAAGCTGTTCGCCAGCGAGACGTTCAAGCGCCACTGTCGGGAGATCCACGACATGATGGGAGCCGAAGGCCTCGTGACCCTCGAGTCGCCCGAGGCTCACCGTGGCGGACTGATCGAGGAGGCGCTGCGACACTCCCCGGTCACCGCCATCTACGGCGGGACCAGCGAGATCAACCGCAACATGGTTGCCGAGGGCTTCCTCGGCCTCCCTCGGGCTCGCTGAGCGACCAGCCGGCGGGTTCAGCTCCAGCGGGGACGCAGGGCCGAGTGCTNAATGTTGGGCAGCACGTGCTCGGCCACGAGATCGCATTCGGCGATGTGGGTGTAGCCCGACAGGATGAAGGCCTCGACGCCGACCTCCTGGTACGCCTTCAGCTTGGCCACGACCTGATCGGGGTCGCCGACGATCGCCGCGCCGGCGCCGGAACGGGCCCGACCGACGCCTGTCCAGAGATTGGCCTCGGCGTAGCCGTCGTCGTCAGCGCCGTCGCGAAGTTCGTTCTGACGTGACACGCCAGCCGACTGAGTGTCCAGCGACTTGTTCCTGATCTGCTCACCGGTGTCGATGTCGAGCTTCGACAGGAGTCGGTAGGCGGCGGCTCGCGCTTCAGCTTCGGTCTCGCGAACGATCATGTGGGCGCGTAGGCCGTAGGTCAGTTCGCGCCCGAACGTATCGGCGCGGCGGCGCATGTCGGCGACGGTTTCACCCACCGAGGCGACCGTGTCGGGCCAGGTGAGGAACACGTCGGCGGCTTCGGCAGCGCACTGCTTGGCGGCCTCGGAGAAGCCGCCNAAATACATCGGCGGGCAACCCGGGNTGACGGTGGCGATTCGAGGCGGGTCGAGGTCGAACTGGGCGAAATCACCATCGATCTCGAGACGCTCACCGTTGAGCAGTGATCGCAGACCGTGCATGAACTCGACAGTTCGGCGGTAGCGAGGCTCGGATTCGAGCGACTGTCCCGGCATGTCAGAGCTGATGATGTTGATCGTCAGGCGCCTCTCGGCCATCTGGTCGATGGTGGCGAGCTGGCGAGCCAGCTGCGGCAGCCACATCTCCCCGATCCGCACCGCGAGCAGCAGGTTGATCTGTTCGGTGCGGGTGGCGATCGCCGAGGCAAACGCTGTCGAGTCGATNCCGAGTTGGTAGCCCGATGGCAGGAGGATGTTGTCGAAGCCATTGCGGTCGGCAGTCTGGACGATGTCGCGGCAATGGTTCCACGAGCTCTGCAGCTCGGGGTTCGGGACGCCAAGGAACTCGTAGTCGTCGTCGCACAGGGCACCGAACCAGCTGATTTCCACGGGGGCGCTCACGGGAGCGGAACTCCTTCGCTGTCCTGGACGATCCGATAGACGTCGTTACGGTCGAGCATGACACCGAGTGCGGCGACTGCGGCACGAAGCCGATCGGCGTTCTGGGTGCCGAGCAGGGCGACCGGTGCCGACGGGTGAGCGAGCACGAAGGCGTAACAGATCGCTGCTCGGTCAACGCCCTCGCGTTCGGCGAGTTCGTCGAGCGTGGCGATCAGCGCAGCGGGAACGTTCTCGCCCGACATGAGACGACCGCCACCAAGCGGACTCCAGGCGAGCGGCACGATGCCATCGCGCATGCAGAGATCGAAGGTGCCATCGCGAAGCGGGCCGAGGAAGGCCGGCGAGTACTCGGGTTGGCTGGTTGCGAGCGGCAGGTCGCCGAGATGGGCGATCAGTGCGTCGTGCTGCGCCGGCGTGTGGTTGGAGACGCCGACCGCCCGGATCTTGCCCTCGCCGACCAGCGACGAAAGCGTCTCGGCGACCTGAGCGGGATGGGCGAACATGTCGGGTCGGTGGATCTGGTAGAGGTCGATCACCTCGACACCGAGTCGCCCAAGGCTGGCCTCGACCGCCGAGCGNAGGTANGCGTCGCTCGAGTCGTACGGNATCGGCGGCATGATGCCGCCCTTGGTGGCGAGCACCATGCGGTCGCGCAAGCCGGGCGCCTGAGCGAGCACCTTGCCGAGCAGTTCTTCGTTGCCGCCGAAGCCGGAGCCGTCGTAGTCGAGGCCGTACACGTCGGCCGTGTCGATCAGATTCATGCCAACNTCGAGCGCCGTCTCGACGAGTTCGTGGGCGGCACCGAGATCATCGGTGGTGAACCGCCACGTCCCGAAACCGAGGGGGCCGATCGGGTCGAGGCCGGCGGGCAGAGAACGTGGCCTGATCTGGACCAGAGAGTGGGTCATGGGCGTAGGCTAGCCNGCGGATGTAAACGCTTACATTCCAAAGGATTCGTCATTTCGGGGGCACTGTGACCACGCTCAGATACGGCATCATCGGCAGCGGCATGATGGGTGTGGAGCACATCGAGAATCTCTCGCACACCGAGGGTGTCGAAGTCACGGCGATCGCCGACCCCGACCCCGGAAGCCGAGAGTTCGCGGGTGCGCTCGTCCCTGATGCGCTGCACTACACGAACCACGAAGCGCTGATCGCCGACAACGTCTGCGACGCCGTGGTCGTCGCCTCACCGAATTTCACCCACGTCGATGTGCTGCGTGACCTCCTGGCGACCGACCTCCATGTGCTGGTCGAGAAGCCGCTCTGCACCACCGTCGACGACTGCTACACGATCCTCGAACTCGCCGAGGGCCGGAACGCGATCACCTGGGTCGGCCTCGAGTACCGGTACATGCCGCCGATCGCCCGCCTGATCGACGAGGTTGCGGCGGGTGCCGTCGGCGTCCCGAAGATGATCTCGATCCGCGAGCACCGCTTCCCCTTCCTAAAGAAAGTCGGAGACTGGAATCGCTTCTCGGAGAACACGGGTGGAACGCTCGTCGAGAAGTGCTGCCACTTCTTCGACCTGATGGTGCAGATCATGCCGGGCCGCCCGGTGCGCGTGATGGCTTCCGGTGCGCAAGACGTCAACCACCTCGACGAGGTCTACGACGGCCGAATCCCTGACACCCTCGACAATGCCTTCGTCATCGTCGATTTCGATGACGGCACTCGCGGCCTCCTCGATCTCTGCATGTTCGCCGAAGCGACCCACAACCAAGAGGAACTCAGCGTGGTCGGCCCGCTAGGCAAGGTCGAGGCACTCATTCCCGAAGACATCGTGCGCATCGGCCGCCGCGGCGAACACTGGATCGGCGGCGTCAACGTTCACCCGGTCACGAACGACGAAATCCCCTACGAGGGCCACCACTCGGGTTCGAGCTGGGTCGAGCACCAGAAGTTCCGCGACGCCGTGCTCGGCGTCGCTCCCGCCGAGGTGAGCCTCTTCGACGGTCTGCTCTCGGTTGCGATCGGCGCCGCTGCGCACCGCTCGATTGACGAAGGGCGCCCGGTCGAGCTCAGCGAGGTCCTTCGCTGAACCCGAACCGTCCGGTGATCAGCAGGGCGGCGCCGAAGTGCGCCGCACCACCAGCTCGACATCGACTTCGTGGGTGTGAAGGTTGCNCGCATCGTTGCGGAGATCCTCGACGATCCAGCGAGCAGCATGGGCGCCGCTCGCTGTCGGGTCCTGCCGGATCGTGGTGAGCGCAACCGTCTGGGCGAGTGGATGATCATCGAAACCAACCACCGACATGTCCTCGGGAATCCGAAGGCCCTGTTCGACAGCCACTCCCCTGGCTCCCATCGCCATCTCGTCGGAGATCGCAAACACTGCGGTGGGCGGCTTGGACAGGGCCAACAGGCGGGCCATGGCGTCCTGCCCTCCCTCGATCGAAAAGTTGCCGGTATGGAGCAGGTCAGGATCGACGACGATTCCCGCTCGGGCGAGCGCCTGTTCGAACCCCTCACGGCGACGCCACGAGACCTCGGTTCCCATGGGATCGTCGGGCATGCCCTCGATGAGGCCGATCCGTCGGTGGCCGAGCTGCAGCAGGTGGTCGACGGCGAGACGAGCGGCCGAGATGTCATCGGGGCGCACCGACGACAGACCGGGATAGCTGTTGCCGATAGTGACGGTGCGGATGTCGGTGTCCCGCAGCGCGTCGACCTCATCAGGTTCGAAACGAATGTCGACCATGACAAGCCCATCGACCCGCCGGTGCATCTGGAGTGCGGATGCGACGAAGTGGCGTCGTGCTTCGGGACCGGCGACACCCATCACCTGCGTGTCGTAGCCGGCCTCTGACAGCACTGCCTCGACCCCGCCGACGACCTGGGCTGAGAACCAGCCGGNGATATTGGACACGGCGACCACAATCGTCTTCGAGCTGCCCGCCGCCAGCTTCGCCGCTGCAGGATTGGCGACGTACCCGAGCTCGGCGGCGGCCAACTCGACCTTCTGGCGAGTGCTGTGCGCAACATTGTCGAGCCCTCGCAGCGCGCGACTGACGGTCGCCACCGAGACGCTCGCTGCGGCGGCGACGTCCTCAATCGTGACGCTGCGAATGTCGGCCATGGAGCCAGTGTGGCCCGGGCGGGCGTCAGATCACAGTTTTCACCTTCGCACGGGCGCATTCCCGGTACCCTCAGCCCCCACACGGGACGTGGCGCAGCTCGGTAGCGCACCTGCTTTGGGAGCAGGGGGTCGTGGGTTCAAATCCCGCCGTCCCGACGAAAACTCTTGGTCGGAGCGAGTTTTTCTCTATACCTGACTCAAAGTCGTCGNTCTCAGATTCGTCCACGGGTGCCAGAGGGGAAGACGAGGAACGACGAACTGAACGACAACGACCCGCCCACGACTCAGTTGACCTGCGATCTTTTGGACGGAACTCACCAGGCTGTGCGCCTACGTCTACTCGCTACCGGTGCAGCGGCGCACCAGCGCTTTCTCATGCTTCGCCACTCGAATTTCCCGCTCGCGGGCAACGCCGAGAGCAAAATGGACGATTTCAGGCCTTGCGGCTTATGTTGACCTCAGTAGGGTTCGAGAGGGAGTCAAAGACTGCTGAGTACTTTGCGCCGGCTGCAAGAAGGGCGTCCTTCTCTGCTCCGCTGCAGTCAGCATCAATGTCAAATTCGACTTCAATGCTGCTGAAGCCCTTTCGAACGTCTGGGTCTACTCCAAGGAGTCCACGGACATCGATCTCCCCAGAGACTTTCGACGTGATCTTGTGTAGTTGAATATTTCTTGCCGCCGCTCCGGTGACTATGCCCGCTGTGACGCATGACAGCAGTGCGTGAAGGACGTACTCATGGGGGGTGGGCCCGTGGCCATGGCCGAGCGTTGGGTGGTCAGATTCGTAGGTAAATTTCTCCACGTGGAGATGATCGCCGCCCATGCCGTGCCATTCATGTATTGAAGATCGGCTTGCGGTCCCTGTGATCCACTCGCTTTCAGCAACGAACTCAAACTGTGCAAGTTCACTGCTTTCTTTTACTTTTGCAATTGCCCCAAACATCTTCTCAAGTGGGACTCCATTAACCTCATTAGACATAGCTATCTCCCTTAGGGTGATTACCTTTTTCGACTAGTTTGAGAACCTATCGCTTCACTCAGGTAGGGGCAAAATGTTACGATTTCGCTTGTTGACGCAAGGGAAGGGTTGAGACATGTCGTGGGAGATGGTTGACGAGGGTTGGGGAAGACGGGCTGTGGACTGGGCGACCCTGAGCGAGCCTGGCAATGCGCGCGAATACTCGTTCGTTCACCAGCACCTGGATATCAGTTCGGGCGATCACCTCCTCGACGTAGCTTGCGGCTCGGGCTTCGCCCTTGAATTAGCCGCTATTCGTGGAGCAGTCTGCTCCGGTATCGACGCCTCACACCGCCTCGTGGCGGTGGCTCAAGATCGAAGCCCAGATGCTGACCTCAGAGTTGGGGATATGGAGGCGCTTCCATGGGCAGACGAGAGTTTCGACATCGTTACGAGCTTTCGAGGCATCTGGGGTACTACCTCCAAAGCAGTCGAGGAGGCGTACAGGGTTCTGCGACCTGGCGGCCGACTCGCTCTGACTTGTTGGGGAAACGTCGGAAAATCACCGGGAGCCTGGATGATGGCTCCGTTTCAGTGGGCCACGGAGGAACGTGTCAAACATCAAGCGGAGATGGTGTCTTTAGGGCGCCCAGGTGTAGGAGAGGCCTTCCTCGCAAGTCAGGGCTTTGACGTAGCCGAACGCGTCGAAGTTCCTTTCTGCTTTGAGTATGCCGACCCGAAAATGTTCGCCCGAGGACTTGCCGCCAGCGGACCGGCCTACGAAGCAATCCAAAGCATCGGCGAGCATGAGTTCGTACGTCGGGCTGAAGGGCTGGCTGAAGAGCACGTTCGGGACGGTCTACCTTTGCGTGGCTCGATTCAGCTTTTCGGCTATTTCGCTACGAAGAGTTAGCTCTAGCTGATTGGCGCAGATAGTTGGCGAGGTGGTCGGCTATCTCATCCGTATCTGACTCAGCACCGTGAATGAAACTCGATCGTCGTCGGCGGAGAAAGTTAGCCCCAAGAAAGTAAAGGCCCGGGTATTCCGCCACGCCCCCATAGTGAATGACCTGCTCGTTCTCGTCAAAGATCTCGAGATCAAGCCAGGAGTGGTCGGGACGCAGACCGGTTGCCCAAACGATCGATTCGATCTTCCCTTCATTTAGATCAAGAGTCAGCGGCGTGCCCTTGGGGATTGTGGTAGGAGCAAACCGTTCGGGAGGGCCGGCATCTTTGACACCTTTCTCATCGATCCATGCATCTATCTCGTCAAGGAGTCTTTGCATCTTCTGATCAGCGAGTGCACAGTGGTTTCGAAGGCCGCCAGAGAACATGGCGACGCCATTGCGTATCGCTCCCAACCTGCCCCGAATCTGCACGCCAGATTCGACAAGCTCATTGAGGCCGAGCGAACGACGTTCCGGCGTGCCGATTAGCTGTGGCGACGCACCTTTTCGTGCCTTGAGGATTTCATCTACCTCCTCATGACGTTCGTCTAGGCGACCGATCAGTTCCATCCAGAACTGAATATCTTTCCCTCTGTAGAGGCGTGGTAAACGAACGTGTTCTCCAACCGAGAGCGTCACGGATCGTCCCGAGCCCTGAATCTCTTCGGCGAGTTGCAATCCTGTAGCCCCGGCTCCGACAACCAAGACTCCGCCAGCTGGAAGTTCATTCGGGGTCTTGTATTGAAGGGGATTNACCTGCTCTATCTTTGACGGGACACTGTCTGCAAGCGTTGGAATTGCTGGCCAGGTGTTGAATCCGGAGGCCACCACGACGCATGCGCAATGCCAAGCACCCTGGTCGGTTACCACTTCGTAGCCAACACCAGCCGCCTGGACCGAGAGGACCGTCACTTCAGTTTCCACCGGTGCGTCTACTGACCCGGCATACGCCTCGAGAAACGCCACCAGCTCCGGGGCAGACATGAAGCCGTCAGGGTCATCGCCTTCATACGACGCTCCTGGCAGCCTTGTCTGCCAATTTGGCGTGAGGAGTGTAAAGGAATTCCAACGCTGGCTTCGCCAAGATTGGCCGATGGCACCCCGCTCAAGAACTACGTGCTGTATCCCCCTGCGCGACAGTTGAGCACTCATGGCAAGGCCGTTGTGTCCGGCTCCTACCACGACAACGCCGACATCCCGAACAGGCATCGCTGAGCTCGACAATGACATCTTTCGATCTTTCGGGTTCACCTTTAGCGATCTTGTTGCGCAACAGCCATCGCCCCATCCCTCCCCCGGGTCAATGACGGCTCTCTGAGAGNTGACAGGTCATCGCCGTCGACCCAAGCAGCCATAGTACTACGACCATTGATCGTATTTATTGCCGCTGGTGGCGCCCTCGATGTCCGCCGCAAATGAGGCCAAGCTTCGGCGCTAGTTTGACACCGCTGCGCCTCTCACAGCATCTCTCGAATTTTCNCCCAAGACATTCTGCACCCCGTTGCTTCGCCTGCCCCTCAGCCGAGGGGCAGGCGAGGTTTCGAGGGCTGTCTGCAGCTTCATCCGCAGACAGATCATCTAGGCAGCAGAGACTTAGACTGCCTTCATTGCGTGAGCAAGTTTCTGGCTGTCATCAAAGATATGAAATTCCTTGATCTTGCCTTCTTCAATCACGTCATAGTGACTGGCAAGGCTGTCTAGACCGTCGGCCTTGACGCTGGCCATAATGAAGACATGGCCGTCCTCTTCCACCATCTTCAGCGGCACGACCTCAAGCCCAGGGAAGTGTGTCGGCATATGGGCCAGCATATTTGCGATCCAATCCCCGACACCGTTGTATGTCCCTGAGAACTTATGCATACCATTGACCACGATCACAGCGTCATCAGACCAAAGAGACGCAAATGTCTCCATGTCTCCTGAGGCAAAGCAGTCGTAGGCCTTCTGAACAATATCTTTTGGTTCCATTTTTACTTTTCTCGCTTTCTGAATAAGGTTCAGTCATTCGACTAAACTTCGGGATTTTCCAGCTTTAGGCGGCAACCTTAGAACAGGCGACGCGTCATCAAACGACCAAGGATGGTTGATTTCGTCGCCGCCATCGTTTCCTGAACCGCTGGGTCGGCAAAGTTGGCGGCAGACGCTGCGAGCAGCGCATCCATGGAGTCTGCCCAGGTCACGACAACTCCATTGAAGGGGGCAGGCCCGGACGCAATGACTTGCATCGCTGTCATCCCCGCCGCACCTGCGCTGATGTGATTCCAATTCCGAGTGAAGTTCGTTTCGGCCGTCTCGTCATCGACAGGCTGACCGGCAACGTAGAGAACCGTCGCGTGGCTTGCGTCGCGAGTCCCGAATTCCGCCTGGATTCGCATCAAGCTTCGGCGCTCAACCTGCACTCCGGCATCCCGCAACAGCCCCACGAGATCGCCGTCGCCGTAGATGGCGGCGTTCAGCGCCATTGCGGAATCTGCGGTGTCGACCTCAAACGCAACCAAGACCTGCCCAGCCATTTCGCCACCCATGACGACCTGGTTTGCCGTCACACTGTTCGCACCAAGGGAACGCATACGTTCGCCGGCCCACCCAGCGCCAGCTTCGGCGAAAAGTTTCGAATCGGACACCTGCGCAGCAACCGAATAGATGAACGGCATTTGGGCTCCCCCTCGTTGGGCCGTCCACGCAACATTGGCAGCAGCGAACGGCTGACTTCCGATCGGATGGTCCTGCAGAATCTCGCGAAGATCAAGGGCGGGAAAGAAATCGCTCAGCTACCGCGCAACCTGGGCTGCCGGTCTCACCGTTCCCGCAACGTCACGGCCGACCGCTCAGCAGATAAGAGCCGAGTCGGGCGGCAGATCACTCATCTGCCGGAAATCAGCCAGAACAGATCACTCACTTCTTCTGGCGGATTCCAATCACGTCAATACGTCGGCGATCGCGAGGTCGGTGATCTCGTCGTCAGTGAAACCGAGGAGATCCTTCAGAATCTGCTCGTTGTGCTCGCCGATCGTCGGCCCGGCTCGCCACGGGGCATGGGGTGTCGCCGAGAAATGGCTGACCGGCCCATCGAAGCGGGATTCGATCACCTGGTGCTCGAGCGGCGTGAAGAATCCACGGTGGGTGAGCTGTGGATCGCGGATGAGGTCCGTGGCTCTCAGCGAGACAGAGGCCGGGCAACCGGCGGCGAGCAGGGCGGACTGGGTGTCGAACGGGTCCTGATCGGCGAGCCACGCAGCAAACCCAGCCTCGATCTCGGCGCGCGCATCGAGTCGGGCCGCCCGATCGAGATGATCGAACGCCCGCATCGGGTCGGCGACGGAAACGAGACCGGCCCAGTGCGCATCGGAGATCGCTGACACGACGAGGTACCGCTCGCTGCCGGCAGCGCGGAACACGCCGCTCGGGGCACCGGCCTCTGCTGCCGTGCCCGGCCGTTCGAGCAGGTTGCCCGTGGCGGCGTACTCGCTCACCAACGGACCGAGATGGTGCACGCCCGCCTCGTTCTGCGAGACGTCGATGTACTGCCCGACNCCNACCCGNTCGCGNTGGCGCAACGCTGCGACAAGCGCAGCGAGCGCGAAGCGAGGCGATACGAAGTCGGTGTACGCCCCCCATGGGGCGATCGGCGAACGATCAGGCCAGCCGGTGACGTCGACGTANCCGGCCATGGCCCCNCCCTGGAGACCGAAACCGATCATCGTNGCCTCGGGTCCNGTCTGGCCNCGCATGGAGGTCGACAGCATCACCGCCCGAGGATTCCGGGCGTGGACCTGCTCCCACCCAAAGCCGTGGCGGGCGGCCATACCGGGCCGGAAGTTCTCGACGACGACATCCGCCCAATCGATCAGCCGATCGATCACGGCCCGGGCTTCGGGCTTGGCGAAGTTGCAGGCCAGGCCGAGCTTGCTTTGGTTGGCGTTCGCGGCGGGCAGGCCCGTCTCCGGCGTGAACTGATCGCCGAAGTACGGCGGTAGCCATCGCATCGTGTCGACGCGGGTCATGGTCTCGGCATGCACGACAGTGGCGCCGTGGTTCGCGAGTTCGCGCGTGATGAGCGGGCCTGCGGCCATCCACGTGAGGTCGGCAACCTTGAGGCCGGCGAAGACGCCTGATCGAGGTTCGGTATGAATCGCGGCGGGTGCCGGCGACACCGGTTCCGNGACCGACTCGAGCAACATCTGGTCGGCGCCGAGGACGGGCGCACCACCCTCGTAGACGATCGGCGTTTCGCTCAGCACGGCAAACGGACCGGGCAGTGGAAGCCCGTCCACGTCGACCCAGAAGTCACGGGCGAGCAATTGCGGATCGGCGAGCAGATCCTTGGCATTGTTCGCCGGCGCAATCAGCAGTTTGTCGGTGACCGAGCGGGCATGGATCTCGGCCTTGGTCTTCGTCTTCAGGAAATCGAGCACGGCGCGCATGGCCCGGGCGCCCATCTCGATGGGCAACTCCCCCGCCTTCATCTCGTCGATCCACGGTTCCCAATCTCGACCGCAGAGATCCTCATCGAGCACGCCCTCGTCCTCGAGCCATCGGATGGCGGCGGCAAACGCCGCGTTGCCCTGCGCACCCAGCACGAAGGTCATCACGACGAACCCGTCGGCACATGGCTCGACGACCGGGTTTCGCACGCCGGGCACGACCTCTCCGCCACGATCGGAGGGACCGTCGGCGCGATCGTCACCCGAGAAGGTCGGGTTGCGGTCGACGACGGCGTAACTCGCGGTCCACAACAGGGTTCCGACCACGGCGGCCTGCATGGAGGTGTCGAGGTGTTGGCCAAGGCCGGATCGCTCGCGCTCGTAGATCGCCGTGATCGCATCGGCCGCCGCCTGAACGGCACCGTGATTGGCCGTCTCCGGAAACCCAATCGGCAACGGCGGGCGATCACGATCCCCCTGATGGTTCAAGAACCCGCCTGCAGCTGACAGCGTCATGTCCGTCGCGGGTGCATCGGCCAGCGGGCCGGTAACACCGAAGGGGGTAATGCTGACGTGCACCAGCCGGGGGTATGCGTCGGAGACGTCGGCGGCGTTGATGCCCCAAGCGGTCCGCTCGGCAGAGGTCGCCGTCTCGAGCAAAATGTCGGCACTCGCCAGGAGACGGTGCAGCGCATCGGTGCCGTCCGCTGTCTGGAGATCGAGCACAACACTGCGTTTGCCGCGACCCCATACCCGCCAGTGAAAGCTCGTGCCGTCGGTGTCGCTCGCCCCCCGGTGTCGCGATGCACACCCGGACGCTGGTTCGACCTTGATCACCTCGGCACCGAGATCAGCGAGTACGCGGCCCGACGCCTCACCGGAATCATCGGTCAGGTCGATGACGCGAAGGTCGGAGAGCAGGGTGCTCATCAGCGCTGTGCCAGCACGTCGCGACCGGGGCCCTCAAGTCGGTCAAGCCACACCAACCGGCCGCAGGCAGCAAGGATGATCGCTGCTGCCGGCCCGCGAACTTCGGGGCCGGTGCCGTAGTGCCAGTCGATGTCGGTGGCGATCATCCGCACGTCACGTACCCGTTCGGCACATCCGATGAAGCGGGTCGCTTGAGGGATGCCGTCGGCAAGCCAACGGAGCCGGGCGTCATCGGTCGGCACATCCCGNCCCACGGCCAGGGCGATGTCGTGGTGATGGACGAAGGCGTCGATCCCCCCATCGGAGGGCTTTGTGGTCGGGGCGACCGCCTCCGAGACCGCCACCCGACGCAATGCCTCGAGGTGCTCGGCGATCGGCCGTTCGCCGACCTTGCGAGCATGGGTCGCCATGAAACGGTGAATGTCGCCCCGAGCCTTGAGCATCCCCACGATCGTGGTGCCGAGGCCGAGCGTGACGTTGAAATTCACATGGGCGACGACATCACGCACCCGCCAACCGACCGCCAACGAGGGCGTGTCCCAGTCGCGTGGATCGAGTTGCTCAACCGTCGTGAGTAGTGATGCCCGCTCGGCAAGCAGCTTCGCCTTGTCATTGTCGGCCACGTGGTCCCTCCGGTGTCGGCGAGATGCTCGCATCGGATCCGGGTCGGCGCAACGACGCCCGCTACGGTCGACGTTGATGACGGATACGCCGGAACCCACGGGACGCTTCGCCTCCCTGGCGATCCCCGAGTTCCGCCGTCTTTGGTGGGGCGGCGTCTTCGTCTTCCTTGCGATGCAGACCCAGCAGATCGCACGAAGCTGGCTGGCCTACGAACTCACCGGCACCAACACGGCGCTCGGCGGCGTACTGATCGGCTTCGGCGTTGCCGGGCTGGTCGCGATCCCGACCGGGGGTGTTCTCGCCGACCGCTTCACGAAGCGCACCATCCTCGTCACCACCCAGCTGGTCAACACCGTCACGGCGGTGCTGATTGCGGTTGCGATCGAGACCGACGTGATCGCCTACTGGATGATCGTCGCGGCCTCGGTCGTCGGAGGCTCCACGATCTCGATCCTGGCGCCGGCCCGGATGGCACTGTCGGCGGAGATCGTCAGCCGGGACGGCCTCACGAACGCAATCATGCTCGGCACGATGAGCGCTCAGGTCACCCGCGTGGTCGGACCTGCAGCCGCCGGTGTGATGATCGGCATTTCGGTCATCGGTATCGCAGGCGTGTACTGGGTGTCGGCAGTGCTTTCGCTGATCGCGGTGGGCTTGTCGGTCACCCTGCCCGAGGGCGCCCCCCGATTCGTCCGCGACTCCGGCCCGCTCGAAGATCTGAAGGAAGGCATCCGCTACACCCGATCGAAGCCCGAACTGGTGCGGCTCCTGGTGATGTCGCTCGGTGTCGTGATGTTCGGCTTCGCACATCAGGCCTTTCTGCCGACAGTCGTCGCCGATCTGTTCGATCGCAGCGCCGGCAGCCTCGGCCTGCTCACGACCGTCGCCGCTGTCGGCGCCGTGATCACCTCGGTGGCATTGGCCAACACGCCAAGAGAACAACTCCGACAACGGCAGAACACGGCGGCGTACGTGTTCGGTGGGGCGATCATCTTGTTCGCGGTGATGCCGAACTTCGGGCTGGCGCTCGGCGCCATGTTCGTGGTCGGCTGCGGCATGTCGGCCTTCCAGTCGCTCAACGGATCGCTGATCTTGTCGAGCGCCGACATGGAATACCACGGACGCGTCCAGTCGCTCATCATGCTGAGCTTCTCCGCCTTCGGTCTGGCCGCCCTGCCCTTCGGTGTCATCGCCGACCGGGTCGGGCTTCGTGAGACGATGGCGGGTATGGGGGTCGCCGTGATCCTCACCGCCGCCCACAGCACCTGGTGGCGACGACGCATCGTCGCCGCCCGCATTCCCGACCCACTCGAGTCACTCTGAGGAATCNCATGTCCGACCCGATGACGACAGCACCGAACAACGTCTTGGTGCGCTGCTGGCAGGCCCTCTGGATCGACGGCGACACCCACACTGCGCTCGGGTGTCTGCACGACCCCTATGTTCGTCACGGCGTCGACGGACCGGCGACGATGAGCCCGGAGGCGTACGTCGCTCACGTCACCACGATCACCAGCCACCTACGCGGCACCTCGCTCGATGTCGACCATCTGCACGAGGTCAACGACATGCTGTATGCCCGCTTCACAATGCGAGGTGTCAACGTCACGACTGGCGGCACGATCGCGATCGCCTCGATCGGCCACTACCGACTCGTCGACGGCAAACTCGCCGAGTCATGGACGATGCGCCAGAGTGACTTCGCATGGTGACCACCGAACGAAGAAGCACGCCGTGAAGGTCTTTCCGGCTCGACACCGACGCCGTCGTGTCGAGAACGACCCATGGCGGCGCGTACGCGTCGGAGCCAGCATGCTCTCCGGTGTCACCGTGATCGGGTTCATCGGTTATCTGCTGCTCGGGCTCAGTGCCTTCGACGCGCTCTACATGACCGTGATCACGATCACGACGGTCGGCTTCTCCGAGATCGGTGCTCCCGACGAGATTACGGCGGCCTACCAGACCTTCACGCTGCTACTCGCGCTCTTCGGCGTCGGTACTGCGCTCTACACCCTTGGCGTCTCGTTCGAGGCGCTTGTCGAGGGTTCCATCAACGACGGACTCAAGATCCGGAGAGGACTCCGCATGATCGACAAGAAGTCGAATCACATCATCGTCGTGGGCAACGGCCGCGTCGGGCAGGCCATCGTCCACTATGTCGGCCGACACGGTGCCGAGGTCGTGATGGTCGACCGCGAACCCCAACCCGACAGCGAATGGCCGATCGTCATCGGCGAAGCCACCGAGGACCAGACCCTGCGCGACGCTGGCATCGAGCGGGCGACCACCCTCATCGCAGCGCTCGACTCCGATGCCGACAATGTGTACGTCACGCTTTCGGCTCGAGCACTCAACCCGGCGCTTCATATCGTCGCTCGCACCGACCACCAGCACAACGAGGCCAAGTTCTTCCAGGCAGGCGCCGATCGGGTGGTCAACCCCTACGAGATCGGCGGCAGCCGCATGGGTGCCCTCGCTCTGCACCCGACGTTGGCCGAGTTCCTCGATGAGGTGCTGCACGACGACAGCCACGGCGTGACCGTCGATGAGATCGAGGTCCCACCGACGTCGCCCGCGGTCGGGAAACCGCTTGGCGATCTCGTCGGGCCCGGCGGGCAGCCGCTCGTCATCGCCCTGCGCGACGCCGACCACGGCTATGTCGCAAATCCGTCACCATCGACACCGGTACCCGCGGGAACGGTCCTCGTCGTGCTGGGATCGAGCGCCGACGTCGCAGCGCTCGCCGGGCGAGTCTGACCATCGCTGGACGATCGTTCAGTCGAGGCCTACCATCCGACCGCCTCGCAGGATCAAACCAGGAGTCACAACATGCAGATCTCGCTCGAGGGCAANCGCGCCTTCGTCACCGCCGGCGGCGACGGTATGGGCCGCACCACAGCGATCACCATGCACGAGCTCGGTGCCGAGGTGTTCACCTGCGACATCGATCCAAGTGGACTGGCCACCCTTCCTGACGGAATCACCACGTGGGAATGCGATGTCAGCGACTCGTCGGCACTCAACGCGATCTTTGACGAGATCCTGCCCGGCGGGCTCGACATCATGATCAACAACGCTGGCGTCGGCGGCCCTACCAAGCTGGTTGAGGACGTCACCGACGAGGAGTGGGATCACTGCATGAGCATCTGCATCGACGCGCAGTTTTACTGCGCTCGCCGCGTGGCCCCGGTCTTCAAAGCCCAGCAGAGCGGCGTCATCATCAACATGATCTCGGGTGCCGGCATCATGGGCTTCCCAGGCCGGTCTCCGTATGTTGCTGCCAAGTGGGCGGCCGCGGGCTTCACCGAGACGCTTGCGATGGAGCTTGGACCCGACAACATTCGGGTTAACGGCATCGTTCCGGGCAATGTCAACGGCGACCGCATGGAGCACGTCATCGCCGCTCACGCCAGCGCCGAGGGCCTTGATCCTGAGGCTGTCCGGCACATGTACGCCATCGGCACATCGATGCAGTGCTATGTCGATCCGCAGGAGATCAGTGATCTGATCATGTTCCTCGTCTCGGACTATGGCCGCCACATCTCGGGCCAGATCATCGGTGTCGACGGCAACACCGAGACCCTCTACCCGCGCAGCTGAGTCCGTGACGAGCATCGAGCTCGACGACCTCGATCGAGAGCGACTCGCTGGCGGTCACGGCAAGGCCGAACAGCTGGCGATGCGCATGCTCGTCGCAGCGGCCGAAACGTCGGGAGCGACCGATTTCGTCCCGATCGAATTCGCCCACATCGGGTCGTGCCACTACACCGGTCGGCTCGCGCTCGACTACGCCGAGTTTCTCCTCGCCGAGGGCGCGACGCTCGCCGTGCCCACACACACGAATGCGAGCCTGATCTCCATCAATCAGCCTGCGATGCGGCCGGAGGCTGCGACTCCCGAATCGGTTCGGGGTGCGGCTCGGCTGATGGAGATCTTCGAAGCCCTGGGATGCACGGCAATGTGGTCGTGCGCGCCGTATCACGAGGCCCGAACCCGTCCGACGGTCGGCACGCAGATCGTCGGCTCGGAATCGAACGCCGTCTCCTTCTTCAACTCGGTGCTCGGCGCCCGCACCAACAAGTACGGCGACCTGCTCGATGTGTGTGCGGCGATCATCGGGAAGGTGCCATTGGCCGGCCTGCACACCGACGAGGGGCGCCTCGCCACCCACGAACTCCGGCTGGAGCTCACCGACGGCGAACTGGCCGACCCGTCGCTCCCCCATCTGCTCGGGATCATCATGGGCCGCGCCGTCGGCACCGCGGTTCCGGTCCTCACCGGTCTGCCGAGCGTAGAAGAAGATGCGCTCAAAGCCATCGCCGCTGCGGCTGCCACCTCCGGTGCCGTGGAGATGTTCCACGCCGTCGGCGTCACGCCTGAAGCCCCGACCTTTGCCGACGCCACCGGCGGACGCCCCGTCGACCGGGTCACCGTCGTCGACCGGGAAGCACTCGCCAAGGCACGGACGCTGCTCACCACCACCGACAGCGAACAAATCGACAGCGTCTGCCTCGGCACGCCGCATTTCTCGATCGACGAATTCGGGGCCCTGCGGGAAGCGCTCGCCGGGCGCCAGGTTCACGACGACGTTTGTCTCGTCGTCACCACCAGCCGGGCGATCGACCACGAGCTCGGCCTGCGCGGCTGGCGTGCCGAACTCGACGAGCTCGGTGTCGAGGTCGTCCTCGACACCTGCACCTACTACCCGCCGCAACCCTCGGGCGTTCGCGGCACGGTCATGACCAACTCGGCGAAGTGGGCCTACTACGCGCCAGGCATGCTGCCGATCGATGTCGTTTTCGGTGGGCTCCAGGCCTGCGCCAACGCTGCGGTCACCGGACAGATTGGGGGTCCGGCGTGAAAATCACCGGACGCTGGCTGCACGGCGAATCGATCTCGGGGCAGATCCTGCGCCTTGATGAACCACTCAGCTTCTGGGGCGGCCTTGACCCCAGCACGGGAGAGATCATCGACCAAGCCCACCCCCAGGCCGGCGCATCGATGGCGGGCGCCGTCGTGGCCATGCCCGGTTCGCGCGGATCGTCAGGCACTCCCGGGGTTCTGGGCGAAGCGCTGCGTACCGGCGCGGGGCCGGCGGCGTTGATCGTCACGAAGGCCGACATCAATCTCGTGGCCGGGGCGATGGTCGCCGAATCGCTCTATGGGGTCGACTGCCCAGTGTTGCTGGTCGACGGCGAGACGTTCGCCTCGCTGACGACCGGCACGAGGGTCGAACACGCAGGCCCGGGTTCGCTGGTTGACTAATGGAGTGACCGGTATCGATGACAACGACTACCTGCGTCGGATCCTGACCGCCGACGTCTACGACATTGCGGTCGAGACACCGCTTGACGATGCCCCGTCGCTTTCGGCGCGCACCGGCAATCGGGTGCTGCTGAAGCGCGAGGACCTCCAACCGGTCTTCTCGTTCAAGGTGCGCGGGGCGTACAACAAAATGGCCAAGCTCAGCCCGGAGCAGCGCGCCCGTGGAGTCATCTGCTCCTCAGCCGGAAACCACGCTCAAGGGGTTGCCCTCGCCGCCGCCGAGCTCGGCTGCCGAGCAGTGATCGTCATGCCGGTCACCACGCCGACGCTCAAGGTCGATGCCGTTCGTGCCCGCGGCGCGGAGGTCGTGTTGCACGGCGAGTCCTACAGCGACGCCGAGACCGAGGCCCATCGTCTGATGGCCGAGCAGGGCCTCGAGTTCGTGCATCCGTTCGACGATCCCGACGTGATCGCCGGCCAGGGCACGATTGCGATGGAACTGCTCCGTCAGCACCCCGGCCCGATCGACGCTGTCTTCGTCGCCATCGGGGGCGGAGGGCTGATCTCGGGCATCGCCACCTACCTCAAGTCGCTCAGGCCCGACATCCGGATCATCGGCGTTCAGACCGAGGACTCGGACGCAATGGCCCGAAGTNTCGNTGCGGGTGAGATCATCGAACTCGATGACGTCGGATTGTTCAGTGACGGCACCGCAGTGCGTCGGGTCGGTGACGAGACGTTCCGACTCGTGCAGCGCCACGTCGACGAGATCCTGCGGGTCGACACCGACGCCGCGTGTGCGGCGATCAAGGATGTGTTCGGCGACACCCGGGCCATCCTCGAGCCCGCTGGAGCGCTCGCCATCGCCGGCCTGAAGCACTACGCCGAGCAGACGGGTGCAACAGGGCAGACGTTTATCGCAATCGCATGCGGGGCGAACATGAACTTCGACCGCCTCCGCTTTGTGTCGGAGCGCGCCGAGATCGGCGAACGGCGAGAGGCCGTTTTTGCCGTGACCATCCCGGAGGAGCGCGGCTCGTTCCGTCGATTCTGTGCCGAGATCGGTGACCGATCGGTAACGGAGTTCAACTACCGGATCAGCGACGCTGCGGAAGCCCACGTGTTCGTCGGCATCGAGACCCAGCACCGGGACGAAGCCGCCGAGATCGCCGCCCAGCTGGAAGGGGCCGGCTTCACGACGCTCGATCTCACCGGTGATGAACTCGCCAAGGTCCACCTTCGCCACCTTGTCGGCGGAAAGTCCCCGCTCGCCGGCGACGAGGTGCTGTATCGCTTCGAATTCCCCGAACGGCCGGGCGCGCTCATGCGCTTCCTCGCCAACATGCGCCCCGACTGGAACATCTCGCTCTTCCACTACCGCAACCACGGTGCCGACTACGGGCGAGTGCTCGTGGGCATGCAGGTNCCTTCTGACGACCAGGCCGCGTTCGGCGAGTTCCTCGGCGAGTTGGGCTACCGCCACTGGGACGAAACCGCGAACCCCGCCTACCAACTCTTCCTCGGCGGCTGAGGGCGACACGGGCACAGGGTCTCCCCCCTTCGGTGGTCTAGCCGGTGAAGGTTGGGGTGCCGGGAGTTGGTGCAGCAGGAGGCGAAGCGGCCGGTGGTGCCAGCACAACGCTGGGCGGCGGCGCAACCGTCGTGGATGTGGTGGGCGTCGGCGTGGTCGTGGTGGGCGTCGTC
>FUFK010038846.1_pt1 | contig 38475 bp, 32 predicted proteins | sample 1021851 | NCBI WGS metagenome assembly FUFK01 (sample SAMEA51879418, study PRJEB19060) | metagenome
TTCGATGCAAGCTGATAATTTCTGCCGGAAAGACCGTGCCACTCCAATGTCAAGTGAGGTTCTCCTCCTGATTGGCTATTTTTTTTNAAAACAAAATCATCTTCCCGCCATGATCGTTCAACTCACCGGAGGGGGACTGACCGAGGTATCTCCTTTTCGAAACCGCCGGTATTGCCCTTCCAGATAGCGTTCCCGGGATTTGGGATAGGATGCCTCACGGATTCCTTTTCTCAGGGTCTCGATCGCCTTCNCGGTCTGACCTGTNTGAAAATAGGCCTCGGCGAGGGTATCAATATGATCGATGGTCGCCTCCAACTCCACCGATTTCAGTGCCAGTTCCAAGGCTTTTTCCGGTTGACGCAGGCTTCGGTCCTTCGCAGTCAAGTACATCCAGGCGAGATTATTGAGACTCAGGGCGTGTTCCGGACGGAGTTCGATCATTTTTTGATGGATGCGAATGGACTCCTCCTCCTGGAGAAGATTCATGGTGACTATCGATCTGCGGAACAGAATACGGAATGAATCGGGGTAGGCTTCGGAGGCGGTTTTGTAATGCAGTAAAGCCTGCTCCTGCTCTCCCTGCTGTTCCTGCAGGATGCCTGTCCTGAGATGGACCCAGGGATCCCGGGGAAGGTCTTNAAGCACGGAAAGGTAGTGTNCCAGGGCTTTTCCGGTATTTCCTTGACGCTCATGGAGATGCCCCCAGAGGTAACGGATCCAGGGGCTGACGGCAGGGGAAGCCACATCTTCAGGATCGAGCGCCAGTTGTTCACCGGAATCCTGAAGCAGAAAATAAAGATTCTTGAGGGCGTTGCGGCTCAGGGGATCCAAGCGAGACGCTTTGATTTTTTCCCATCCCTGTTCAAAACGACGGTAGAGCAGTTCCTCGAGAATGGGTTCGACCTCTTGCCGGTCATTGCCCAACCAGCGTTTTTTATTCGATTCGTTTTCCAACTGAACCCTAAGCAGAAAGGCCCATAAGTTATTTTCCGAGGCAAGCAGGGCCTTTTCCAAATGTTTCCGGGCCGCATCGTCCTGATTCAGGAGATGGCGGACCATACCGAGATGGGTTTGAATCAGCGAATTGTCTGCATCAAGGCTTTCAATTTTCTGAAAGGTATGCAGGGCTTCTTGCCATTGCTCCTCCTTCTCCAGCANTAATCCCTGGATTTTGAGCAGGGAAACCGAACCCGGGTGGAAACGGAGAGCCTGCTCGAGTTGTTCCCTGCATTCGGTTAATCTCCCATCTTTCAGTTTGAGTCCTGCGGACTGGGCCAGGGCCCATTCGAGGTCCGGTTTTTTACGGAGCAGGTGTTCGAGTTTTTGTTCCGCGGACTCAAAGTCTTTCTGTTTCAGATCGAGTTGGATCAGGCGGATCCGGGCATCGAGGTTCCCGGAATCGACTTCCAGGGTTTTGTTGAACCAGAGACGGGCCTCCTCCAGATCTCCGCGCTGCTGTTCCATCTGCCCGATCCGTAAAAGAATGACGCTGTTGGAGTGATGCTGCTTGAGGGATTTCAGCAGGGAAAGGGCTTCCTCAAGCTGNCCTCGGGAGAGCCGGTATTTGAGCAGCAGGTTGGCCAGTTCCAGATTGTCCGGAATCTTTTTTTGTGTGCTGACAAGGATATGCTCGATCCGGTCGAAGCGGAATTCCTGCCAGTAGAGATTGAGCAACCGAAGCAGCATCGGCACGTTATCCGGAGTCTGTTTCAGTAAGGCTTCATAACGGAGGATGGCTTTTTCCGTTTCACCCTTCATCTCAAAGGCAAAGGCCAGTTGTTGAAGGGCCCACGGATGGTCGGGCTGAAGTTCCAAGCCTGCCTCGAAACTTTCGATGGCGGACTGCCATTGCTTGCGGGACATGTAGACCGAACCCAGCCTGAAACGGGCCCAGGGATAGTCCGGTTGAAGTTCCAGGGCCCGGGTCAGTTGGGCTTCAGCCTGCTCCAGTTCACCCTCCTGCCATGAAAGGTAACCGGAATGGGCCAGCACCCAGCTATCTTCCGATTCCAGCCACATCAACTGCTTCAGGGTTACACGAAGTTCGGCAATGGTCTCGGATTGGTGAGTGTCCAGTCGGGCTTCCAAGTAGTTCACGTATTGCTGGAGGTAGGGATAGGATTCCGGAGCGAGTTCCAGTGCCTTGCGGATGGCAGCCAGCGCTTTTTCCGGTTCTCCAAGACGGTTCCAGAGGTTCGCAATATGAGACCAGATTTCTGCATGGCCGTCCTGGAGACTTCCGGCCTTGATCAGATTTTCCAGGGCTTTTTCATCTTCACCGATTCCGATCCGGATCAATCCTGCCAGGTAATGGGCTTCGAAATTTTCCGGATCAAGTTTGAATAGCGTCTCAAGATCCTGAAGTGCTTTNTTTGGACGGGCTTTGCTCCAATGCCAGCGTGCTCGGTCCAGCAGAAAGACGGTTTCTTCAGGATACTGCAGGAAGATATTTTCATAGAAAGTCTCGACCTTTTCCTTGTCATCCTGACTCTGGTAGAGAGATCCCTCGAGCCTGACCATCAAAAGGCTGTCCGGCACCCTTTGCTGCCCCTGTTTGAGAACATAGAGGGTTTCTGCATAACGNCGCTGGTTTTCCAGAAACTGAGCCAAACGCAAATATCCCATTTCGTGTTCTGGGTGAATGCGGACCGCCGTCCTCAAGCGACGCTCCTCAAGGATGCTTTCCGGGCTTTGGGTTATGCATCCCGAAAAAGAAAGGACCAGCAAAAGCATCAGGAAAACCGGGAAGATTCGCTGCATCGGATTCAAGGAAAGATGAATAGGAAATGACCCAAGGGCATCTGCGCCNTTCTACTGATAAGGGATATCCCAGTGACTCAGCATCGGTTCCAGCCCGACATTCAACTCTTCGATCTGGTTGATGATTTCGAGCAGCATTTCGGATGCCAAGACACCCTCCGGATAAACCAGTAACAACGGATAGTATTCGGTTTTTCCGAACTGCTTTTTGATGCGTTTATTGAGATGCAGGACACTGAAAAGATAACGGATCAATTCTGACTCGCCACCCTTGACCTGTTGAATCAGGGANTCGAGTTCGACGCTGCGGTTGGTATTTTTGAAAAGGTCAAAATACTCGATCCGATCTTCAAAACAGCGGATGAAGATCGGCTCCACATAACCCGGAGCACCCACCCACTGGAACTCGATCTGCTTGCGGTCCTGGAACTCCGTCAATTCAGGAGTGATGAGGAGAAAGCTGATGGACAGAAAAGCCAGCACCCCCATCGTACTCAGGAGGACACTGAGAAAAGGAAANAGCGTCACCCCGGGTTCCATTCTCCGATGCCTCATCAGTCCCCGGAAGCTTTCAGTTTTTCCTGCTCCCTGCTTTCTGTGTTCTCTGAAACATGATCAGGGTTCCCATCATTTTCCTCAANCGTGGTTGAAGGNGTCTCTTCCTTGAGAGAGGTTTCTTCTCCGGATTCGGCATCGTCAGGTTTTTCCTCGGTCGATTCCGATTTGACCGAAGCAATGTCAGAGGCATCCTNTTCTNCNNCAACATCCTCTTTTGCTTCCGCAGTGTTTCTCTGCTCTTCGACCCGATCCTTGACCTGGAAGACATGGTCACTGTAATGCCTGAGCAGGGGCTGCAGTCCGCCTACCTGATGCTTCAAACTTTCCGATTGTTTTTCCAATTCGGACATCACCGGGGCAACCTGCTTACGCCAGTTTTCTGAAAATTCAACAAGCTTCCCCAAATGCTCATGGACCGCCTCATCCATGGTTTCTTCTCCGGGACGGACGTGGAGGTTCGGCAACAGGTCTTCCAGGCAATATTCCTCAACGCTGAGCAACAGGTCTTCTTCACCCTTTCGGAGGGTTGAGGAGAGCAACATCACCGGAATCACCCCGACGAGGGCAAGAAAAGTTGTGTTGAATGCCACCGAAAGCCCCTGGGTCACTCCGCTCAGGGCGGATCGCATCTGGGTGCTCAATTCCGAGGTTTCCACCCCGCGGATGAATTGGGAAAACTCACCGATCGACTGCCCGATTCCAAAAACGGTACCGATGAATCCGAGGATCGGAATTGCCCAGATGAAGACATTGATCAGGGTGTATCCGGTCTGCATCCGGTTGTGATCAATTTCCGCCTGATAGTTGAGGATGGTGTTGATTTCCTCTTTCTTGGGAACAGCCCTAAGGTAGTAGAGGATCCGCCGGATTCTGCGGAAGATGACACTGTTCTGGAATTTTTTTACTTTCTTCGCTTCAAGAAACTGAGAGATTTCGATGATTCGTTTTTCCACATCCCGAACGTAGATGCCTTCGCTCAGCGATTCGTGAAGTTCATGGTCACGAAAAGAGGTGTAGGCCCGTTGCTGCTGGCGGTGTCTGATGAATTTGAAAAAAATCAGAAATAGCGACCACAGGGTCAGGGTGAAGATCAGTTCCGAAATCCTTCCTGAAAAAAGCTGGATCAGGTATTCGCTCCGGGTAACCGGCATNGGGAAAATGAGGTAGAAGACTGCACTGGAGAGCAGTGCCAGAATCAGGGCTTTGAAGATTTCGAAGTACTCGATCCCGGGTTTTTCTGCGAGGTAGGTCGCGCAGCTTTGGCAGTACACCGCGGCTTCAGAATTGAAGGAACCGCATTTAAGACATTTCATGGAATATTTCAGACCGTCAAGGTGGGAAAAGATTAAGACAATCTAGAAAAGCAGCCTCCTACAATCAAGTGGAATGAGGCCTTGAAAGCAAGGCCGTTTGGTTGACTGAAGGGTTTTGAAACCCTAGAATGACANGGTTTCATTTCCAAAATAAATAATGCAGCAGTCGCACACTAAATCCGAGATCCGAAACTGGACCCGACTCGAATTACGCCAGTGGCTCGAGAANCAGTCGGAACAGGATTCGAAGATCCAACCCTACCGCGCTGACCAGATTTTCTACTGGCTTTACCGCAGGAAGGTACAGGATTTTTCAGAAATGGCGAACATCGGGAAACCAACCCGGAATGTGCTGGAAAAGCATTTCCGCATCGGCACTCTGAAGCGGGATCAGGTTCAACGTTCACGGGACGGTTCGCTCAAATACCGGCTGATGCTGAAGGATGACAAGGCCGTTGAAACGGTTCTGATGCCCCATGCCGATCATCACACGGTCTGCATTTCATCCCAGGTCGGCTGCGGAATGGGCTGTGATTTCTGCATGACAGGGAAGATGGGGCTGATCCGCAACCTCGAGGTTTCAGAAATCGTGAACCAGGTTCTGGAAGCCTGGCAGGATCTCCCGGAAGGTGCCAACCTGCGCAACATCGTCTTCATGGGGATGGGAGAACCCTTTCACAACTACCAGAATGTGATGCGGGCTCTTGAGATTTTTACCGACGTTCATGGATTCAATTATTCCCATCGCCGGATCACCGTCTCCACTTCCGGGCTGATTCCGAAAATACGACGATTCGGCAAAGAACAGATCAAAGCGAACCTTGCCGTCTCCCTCAACGGGGTNAACGATTCAGTCCGTTCCGCCCTGATGCCGGTGAATAAAGCCTACAATCTTGAAAAACTGGTTCAGGCCTGCCGGGAATATCCCCTGGAATCCCGCAAACGCATCACTTTTGAGTACATCCTCATCCGGAACCTGACCGACTCCCTGGAAGATGCAAAAGGGCTGATCCGTCTGCTCCACGGAGTGAAGTTCAAAGTCAACCTGATCCCCTTCAACGAAACTCCTGGGGGTCCCTATCAACGTCCGGAATGGCCCAGCATCGATGCCTTCCAGCAATACCTTCTGGACCGGGGAGTTCTGGCGACCTTGAGAATTTCCAAAGGACAGGACATTGCAGGCGCATGCGGGCAACTGGTGGTCCAGGAAGCAGTCCCAGCCTGAAAATCTTGGGAAAAATTAAATCGGTGGCGGAGATGTTTGCTGATCAGGGCTGATCTTTTTTTTGCTCAAGCTTGCGGACACGCTCAAAGAGTTCCCCGAGACGGTTGATCAGGGACTGGATCTTGCGCCACTCTGAGAGCGGGCGTGATGGCATACCGCCAAGCAGTTCATGATCCTTGGTGTTGGCAGTGATCACCCCTCTTGCGGCAAGAGTCACGTTGGAGCCGACCCGGACATTGTCCCTGACTCCGGTTTGCCCCCCGAGGATCAGATGATCCCCGGCCTGGGCACTTCCGCCGATCGCTGTCTGCGCAGAAATCAATGCCTGTTCACCGATCGTGACGTTGTGGGCAACCTGAACCTGGTTGTCGATTTTGCTGCCTCGTCCGATCACCGTTCTGGTGAAACGGGCACGGTCGATGGTCGTTCCTGCCCCGATTTCAACATCATCTTCAAGCACCACAATGCCGATCTGGGGGATTTTGAGGTTGATCCCCTCGCGCTGGTAGTAGCCATGGCCGTCGGCTCCGATCACCGCATTGGACTGGATGATGACCCGGTTCCCGATCAGNCANCGGTCCTGGATCACCGCATTGGGANAGATTTCACAGTCATTTCCAATGCNCGCCTGATCGAGAATGACNACCCCGGCATGAATCCGGCTTCGCTNCCCGATCTTGACTCCGTTTCCGATCACAACGTTGGGACCAACGCTGACCCCGTCAGCCAGTTCGGCGTCATCTGCGATGATCGCACTTGGATGGGTGCCGCTTGCAGGGATCAGAGGAGGATGAAGCAGGCGGGTCGCTTTGACATGCATGTCGAGGGGATCCTCGGCAAAAATCAAATTCCCCGTTCTCGGTTCGTAGTTTANGGGNACAATCAGTGCGGTTTCCTTCCCGACGTTCTCTTCCGGAGCTTTTCTCAGGCTGCGGTCCAGTTCTGCTGGAACCGGAACATTGCCAATTCCTCCTGATCCGGTGACATACGCGAGTCCNCCTTTTTGAAGGGAGTCCAGGCCGCATGAACAGGTCAGCTTCAAATCGGCCTGCCCCTGAAATTCAGCTCCGAGTTTTGCCGCAAGCTCTTCGAGGGTCAATCCTGGCTTTTGATTTTTCAAAAAGGCTCCATCACGATTTCGTTGTCCAGGGGCCTGACCTTGACCGGGGTTCCGGCGGGCATTGCAGGAGAATGAGGATCGATCCAAATCAGGGCATTTGCCTCGACCAGCGAGGAAATGCTGTGGGAACCCTGGAANGGAAGAGGACGCACCCGGTATTCTTTGCCCTGGGCGTTGAGTTGGCCGCGCATCAGATGCAGACGGCTGATTCCCGGAGGAACCGCATCACTGAGACGTGCTTCGACCCAATCCTTTTCCAGCAGACGGCATCCACGCATCCGCCTCAGGGCGGGAAGAGTGAATTCCATGAAGATGACATACGAGGATGCCGGGTTGCCGGGAAGTCCGAAAATCAGAGACTTCTCAAGCTTACCGAAAAAAAGAGGTTTCCCGGGTTTGACGCTGACCTTCCAGAAAATTTCCTCAACACCGAGTTCCTTGAGCAGAGGCTTAGCGAAATCATGATCCCCCACCGACATGCCTCCGGAAATGAGAATCACATCCGAATCCATGGCTGCCTCAAACTCTGCTTTGAGTTTGAGGGGATCGTCCGGCACCATCAGCACCCGGTCCACATCACAGCCTGCCTCACGAACCAGGCCTTCCAACATGAAACGGTTCGATTCCCGGATCTGTCCCGGCTCAGGCTGACGATCCACATCCACCAGTTCGTTGCCCGTCGAAATGATGCTCACCGAAGGTTTCCGAAAGACAGGAACCTGGGCATGTCCGAATGTCGCCAGTAACGCCAGTTGTGCGGAACCGATTTCAATCCCGGAAGGAAGCATCATTTTTCCCTCGGCGATGTCTTCTCCCTGAAATCGGACATTTTCCTGTGGAGCAATAGGCTGTTNAAAAATCACCTCATCGCCATCCAATTCCACATCTTCCTTCATCACGACTGCATCNGCTGAATCCGGAACCGGTGCNCCGGTGGCGATCTGCACACAGCATCCTTGACCCAGTTCGATCAGTTCCGGAACTCCGGCANAGAGGTAACCGAGATTCTTCAGCCGAGTCCGGGCTGAACCGGAAGACTGCTCGAGATCCTTGCTGCGAACCGCATAGCCGTCCACAGCCGAGTTGTTAAACAGGGGCATCGGATGCGACGCNNTGATATCCCCGGCCAGGGCAAAACCCCTGCTTTGACTCAGCGGCCGATTTTCGATCTCAAGCGGTTGAACGTTTTCAAGAATCAGTTGCTTGCCGCTTTCGTAACTGAGCATATGAACTTTAGGGATTCAGCGCCGATGGGTTTCCAGATAAAGCCCGACCTGGTCACGTCCTTCAGGATTTCCGACCCATTCTCCGAATCCGGTATGGTTCAGTTCCTGGAGAAGTTCCTGCCACTCACTCTCTCCCCAGGAATGGTGACTGCGAAGCCAACTGTTGAGTTCACGTTTGGGGAAGCGGATTTTCTTTTTGCTTTTCATCTCTCTCTGTTGTTCGGGGNTACAAATGATTGCNTNAGNNAACATTTTACTGAAATCTNAGAAATGGAAAAGCCCCAGATTGGATTTTCATCTGCCCTGACATCGGTTGTACTCTCTTTTTCCAAGTGTTAAAATCTNTNTCAACATGCATTTTTAGAGTCATGAATATGGAAGAACGTCCTTCTCAGGTCATCGAGGAATATCTGCTGGTGCTTTATAAACTCCAGCGTGACGGTGAAAAGGCAAAGTCGGTGACTTTGGCCAACAGTCTTGATACCAGCGCTCCGACCGTTCACGCGACTGTGGGCCGGATGCAGCGGGATGAGTTGATCAAAGTCAACCGTTCCAAAGAAATCCAGTTGACCCAGTTGGGGTTTGAAATGGCGGAAAACATCGCCTACCGCCATAACCTTGCCGAAGATTTTCTCTGCAACACCCTCGGCATCCCCTGGTTTGAAGTGCATAAACATGCACACCAACTGGAACATGCAATGACTCCTTTGGTGGTGGAAAAACTCGCAGAATTTCTTGGTAAACCTGAGTTCTGTCCCCATGGAACTCCGATGCCGGGACAATCACTTCCTGAAAACAGCTTTACCCTGGATCAGGCTCAAGCCGGAAGCAGTATCGAGGTCGCAATGATCGGTGAAGACCTTGAAGATTCCGTGGAACTGATGCGGGTTCTGCAAAATCAGCAAATGATGCCAGGACACAAACACACAATCCTGGAACGCTCTGAAGTGATGCAGTCCATAACCCTCGACAACGGAAACGGTCCNTCGGTGCTTCCGATGCACGTGGCTCAAAAAATCATCGTCATTCCCTCCCCTGCTCTTGTTTAAAGAGCGATTGACAATTCTTCGGCAAGCAGGCAATTTAGTATATATTAAAATAATCATTAGCTTTAGCTAAATTCTCCTTCCCGTTTTTTATCCTGATCGCATCCTGTGAGGATCAATTCGTTGAATTTCTTTGNCCTGCTGCTGGTGGGAGTTTTTGCGATTCCTGCTNTCAGTCTTTTTTCCCTGGCTCTCGATTCTGAAGCAGAAGTCTGGGGGCATCTCAGTTCAACGGTACTTCCGGTTTATCTNNGCAACAGTTTGATTCTGCTGCTGGGTGTTGGAATNGGGACACTGGTTTTGGGAGTAGTAAGCGGTTTCCTGACGGCACTTTACGAATTTCCAGGCCGACGCTGGCTGGAATGGATGCTGATGCTGCCGATGGCGATGCCAGCCTATATTTTGGCAATGGTTTACCTGGAACTANTTGATTATTCTGGTCCGCTGCAATCCGCACTTCGAGATTTTTTTGGCTGGAAAACTCCTTCCGATTACTGGTTCCCTGANGTTGCTTCCATTGGAGGTGCGATCCTGATGCTCAGTCTGGTGCTCTACCCCTACGTCTATCTGCTTTCCCGAAATGCTTTTCAGCAGCAGTCACCGGCGTTCACGGAAGCAGGTCGTATCCTCGGGGACCGGACGCGTTACGGTTTTTGGAAAATCGCCTTGCCGATGGCACGTCCTGCGGTGGCCGTGGGAGTCAGCCTCGCATTGATGGAAACCCTGGCNGATTTCGGCACCGTCCAGCTTTTTTCGGTGCCTACTTTCACCACCGGGATTTATCACCTCTGGTTCGGTACTGCCAATGCCCCGGCAGCCGCACAGCTTTCTCTTTCTCTGCTCGGATTCGTCGGATTGCTGATCGCCCTGGANCGTTTTTCCAGGAAACAGCAACGNTCCCATGGAAATGCCTCATCTCTNAAACGTTCCAAACGGAGGGCACTGCCCCAGCATTATGTTTTTTTGGCACAGGCGTTTTGTGTGATTCCTGTTTTGTTGGGATTCCTGCTTCCAGGCTGGATGTTGCTCCAATGGAGTTGGCAGAGTCTCCCTGGATGGGANTCCATGCGTTTTTTAAGCGATGCCTCCCACAGTCTGCTGTTGGCAGGNGTGACCTCTTTTTTCGCACTTGCCCTGGCCATGCTTCTCAATTTCGGCATACGCCAGCCCAAGCAAAGACTTTTAAAAGGCGCATTTCGGCTGGCCGGTTTGGGATACGCTTTTCCNGGACCGGTGATCGCATTNGGNGTGTTGATGCCATTGTCATGGTTCGACCAGCAACTCAACCAATTGTTATTTGACNTTGGGAACAGCCCAAACTATTGGCTGAGCGGGACCATATTCATATTGATTTATGCCTACCTGATCCGCTTCCTGGCGCTGGCTTTAGGCTCTGTGGAAAGCGGAATGGCCAACATCACTCCGGCCATCGGGGATTCCGGGAGGATGCTTGGCAGCCCGCAGGGGAAAATCATGCGTGACCTTTACCTTCCGATGCTGAAGGGAAGTCTCTGGACCGGGGCACTGCTGGTATTTGTGGATGTGATGAAGGAACTGCCTGCGACGCTGATGCTTCAGCCTTTTAACGTCAGCACTCTCGCGACNCGGGCGTTTGCCTATGCATCCGANGAAATGCTGAAACAGGCTGCACCATGGTGCNTGGCAATTGTGCTCACCGGGTTGCTTCCCGTGATCCTGCTTAATCGCAAACTGCGCTCCAGTGCTGTTCCCCAGGAAACCTCCCACCGCTTGATGCCCGTTTCAACNGAAACCCATCTGCAACCCGCATGACCACGAAAAACGAATCCCCCCTGATCCATTGCGAGGGCTTAAGCAAGGCTTATGAATCCATCGAGGCCGTCACCGGGGTGGGATTCGAACTTGAAGAATCCGAATCGGCNTCGATTTTAGGGCCTTCGGGTTGTGGAAAATCGACTCTGCTCAGACTGATTGCCGGATTGGAAAACCCCGATCGTGGCACAGTNTCGCTTTTTGGTTCCGAAATCAGCAGTCCCAGACGGATGCTTCCTCCGGAAAAGCGCCGATTCGGCATGGTTTTCCAGGATTTCGCCCTTTTTCCTCATATGAGTGTGAGCGCAAATATCGCATACGGTGTACGCGGCTCGAAAGCTGAAAAACAGTCCCGGGTCGCAGAACTACTGGAACTGATCAATCTCCCGCACCTCGCCGGACAGATGCCTCACCANCTCAGCGGGGGNGAACAGCAACGGGTTGCGGTGGCACGTTCACTNGCTCCGCGACCGAGGCTGATTCTTTTGGATGAACCCTTCAGCAACCTCGATTACCAGCTTCGGGTGCAGTTGCGTCGTGATATCCGGGACCTTCTCCGTCAGCAGGGGGTTGCTTCGCTGTTGGTCACCCACGATCAGAATGAAGCGATCACTTTTTCGGAAAGAATGCTCCTGATGAACGGGGGGATGCTGATACAAAACGGGAACCCCTCGGAAATCTACCGTTATCCCAAAACCCTCTGGGCTGCACGTTTTGTGGGTGAAGCCAATCTGCTTGAAGTAAATCATACGGACGGAGACAACCGAACCCCGCTCGGAATATTGAACTTTGCAAAAGGAACCCCGGAAAATGCGGTAACCGTCATGATCCGTCCTGAAGAACTGCACCTGCTTCCTCCTGATAAAGACATGACCGGAGGCAGCATCGTTTCCATCGAATTTGCCGGTCCGGTTCAAAANCTNANCGTGCGCCTCGATAGCGGAGAAGAATTACGGGTCAGTACCAGCCCCAAGAGGATCTGGACCGAAGGTGAAAGCGTTTCGGTCGTACCGGAGCATTTTCAGTGCTATGATGCATCCGGACAGCGTCTTGATGATGAAGCAAGCCTGAATCCTGTTTCTTCCAGCTCCAGCTGAATTTTCAAAAATAGTTACAATTCCTTATGCGCATCGAAGAAATCCGCGTCAGAAAAGCAGGAATTCAGTCTTCAATCCGAAACGCGTTCATTTCATTTTCGGAAATGACCCTTTCGGTGGTGCGAATCCGTTTCGACCATGGAGGGAAAACCGTGGATGGTTATGGATTTTGTTCCAATGGCCGATACGCGCAGAATGAAATCATCGAACAACGTTTTGTCCCAAGAATCCTCGCCTCCAATCCAGACCATCTGCTTGACGAATCAGGACTGCCCGATCCTCTCAAAATCTGGGATGCTTTCATGCAGAATGAAAAACCGGGCGGNCATGGAGACCGGGCGGTGGCAGCAGGAGCATTGGACATGGCCGTTTGGGACGGAGTCGCAAAACTCGCAGAAAAACCGCTTTGGCAACTTCTTTCTGAACGTTTCAATGCGGGACAGTCGGACGAGGAGGTGCTCGTCTATCCCGGAGGAGGCTATTATTATCCGGGAAAAGAAATCTCCGGACTTCAGGAAGAATTCAAAAGATACCTCGACCAGGGATACCGTTATCTTAAAATGAAAATCGGAGGAGAAGTTCTCTCCACCGATATGCGCCGCATCGAAGGGGCCATTGAAGTCATGGAAGGACCAGGCTTCCTGGCAGTGGATGCCAATGCCCGATTCGATCTTGAAACTGCGCTCGCATATGGACGTGAAATGGAATCCCTGGGACTTTTCTGGTATGAGGAACCCCTCGATCCAGAAGATTTCCTGGGACATTCTATCCTGGCCGAAAATTACTCTGGCTCCCTTGCTACTGGAGAAAATCTCTTTTCCAGGCATGGTTTGCTGAACNTNNTNNGGCACGGAGGACTGAGACCAGATCGTGACTGGATCCAGCTCGATCCGGCTCTGGCCTATGGTTTGACGGAGTATCTAAAAGTGATNGAAATACTCGAAAACCATGGCTGGTCCCGCCGAAGACTGATCCCTCACGGCGGGCACCAACTGGCTTTGAATGCGGCCGCAGGACTTCAGTTGGGAGGGTCTGAAAGTTATCCGGGGGTATTTCANCCCTTTGGCGGTTTTGCGGATAACATCCCTGTCAACCAGGGGCGGACACGGCTTCATGATACCCCCGGCATCGGTATCGAATTGAAACCGGAACTCCATTCCAAAATCCTGGAACTGATGGAATAGCTCCCTGCTTAACACCAACCTTNGTTAGGTTCCCCNATCTCTACAAACTTTTTCAAAATCTCANAAAACGCTTCATGAAATTGAAAAGAGCGGAAAAAACAGAAGATGGAACCTCCATTACTCTCGATTGGGAAGACGGATTTCAGTCCCGCTTCCATGCCCAATGGTTGCGTTACAATTCCCTNGATCCCGNNACACGCTCCCNGCATAACGGACANAGACTGATCAGCCTGCTGGATATCCCCCAGGATATTTTTTTGGAGGAAGAAGAGATTCAACCGGACGGAAGCCTTCGGCTGGTTTTTTCCCATGATGGTCATGAAACCCTTTTCCCAGGAAAATGGCTTAGGGAACATGTTTATGATCAATCAAAAATCAGGGGAAAGGGATGGTGTGACGAGGCAATTACGTTNTGGGATGGNCAGTTCGAAGCTTCATCNACCCTGATGCCTTATTCAAAAATCAGCAGTGAACCACAATCTCAGGCAGCGTGGCTCAGAATGGTGCGCGACTATGGTTTCGCACTGACNGAAGGAGTCCCTCTTCACAATGGTGCAGTTACAGAATTGGTGAAGCTTTTCGGTTTTGTCCGGGAAACCGAATACGGACGCTGGTTTGAAGTCCGCTCTGAAGCCAATCCGATTAATCTTGCTTACACCAATCAGGGACTCCAGGGTCACACGGACAATCCTTACCGGGATCCGGTTCCAACCCTTCAACTGCTGGCATGTCTTGAAAATGAAGCTGAAGGCGGTGAGTCGATCCTCATCGACGGATTTAAAATCGTTCAGATTTTAAAAGAAGAAGACCCGGAGGCTTTCAGACTTCTCAGTGAATATTGTGCACGTTTTGAATTTACAGGAAAAAACGGAGTCTTCCTAAAAAGTAAACGACCTGTCATTGAACTGAAACCGGATGGAGAATTGGCATGTGTCCGATTCAACAACCGNTCAACCGCTCCACTGACCGATGTTCCATACGAAAAAGTTCAGGAATATTTGTGCGCCTACCGAAGATTGATGGAAATGGTTGAAAACCCTGAATTCCAGGTCAGATTCCGATTGAACCCCGGAGCACTCCTGATCCTCGANAANACCAGAGTGCTNCATGCACGNAGTTCCTTCTCCTCTGCCGGTTCACGTTGGCTTCAAGGCTGCTATGCCGACCGTGACGGATTGCTTTCCACCCTCGAAGCTTTGGAACAAAAAATCGCCTTGGACCTGTCCAAATAAGATCGGACCAGAATTGATGCAAGCCACTCGTTTTTTTCACCAGTGAAATTTCTTGANNGATGATTTTTTAAAGGACCGAAAGTTTGTTTTTTTCCAGCCACTAGGATANTTTGTTTTNGCCCACACTCTGACANTCATGGGGATTGTCCATTANTCGAACCTATACATTCAGGATCAAAATGTTAAAAAAAATAACCCTGCTGTTGGTGGGGATAGGGATGGGTTTTGCCCAATTTACCTGGGCGGCAGGTAATCCAGAAAAGGGCAAAGCACTTTACGCAGTCTGTGTTGCTTGCCACGGCACAGATGGGGCAGGAAACAAGGCNCTCAATTCGCCGCGAATTGCCGGTCAGGAAATCTGGTATCTCGAACGCCAGCTGAAAAACTTCAAAACCGGGGTCCGTGGTGCCAACAGTAAAGATGTCTACGGGATGCAAATGCGGCCNATGGCGATGACGTTACCCAACGATCAGGCCATTGCAGATGTGGCTGCCTATGTAAACGGACTCAAGGCCAAACCGCCTGTCGCCAAAATCAAAGGGGACACNTCTGCAGGGAAGGCTGCCTACATGATTTGCCAGACCTGTCATGGTGCCAAAGGAGAAGGCAACAAAGCTTTGAATGCGCCAAAATTGATTAATCAGCAGGATTGGTACATGGTGCGTCAGCTCAAAGGTTTTAAAGAAGGTCTCAGGGGAACTCATCCCAAGGATGTTTACGGAATGCAGATGCGCCCGATGTCCATGACCCTTGCCGATGATAAGGCCATCAACAATGTCGTCAGCTACATTGTGACTTTCAAATAATTTTANCAGGGAGATTACATCTCCCCTTTTCTCCTTCTTCTTGCTTTTCTCTGCGACTTAAAGTTAAGGTTGCATGCCTCTTGTCATGGNAACGATTCCTGACAAGAGAAAAATTAACACTTCCTCATAATTCTTCAGAACTCTTCTACTTGTCTCTGAACTGCCTTTATGCGTTTGTATTTAGAAAAACGTGATCACATCAAAGCGTTCAGTCGTTTCCCCGTTTTAACCATAGCCTTGTTATTAGCAATTTTTATGAGTTTCTTGGTCCTATGGTCNGTAGGAGTTAATCCATTTGAAGCTTATTTGATCGTAGGAGAGGAAATATTCCTTACAGANTATGGATGGCAGGACCTACTGGTCAAAATCACNCCTTTNCTCTTGACTGGGGCTGCGGTCGCATTAGCAGCACAAATGAAACTCTGGAATATAGGAGCAGAAGGTCAATTCCACATGGGAACTTTTGCTGTAACGTGGGGAGCATTGAATTTTGGACATTTGAATACATTTTCATTGATTCCCTTTTTGCTTATTCTTTCAATCATTGGAGGGGGGTTATGGGGTTGTATCCCGGGAGTCCTCAAATCACGTTTTGGAGTCAATGAAATCATTACTTCACTCTTACTCAATTATGTTGCAGCGGCATGGGTAGATTATCACCTTTTTGGAGATTGGAGGGACCCTGCAAGCAACAACTTCCCCATCACTCCAGGATTTTCAGAAAGTGCACGGTTGCCCAATTATTTTGATTCAGATGTTCATGCAGGTCTCTTTCTCGCCTTGTTTGTCATTCTTGTTTTGACGTTTTTGTTAAAGAAAACACGTATTGGAATGAAAATACAATTAGCTGGTGACAATTTGGATGCTGCACGTTATTCAGGAATTTCAATTGGTATGCTTACATTGATCATCTTTGCTGTGAGCGGAGCAATTGCAGGAATGGCAGGATTTAGCGAAGTTTCTGGTGTGCATTACCGTCTTCAACAAAATATCTCCCTAGGTTATGGATACACTGGAATCATCGTTGCGTGGCTCGCTCGTAATCATCCTTTGGGTATACTTCTCAGCAGTTTTCTGATGGCCGTTATTTTTGTCTCCGCAGAAATCCTACAAATTGAATATGGATTACCCATTTCAGTTGTTTTCTTATATCAGGGAATCATCCTGTTTACGGTACTAGGATCAGAAATATTCGTTGAGTATCGACTCCGTTTACAGAAAATCGTTTAAATCATGGAATTCCTTGTTCAACTTCTTATTGCTGCTGTAGAGATGGGGACACCTCTCCTTTTGGCAACATTGGGGGGTGTGATCAGTGAACGTGCAGGGGTCATCAATCTGGGAATGGAGGGATTGATGCTGGTGGGAGCATTAACCGCATTTGTTGTTATGCTCCATACTGGTTCTCCCATCCTTGCTGTTGCTCTTGCCGCAATTGCAGGAGGGCTGGTAACGATGCTCCATGGACTGGTATGTCTGATGTTGAGAGCAAATCAAATTGCATCAGGATTGGCATTAACCCTTTTTGGCACTGGTTTAAGTGGGCTCTTTGGAAGTTCCTTGGTAGGAAAAACCTTTAACCCCATAGAGGATATCCCCATTCCATTCCTTCATAAAATTCCTTTAATTGGAGAAGCTTTTTTCAATCAGGACATATTGGTTTATTTTTCCTACTTCTGCGCTGTCTTAACCTGGTGGGTGCTGTTTCGAACCAGACTGGGGCTCAACATCCGGTCCATGGGTGAAGCCCCAGAAGTATGTGATTCTCTGGGGCTTTCTGTCCTGGCTTATCGTTTTTGGAGTCTGGTTGTGGGAGGTGGGTTGATAGGTATTGGTGGAGCCTATTTCTCTATAGCAATGAACCCTTATTGGGTTGATTTTATTACTGCTGGTCGGGGTTGGATTGCAGTGGCACTTGTTATTTTTGCCTTATGGCATCCGCTTAAAGCAATGGCTGGAGCCTACCTGTTTGGGTTGGCTTTGGCTCTTGAATTGAGACTTCAAACTCTGGGATTGAATGTCTCCCCATACATTCTCAAGATGATGCCCTATTTTCTAACGATTTTAGTGCTNACCGTCGTAACGATCAAAAATGCCCGGCGTGATATCAAGGTGATGCCCGCCGCCCTAGGCCAGGTTTTTTTTCGGGGTTTAAAAAATTAATCTGGAAAAATTCACGGATCATAGTACAAATATGTTTCGTTTAGATGAGTTAACTTTCAATCAATTGATGAAGGAGTCCCATGCATAAAATCCATAGATTTTTTTTAGCGGCTTTCGCAGCAACTTTTTTCCTCTTTGGAAGCCAAGCCTCAATGGCCTCAAAGCCTTCTATTGGCTTTGTTTTAGTTGGCCCTCACAATGATGGGGGATGGTCCATGCGCCATTATCAGGGATTTAAATCCCTTGAGAAACATGGATATGAATCTGAGTACGCTGAAATGGTACCCGAAGCAGATTCAGAAAGAGTTTTTCGTAAACTTGCACGAAAACATGATGTTGTTTTTGGCACATCATTCGGTTACATGGACCCGATGGTTGCTGCAGCAAGCAAGGACAAATCAAACACCATTTTCATGCATGGAACCGGATATAAAGTCATTGATGGGAAGTTGGACAATTATAACTGCAGGTTGTACCAAGCACGTTATTTGACGGGTGTGGCAGCGGGTATGCTGACCAAAACCAATAAAATAGGTTTTGTCGGTTCTCACCCAATTCCTGAAATTGTTTCCAACATCAATGCGGCAACCCTGGGAGCCCAGTCCGTCAATCCAAACATTGAAGTGAACGTGATCTGGATTAACTCCTGGTTTGATCCACCCAAGGATATGGATGCAGCGAAAACTGTAAAAGAATGGGGAGCTGATGTTCTTTTTACCACAACCGACTCACCCAATGTTGTCACCTTGGCTCAAAAAGAATCAACNCCTGCAAAACCCCTGTGGTCGATGGGAAATGATGCTCCCATGAATTCATTTGGACCAGACCGATATGCAACGGGAGCAATGTTCAATTGGAATCTTTTCTATAAATCGGTGATGGACAGTGTTGCAGCAGGAACCTGGAAGGTGAATCGTTCTTTCTGGGGACTAAAAGAAAATTGTGTAGGTCTTTCTCCTTGGGGACCGAATGTTCCAGGAGAAGTCGTCAATAAAGTTGAGACGGTTAAAATGAACTGGATCAATGATGAGATGGACGACGATTTCCCTTTCTCAGCAGGTTTCACTAAACAAGACGGAACCGTGGTTAAGGCTGGTGAAGTAGGAAGACAAGGGATCGAAACGATGCAGTATTGGGTCAAAGGTGTGATTTCTGATTTTCCAGTGAAATAACACTTATCAAAAACCTACCCAGGCGGGCATGTCCGATGCCCGCCGTTTGTTCTATTCTGAACTCCCTCTTTGATTCAAGAAAAACATAATCCTTCTTGATTGAAGAATTCCCCTTCATTGTTCTTCATCCCATGTAATGGGGGGATTCCAGGCATGACGATAAATTGTGGTAATTTCTTAAAACGATTGATCCAGCTTCGTGCAGCAGGATAGTCATTGAGGGAAATCCCTCCTTCTTCTGCCAAAGCAACATAGGGAAAACAAGCTATGTCGGCAATAGTGGGTCTGTTCAGAACCAACCAGTCCTTTCCCACGATTTTGTTTTCAACCAGATGATCGTCAAGCAGTCTTAAATTTTGATGCCCCTCCTTGCGGGCTTGTTCGATGTTCAATTTAAAACCAAGCTTATCATGAAGCCTTGCAGCAGAACACGAACCAGTGATTGAATCAGCAAAGGCGAGCCACTGGGTGATTCTTCCCTGAAGTTTTGGATCTTTAGGGTACCATGCTTCTGTTGAATCATATTTTGCTGCCAGATAAACCAAAATGGCCTGAGCATCTGGAAGGACAAAACCATCATCCATCAGTACTGGAATTTGTCCCAAAGGATTCAACTCTAAAAATTCGGTTTGTTTATGTTCAAATCCTGGGAAGAAATCTATGGGGATCAATTCATGTTCCAATTTAAGGAAACTTAAGAACAAGCGAACTTTGTAACAATTCCCTGAGAGAATATAGTCATACAAGTACAAACCTTTTTGAGTATTTGGTTTTGACTGCATCACGACCTAAGTTTCTTGATCCGTTCCAAACTGCAAACCCTTTTGCTTGAGCCACTTACGAAATTGCAATTGGGTTTTATCAGCCTTGATTGAACGTTCAGCTCCGTCGTAGAGTGGAAGCCCCACGGGAAGCTGATTTTCGAGAATGATGATATCCTGGAAAAAAATCATTTGCTGGAAATGAATCAAATCGGTTTCAGTGTTTTGAGAATCGAAAACCAGCATAAATGCATAGACTCGACAGAGGTTTTCTTCTAGAGGTTGAGCAAAAAGACCAATGATATCCCATTCTTCAGGTTTTTCAGGACAAGTTTTATACAAGACGGTATTGAAGGGAGAAACTACACGATACATGTATTCCACAGCCTTTCCTCCTGTTGCGGAAAGCATCGCCTTGTCTTGATGAAAACTAATTTCATCTGCCCANACTTCGTCTACATCAATTCTTATCTCTGCTTTGTAATCTTTGACTTCGGTTAAAGGCTCACTTCCCAGGAAATCAGTATGGACATAAGGAAAATGTCCAATATCAAGAAAGTTCTCTACTACACGTAAGGCTGATGCTTTGACCATCACTCCACCGCAACCTACATACTTCCGATCTATTTGTNGAAACTCGGGAATATCAAAGAGTTCACGTTCTGGTTTGCCTAAAGTCGTCCAAACATGTCCAAATTTTTCCTGGACGGGACAACTTCGAAGAGTTTCTCCAAGTTCAGAAATTTCATGAACTTTGATGTCACCATTCTTNTGTCGTTCAGCAATCAGACTTTGACCCAGTAATCGGGTTTGTTTAGGTTGANCCTTGAGGAAGTCATCAATTCTACCAATGACCTGCCAATCGTTGATTGCAACTGGATCTGTTGTCTTGGTCATGGATTCTGAAATTTTCTGAAATCTAAACTTGAAATCATTGTTATGAATGAAACAGGAACATCTTCAAAATACCTGTTCCAATTGATTGCGAAGTTTCTTGGACCATTGTGCATAGGCCAATTTGAGAGAGATTGGATCAGAAGACCAGTTTTCAGGAGCAAGAAGAAGATGAAGAGCCGTTTTTTGAGAATCGATCTTTTGTAATGCGAACAGTAGAACGTCGGCAGTCCCTTCAGATTCGCAGTTGAATTCAACGAAACCTGGTTGAATTTCTCTGAATTGGTAAGAAGCCAACGTCCGATTCTCATCATCTTCCCACAAAAAAACTGATTCATTTTCTCGAATGAGCCTCATGTTTGAAATACTGCGAAGCCTTCTACTCATTATCCTAGAGGGTGGGAAAGGAATGGAAGCCAATCTATTGAAAATATTTTCTGCTGAACAGTGAATGATCATACTGCGAACAGGTTGGNAATCCATGGAATCTCTTAAATGTGATTTCAAACCTTTTATTTCCTTGTGCTCGAAATCCAGAGGAGCAACCCAAATGAGTCCTAAAAATTCAACGCAACGATGAGTATGNGCTTTGAGAGACTTAGGAGGAGTAGAATCCGGAATGGAAGGAGTATATACACATTGGCCATCTCCTCCGAATTGCCATCCATGATAGAGACAAGCTAACTGATTTCCTCGAACAAAACCCAAAGAAAGTCTGGTACCACGATGAGGACATCGGTTATCCCAGGCGTGCACTTGGCCTTTATGATCTCTCCAAATAACCAGTTCCAATTCTTCTATAATGACAATGTTTATTTGCCCTTTTTCTAAATCCTGGGAAAAACCTACGGCTACCCAATTTTTTGGAAGTACTGGTTTTTGAATCAATGGGATAGATAGTGGTAATGTTTTAATTTATCTAAAACTTTTTGAGGTTTAGGTAGAAAAGAGAGATTTATGAATTTTAGTTGGAATCAGTCATTCCGGTCATCAAACGTCCTAAGAGTTCTAAAGAAGCCTCATCACGTTCAAGAATACGAACGAATTTTCCACGAAAAATCACTGCTATTCGGTCTGCCAATTCCATGAGTTCGTCGAGGTCCTCTGATATCCACAATACGGCTAATCCCTGATTTTTTGCTTGGATGATTTGATTCCTGATAAAACTGGTTGCATGAATATCCAATCCCCGTGTTGGTTGACAGGCCAATAATAACTTAAGAGGCCTTGAACATTCTCTGGCAAGAATAACTTTCTGCATGTTTCCTCCAGAAAGTGAACCTACCTTTGCTTTTTCTGAAGGAGCACGGACATCAAATTTCTGCATTTGGCTCTTGCCAAATTGCATGATGTTTTTTTGCTTTAATATTCCTGATTGGAAAAAATCCCGGTTATAAAGATCTCGGAGCATAAAATTGTAGGCAATTGATAGCTGAGGAGAGACGCCAAAACGTTTTCGGTCTTCAGGGATATAACCGACCCCTCTTTCTATCATTTGATTGACATCAGGTTTCTTAAGCGTTTGGTCGAGGAATTGATAGGACCCCTGGTCAAAATCCCTCATTCCACATAGGACCTCAGCAAGTTCAACCTGACCGTTTCCTGAGACCCCAGCTACTCCAAGGATTTCTTTTTCTTTCAGTTGAAAGGAGATACCGTTGAGGATTTTGTTACCACGATTATTATGGGCATGGATATCGGAGAGGACGGCAACTTCTCTATTTTCAGTGGTATGATTACCTTTCTCTTCTAAAGATATTTTTTTTGCAATGACATCATTTGAAAATTCATTGGGAGTTTCATTCTTTGACGGAGGCATCTTTTTTCCAAGCATCAAATTTGAAAGAATTTCTGCACTCAATTCTTGATTTAAATAAGTCCCCATGGATTTACCGCGATGAAGAACGGTTATCCTCTGTGAAAGATCNAGAACCTCTTTCATTTTATGTGAAATGAAGATGATCGAATGGTTTTGATCCGCCAGTCTCCTGATGATTTTATATAAAGCTTCCGATTCCTGTGGAGTTAAAACTGCTGTAGGTTCATCAAGGATTAATATTTTTGCACCACGGTAGATCACCTTGATGATTTCAACTCTTTGTTGTTCACCTATAGATAATTCTCGTATTTTCTTATCTGGATCAACATGGAGATCGTATCGCTCACAAATTTCATGTATGTCTTTCTTGACATCCTCAATATTCAGCCTGCCCAAACCTTTCAATCCCAAAGTAATATTTTCTGCGACTGAATGATTGGGAATCAACATGAAATGCTGGAATACCATTCCAATTCCATGATCAATGGAATCTCGTGGATTCGAGAAATTTATTTTTTCTCCGTATAATGAAATAGTGCCTTCGTCGGGTTGATAAATACCATCGATGATGCTCATCAAAGTGGATTTTCCTGCACCATTTTCTCCAAGAATAGTGTGGACTTCACCTTCAAGTAAATCAAAGTTGATATCATCATTTGCCAACACTCCAGGAAACTGCTTAGTGATTCCTCTCAGAGAAAGAACCGTTTTTTCTTGAGTCAAAGGCATTGAGACCGGTGCGATTTGATGAATGAAAATTAAGGATTTACAAATTTTCCATATAACTTAAACAATTCTGCAAGTTTTGAATCCACTAATGAATAGGGCCAATGAATAAATCCATAATTTTTGAGAAGTGAAAATTTCAATTTCATACCAATGGAAAGCCTTCTTGGCAGTAGCGCTTTCCATTTTTACGATGGTGATGAGTATGAACATCACGATCCTGGCCCTTCCGCTGATTGCCCGTGATTTTGCCGTCACCCTGCGTGAAGTTTCCTGGGTGGTGATTGCCTTTTCCTTGACCGTGACAGCCCTGCTGCTTCCGATGGGCAGGCTTTCGGACCTGATCGGCAGGAAGAAAACCCTTCTTTCAGGAATCACCTTTTTTATCATCGGTTCGATGATCTGTTATTTTGCTGGTAGTTTCTCCATGCTGATTCTGGGACGNGTGGTGATGGGACTTGGNGCTTCAATGGGACAGGGGGTTGGAACAGCGATCGTGGTTTCGGTCTTCCCACAAAAAGAACGTGGAAAAGCGATCGGATCCCATACCACCGCAGTCGCCATTGGAGCAGCCGGAGGACCGGTTCTGGCAGGTGTGCTGCTTCAATTTTTTTCATGGCAGGTTATTTTTCTGGTTGTTGCATTCCCAGCAGTTCTTGCATTTTTTTGGGGCCTCCTGATTTTGGATGACGAAAGGATCGGTTCGTTCCAGTCAGAAGATAGGGTGTTTGATTGGAGCGGCGCCGTTCTCACAATCCTGCTGATGCTTTTCTTTGTCACCACGCTGAACAGCCCTTTCCCTTCAGACTATGATTTCTGGGTTTTTCTGCTGGGAATTCCCGGAAGCATCATCCTGTTGATAACATTCATTTTTTTGCAGCTCAGAACCCCTTCACCTCTGCTCGATTTAAAACTCTTTTCCAACAGGATTTTCAGCTATTCGTCACTGACCCGCTTTCTGGGGTTCACCAGCCGTTCCGGGGGAATGTTGTTATTGCCGGTATTTCTCTTGAACATCCGCGGATTGGATGAATTCACGATCGGCCTTTTGATGTTTTCAGGTGCGCTCGGGATGGGGATCGGCGCCCAGAGCGGAGGCAGACTTTCCGATATTTTCGGACGCAGAAGGTTTGTGATTTTCGGCTTCGTGCTGGCAGTATTGAACAGCATGCTGATGGCCTGGTATCACCAGGAAACACCTTTGCTGCTGATCGTGCTGACCCTGTTTGTGAATGGCATCTCGATGGGGCTCTGGTCCACGCCGAATCAAGTCATCACGGTGAATGCCACTCCAAAATCAAAATTTGGACCGGTAGGGGCACTGATCAACTTAACCCGCAATACCGGAAATGTAACAGGGCAGGCGATAGCCACCGCTGTCATTGCAGCGGTGCTTGGATTTCAGGGATTCGATATTGAATTGTCCCAGGTGGGGATCATGGAGGGTTCTGTGGAAGCGTTCACCCATGCGTGGAGGGCTGCTTACCTGGCCATCATTTGCGTTCTCTGCCTTGCCATTTTCACTGCTTTCCAAACCCGTTCTATTCCCTCAAAAAACTAGAAAGAAAACTGATTTTCTCCTAGTTGTTTTTTACCCCGAGGATTTCCGCAACATCCCGTTTGGTTCCCTGGCAGATCTGTTCGATTGGCAAATCATTCGGGTCGTCTCCAAAAGGGTCTTCGATTTCAAGTCCAATTTCTTCTATNCCTACAAAAGCATAGACCGCGAAGAACATTCCAATCAGGGTTAGGTAATCAAATTTCGGGATCAGGACCAACGGGAGGGTTCCTAAATAAATCATCATGAACACTTTTAGCTGATTGACATAGGCAAAAGGAAGCGGAGTGAAACGGATTCTGTCCAGTGCCCTGAGCACACCTTGCAAATCATCAAGACTTGAATTGAAACTTCCGAATTCCGGAGGCGCCATCCATTTTTGGTCAATGCAGGAACGGAGTCTTTTTCCAAGAATACANAGAATCCCATTAGGGGGGCTCGAAAAGTTTTCTAATTCTTCCCGGTTGGCTGTGGAAAGACCTTTCAGTTCTTTTTGAGTGATACCATCCCTAAGATGTTCTTTAACACATAAAACATAGGCCCCAATAAGGCTCGATATTTCAGTTCTGAATCCCTGTTCAGAATCTGGTATTACTGAATTGGATTTTACAGCAAGATTTCTGGCTGTTATTCCCAAAGCACCTAATTGTTTTCGTCCTTCCCAATAACGGTCGTAAGAAGAGTTCGTCCGCATGACCAAAAGAAATACTAGTGCAACTCCGAGAAAAGTGTGCAGTTGACCTCCCAATTCAAATTGCAATTCAAAGAATTTGAATACAAAAAGAAGTGATCCTGTCCATAATAACATCCAAACCATGTAACTTAAGACAGATGGGAGAATTGTTCCCTGATAAGATAAAATGACCTTTAGACGATTGCTGGCATCATAACTAATCATTTTTTTGTACCTTGATGAATTAGATTGATTGAAATAATGATTATTGTTTGAAGTGACTCAACCCAAACACTCTTNCTGAGATTTTCAAAACGTAATGGATCGNTCCTATTCGCAAAGCAAATCCCATGCATTTTTAAGGGTTCCAGGGGTATCTTGAGATTTTTTCACTGGTCCAGGTCATGCATCTCTAAGGGTTGGAGAATGAACCTGCTTTGATGAAGCAGTTTTAGAAATTATCATCGCATTATGAAAACGCGTTTTTTTCTACTGATCTACATCCCGGTTCTGCTGATCGTTTCTACCATCGGCATATGGTTCTTTGAGTATGTTCTAACTGGGAATCCCGACAGTGCCTTCAACAACCTCTTCAGCAGCCTCTGGTGGACCGTCCAGACGGTGACNACCTTGGGGTACGGGGACCTCACTCCAATCACTCTCGGAGGACAACTTTTCAGCATCCTGGTTGTGGCTGCGGGGTTACTTCAACTTGCCCTGATCATCTCATTGGTTTCAGACCGCTTGGTCAGCTTTCGTGGAGCGAAAGAGCGAGGATTGGCAGAAGTCCAGATGCAGAATCACATTCTGGTCTGTTCGGATGACATCGTTTTCATCCAAAAAATCCTTGAGGAAAACCGCACTTTTGTCAGTCAGCAACGATTGGTTTTAGTTTGTCCGTTTGACAAGCATCCGATGGAAAGTGACCCGTTTTTTCAGCAAATTCCCTGGGTTTCCGGAGATGCCTACCGTTACCGGATTTTACAGAAAGCAAATGCACAGAAAGCGTTCATCGCTTATGTCTGTCTTAAAGATGACAGTCACTCACTGATGACCGTGATGCAGATCGAGCAGTTGACCAATGGGGAAGCGGTAACGATGGTTCAGTACCAGGGTCTTGAAAAGCAGCAGCTTTTTGAGGATGTGGGCTGCGACCATGCAGTCAATCCTTACCAACTGCAGGTCCCGATGATGGTCAGTGCCTATACTTCCAGAGGTTCTTCCTGGTGGATTCTTCAATTGATCCTGCAAGGCGATTACACACGATATGGAAGCATCTACCAGAAAGGCACCCCGTCACTTGAAAACCATGAATTGTCACATGATGACGTTGGCAAGAGTTGGCTCGAACTGACAGAAGAATGGAAGCGTCACAAACAGATGCTTCCTATGGGCCTGATGGAGGGAAACACTGTGAGAATCAATCCTGATGCGGATTTCACCCTTTTTGAGGAATTGAGGGTGCTCGCTCTGGTTCCTCCCAAAGAAAGACCTGAGGGTGACGACACCACCGATTCCATCGACTATCAGGGTGACGCGGAAGTGGAAGTCTCTGGAAACATCCTGATCTGTTCTGACAATCCCGTATTTCTCGAGTCCATTCTGCGTGAGCTTTCCTACCTTGAAAACCTTGCTGGAATCGTAGTGATTTCCGAAGTTGATCCAGAAGAAGTGAACCAGGGAAGGCTTGAGGTAGATTGGATCNGGGAGTGTTCCTATTCCTTAGAAGCCTTCAAGCTGGCACAAGCCTCCGATGCGAATGTGGCTTTTGTCGATCATGAACATGATGGGTTAACCCTGATTGCGGTATTGGAACTGGAACGCATCTCCGGAGGCACGATCTTTACCGTGGCTAGTTATCGTGAGGATGATTTTGACCAACAGTTAATCAAAGCGGGTTGTGACTTCTGTATCAACACCCGTGAATTGACAGCACCCTTGCTCTCTCAAACTTCGGCCCATCCGGGAACAGGAGTTTTGATCGAGAGCATCATTTCCGGACAACCACCAAGTGAGCGGATTTTTTCCAGGCAATTCAACAAAAAATGGGTGCCNAGAACTTGGATTGAAACCCTTCTCGAACTGAAAAAAGAATATTCCTATCTTCCTTTGGGACTGATCAGGGCCTATGACCGGAGAATGCTTTGCAACCCCAACAATGATGTGATGGTTGAACCGGGAGACACTTTGCTGTTCATGGCCAAATCTGAAGAGGAACGTGATCTCGAAATATTCCTTCCGGGCAGGTTTGCACTGCATGACCCGAATCGTAAAGAAGAACTTGACGACCGACAAGCAGCTTTGCTGGCCGAAGCAGAGGAACTTTTCAAACAGGGGGTGTTGCTTTCCAGAAAACAGGATGGAGCCCAGGAGGCNTACCAGCTTTTTCATGAAGCAGCCATTAAGGGCTTTTCAAGAGCGAAGTACAATTTGGGAATNCTCAATTTTCACGGAAAAGGAGTCCCCAGAAATGTAGATGAAGCCTACTACTGGTTCCAAGAAGCCGCGGTTGAAGGCAACGAGCCNGCAAGAAAAGCCCTGGATTCCATCAAAACCCTGCGTGAAAGTGAGGAGCAGTTCAAAAACTCGGAGAAAGAACTGAACATGGTCCAGATGGATCATCTGACCGAAGATCAGCGTTTTTGGTANGCGAAGGCNATAACCAAAATCATCCTCGCCGACGGTCGAATCGATCTCTATGAGAGGGTTTATCTGCATGGTGCCATCCATATTTTGGAAGATCCGGATCATGTCCGTGAAATTGAAGAATCGATCCTCCTCAAACGGGAAATCAACCTCGGTAATGTCTTTGGACTCTCNGATAAAGANCAGGAACGCATCCTCAATGAATTGGTCGAAATTGCAACCGTCGACCGCGATTTTGATATTGAAGAACAGGAAATGCTCCGTGAAATCGGGAATGCGATGGGATCTTCAAGAAAATCCATCCAGAAAACCATCGATCAGGGTTTGGAGAAGGTACGNCAATACCAAAAGCGCTGAATCGCCCTGTCTAATATTCAATCCACCTGCCTCTAAATTCCATGGCTTCTTCACTGGACCAGGAGCGAATCGAATTTGAATCCCATGCGGGTCAAATGTCCCTCGAGCAATTAACTGAGAGTCTCAAAGCCAATGAAAAACTGATTCAACTTTTTGAANTACAAAAAGGAGCCATTCCCCAGGTTCTTGAGATGATGCAAACCGTGCTGAAGCAGGAATTGGAAAAAAAGCAGTCCCTGAATTAAATCTTCTGGATTACTCCCACTCTTTTAAAAATTTGATCATTCGACAACGCTTGTATTGTTAGAAGCGAACCTGCATGATTCTCTTCAGGAGACAGGAATAATTCCGGAAATTCTGTTGAGATGGCATTCAGGAAATCACAAAAAAATCTGAAATCTTTTTGTATCATTATCCTGGGTCTGTCATCTTTCGAGGCTTTTGCGATTCCCCCCGTTCCTGATTGGGTNCAGACCCGTTGGGTCAACACCTCGCAGAGTAAGAAAGTCCAGGAAGTGACCGACCCTTCCCTTTTATATCATGACCCGAAATGTGCTCCTTTTTTATGTATCAGACAGAAGAAAAGGCGGAAGATCACCTGGAATCCTGAAGAAATGCGAGTCTCGAATCAGGGAGTTCAGGCCATCGCCCGAAGAAATTACAGACTCAGGGAGGAGGTTCGGATGCGTTGGCTAAAGAAGGATTGAAATAAAATACAGCGACCGAAATAAGTTTAGGAGACAGGCTCCTTCTCAGTTCAACCAGCCCTCAAAGTCAAAATCAATATTTCGTTGAAGAACGTCCACACGAATAANTTTTAACTTCAGTCTTTGTCCAATTCGGATCAAACGCCCCTGCCTTCTCCCTGAAAGATAAAGACGTTCCTGGTCAAAAAAATAACGGTCATCATTGAGGGTTTCCAAGGGNACATTCCACTCCAGGGTATGGGGTTCCAGTTCCACTCGAATCTGCCGACTATCCAGAGAGCGGATGANGGACTGGAAATCNACTCCGATATGCGGTTCNAGAAAAACACACTTCATCAGATCCACACTCTGGAGTTCGGCTTTTTCAGCATTGCGTTCCTGTTGCGAGCATTTAAGTGCAAGTTCTCGATCNATTTCTTCCCCGTGTTTCTGTTTAATGTTTCTTTTTCTTGAACTCTTTTTTTGATTTCCTGAAGAGAGTTCCTTCTTCAANGCCCNGTGGACCATCAGGTCAGGATAACGTCGGATTGGGGAAGTGAAGTGAGTGTAAAACTCTGCAGCTAAACCAAAATGGCCCCCGTTCCGGGTTTGATAGACTGCCAGGGCCATACTGCGCAGCAGGACCACCTGAAGTGCTTCAAACTGGGGAAGTTCCTTCAGATGACTGAGAATCCTGCTAAATCCATAAGAGTCGCTGAGGCTAACCGTTTTGGGATTGACCCCGTAATGGGCNAGGGTTTTTTTCAGNTGCTGAAGTTTTAAATCCGATGGCGGTTGATGAACCCTGTAAAGGGCTGGCAACTTCCTTTTGACACAATGCCTTGCCACGGTTTCATTGGCTTCCAGCATGAACTGTTCAATCATTTTCATCGAACTTGACTGAAACTTTTTGGACATTCCTGTCATCCGGTTNTGATGATCAAACTCAACGGAGGATTCTGAGAATTCAAACTGGATGGCTCCCCGGCGTTTTCTTTTTTCCTCCAGAAGATGCATCANNTCCTGCATCAGTTTCAGGGACTTCTGGATTTCTTTGTTTGAAATAGATTTCTTCCCTGAATCCAGGAAATCTGCCACCGCATCATAATCCAAGCGTGCATGGCTTTTGATCAGACTCTCATAAATACGGTAATCGATACATTCTCCATCCTGATTCAACTGCATTTCACAGGTTAAAGTGAGCCGGTTAACCCCTGGTCGCAGGCTGCACAATCCGTTCGACAAAGCCTCCGGCAGCATCGGAATCGCATGGGTGGGGAAATAAACACTGGTTCCGCGTTTCCTTGCTTCTTCATCGATGGCCGAATCAGGTGTGACATAATGCGCCACATCAGCAATGGCAACAAAAAGACGAAATCCTCCGTTTTCCATTTTTTCAACGAAAACCGCGTCGTCAAAATCACGGGCGCTTTTCCCGTCGATGGTGATGAAAGCCAAGTGTCGCTGGTCAACTCTCCCCGGATGCTGTTGGGGTAGGATTCGTTTTGGAAAGGAATCAGCTTCCTGAANGGCATTGGCAGGAAATTCTTCACGGATCGAGTTTTCCCGGAGGATCATTTCAAAACCCAGATCGAGNTTTCCTGTTTCCTCAAGAATCCTGATGATTTTTCCTTTCATCATTCCGAATTCACCTTCGGAATCGATGAGTTCCACTTCTACCAGACTTCCCGGCTCTGCACCCTCCATCGATTTGGTTGGCAAAATAGAGATAAAGGGTAGGCCGATTCGCGGATTCAACGGAATCGCAAAAAGCTCACTTCCTTTTTTCTCAAGCCTTGCAAGACAATGTTTTGAGGCTCTTTCCAGCACCGAGACCACTCTGCCCTTGCGTCGTCCTCGATAACCTCTTGCACCGAGCAGTTCCACCTCAACCCGGTCCCCTTCAAGGGCTGAACCGACATCGGATTCACTGATGAAAAGGTCTGCTTCTCCTCCACCAATACTGACGAAACCAAATCCTTTGCGATTCTGGTTGAAATATCCGCTGAGCCGTTTTCCCTCCCTTCTTGATGTTTTTGATTTGGGAGAAAAGTGTTTACGAGTTCGTTCAGAATCATGAATTCGAGGTTTCTGNAACTGGCTGATCAGGGTTCTGCTTCCAAATCGNGTTCCTTGTTGAATGAGTTTTCCCTGATTTACCAGTTTGGCAAGAAGTGCTCTGATTTTGGGAGTATGGGATTTACTAAGCCCCAAAGCTCCACGGATCTGTTTCGCCGATAACAGGTCACCTGCTTCGTCCAGNAGTCTCAGGACCGATTTTTTTTTCAGTTTCATTTCAAGTGATAACCGTCTTCAAACAAGACGATTTTCCTGACGGAGTTTCCGGAGATGGGATTGAATGTTTTTNAGGGCATAAGGATAAAGCATCGGAGGGATATCCTGATAAATCGACTGCAGCATCTGTTGTTCTGTTCTGCCCTGATGAAATAGACTGAGCACCTGCTTTTCTCTTTCCCGTCGGTGTTGGAGGGTTGCTTCCAACCGGAAAGTACCGCGCATCGGGATCCCGTGGGATGGCATGATCACCGAAGGTTGAAGCTTGATCACTTTTTCCAGGGTCTTGAAATAGGTGGCCATGTCTCCTTCCGGNTCCGATATCACTACAGTGCCAATGCCCTGGATCAGGTCTCCNACGATAAACCAGGACAACGATTCCGGCGCCAAAGCAAGTTGACCTGCATCATGTCCTGGGACTTCAAAAACACGAACCTCTTCTCCATGCCAGCGTGTTACCGAATCTCCTTCGAATAAAATCCTGATTTCAACTCCATGAAAATAATCCTGCTGGAATTTTCCAAGGATTCTTTGGTAGCAATCCTGACTTAAATAAATTGGCACACCAAGTTCCCTGGCCAGATCAGGCGCATGTTGATGATGATCCGGATGATGATGGGTGAGAAACAGCGCATCCAGGTTTTCCTCTTTCATCTGCTGGAGCAGGACCTGATAAATTTCCTCGGATTTAGGTGAAGGGTCCACAAGTATCTGGGGNGATCCGTGATCCCCCAAACGGAAAGCGTTGGTTCTTTCCGCAGGCGGAAGGGTATGGGAAGGAATCATAAGAATCCGAACTCCTTCCTGCATCTCCAATTCTGGAATGTTCTGGGATTCATCAAATTTCCTGGAGAGATCTCCCAGGTTGGTTGTTTGAGGATCCTCTTGCAGAAGTCTGATCATCCTCCTAAGTGGAGGAACCATCAACGCTTTCCCCTCCTGATATGTTTGCAGTAAATTTTGGGGGGTCATCCAGGTTCCCGAAGCAAATTCTCCTTCATCCAAAATGAATTCNGGAGACTCCTTTAAATCGATTCGGTAAAACCAGTTCCTGAAAGGGATCTGGGCAAAAGAAGGCGCAGCAATTTCGGCAAGCGGTTCGATCGATGAAATCGTCCCTTCAGCTATTCCTTTTTGNAGATCAAAATCCAGTTCTTCCTTCATCTCNCGATGGAGGGCACTGAGATGTANCGGATTGAGTTCAGGAAAGTTTGAAGAACTATTGGATGCATGATCCTGGGAATCGATTTTACCTCCTGGAAAGGCATGATACCCCGGAAAAGCTTCGAGGTGATTTTGCCTCACCACCACAAAAATCTGATCCTGGAAAAAAAATACCGAGGAAACGGCTTCGACGGTTTCAGCCCTCCGCATTGTTTTTTTTGTTCATGATTTTCAAGGCTTTTTGGATCTTGCTTTCTCCCTCCATGATTTCTTCTCCGGAAAAAATGAAATCCTGGATTCGATGAGGTTTGACGCTTTCAACAAAAATCAGCACATAATCAGGAAAAGATCCCTGNACCTGAGCAATTCCTCGGCAATACCANGCACCTTGAAGGTCGTAATGGTTTTGCTTCATCTGTTTTCGGCAATAACTTTCATTCCCGTTATTTGAGAATTTGAAATCCAAAACTANATTTCTAGAAGGATTGTACCAGTCCAGCCGTGCTTTACAGGAAAGTTGAAAATCCGGATCCTGCCAGAAGACGGATGCCTCTCCATAGCCTTCTTCCATCCATGATGAAACTTTTGGATGGACGGCAATAACACGCGCGGAAGNCATCAACTGATCCCAGAGATTCCGNGGCAANACCGTTTTCCCGGGATGTTGATCTTCGAAGGCCTTCCAGCGNTTTTTNCCTAAATCCCCTCTGAACCGGAGCCCCTGNGGAGCAGGAACNTAAGTTTGATGGAATCTATCAGTTTCCAGAATCAAACAGTGACCGGCATTNCCCCGAATTAAAGCACGTTGGTTGATCTTGAAAGAAGAAGAACGATCTTGTTGGTGAAGATATTGTTTAAGGGAGGTTTGATTCAGACCTGGAAATTTAGAGTATTCTTCAAAAGAAAGTCCGAAACGTAAACCATTCTGCACTATTTTCTCTGNTCCGATCCTGCCACTTTGCTGAAACGGATCCTCAAGATCTGTATTTATGCCTCGACCTCCTGATAGCTTTCAATTGGAGGACATGAACAGACAACATTACGGTCTCCAAAAACATTATCGATACGATTGACTGGAGGCCAGTATTTGTTGACCCGTAAACCNGGAAGAGGATAAACCGCTTCCTCGCGGGTGTAGCAGTGATTCCACTCAGGATCGGCAAGATCTTCGGCGGTGTGAGGAGCGTTGTGGAGGGGATTGTCGTCTGCGTCCCATTCACCTTCTTCAAGCCTCTGAATTTCTGCACGGATCGCAATCAATGCATCACAAAAACGATCCAATTCCTCTAAAGGCTCGCTTTCAGTNGGTTCGATCATCAAGGTCCCNGCCACCGGCCATGACATGGTTGGAGAGTGGAACCCATAATCGATCAATCTTTTTGCCACATCCTCTTCGGNAATTCCGGCNGTTTCCCGAAAAGGCCGAACGTCGATGATGCATTCATGGGCAACCCGACCGTTGTTTCCAGTATAGACCACCGGGAAATGTTTCCCGACTCTTGATGCAATGTAATTCGCATTGAGAATCGCAACCTTGGTAGCTTTCAAGAGACCCGGACCTCCCATCAATTTGATATAAACCCAGGAAATTGGAAGGATCCCCGGACTTCCATAAGGTGCCGCAGAAACCGCGCTGTTTTCTTCAGGAACACCTGGAACCGGGCAAACCGCATGACTTGGAGCAAAAGGCGCGAGATGTTTTTTAAATCCAATCGGCCCCATTCCCGGACCTCCGCCACCATGGGGAATGCAGAAGGTTTTGTGGAGGTTCATGTGCAAAACATCAGGACCGATTTTTCCGGGCTGGGCTATGCCGACCAGGGCATTCAGATTTGCACCATCCATATACACCTGTCCACCATGATGATGGATGATGTCGCAAATCTTGGTCAGCGTTTCTTCAAAAACACCGTGGGTGGANGGATAAGTAATCATCAAAGCTGAAAGTTCTGATGAATGTTTTTGAGCTTTTGCCTCAAGATCTTCCAGGTCAATGTTGCCCTCTTCATCACATTGGACAATGACGACTTTCATGGATGCCATCATCGCGCTGGCAGGATTGGTCCCNTGTGCGGAACTCGGGATCAGGCAGATGTTTCTTTGGCCTTCACCTCGATGGATCTGGTACCGATGAATCAACAGTAAACCTGTGTATTCCCCTTGAGCACCCGAATTGGGCTGCATTGATATAGCATCAAATCCGGTGATTCGGATTAATTGATCCTCAAGCTCTTCAATCATTTTTTGGTAACCCTGTGTTTGCTCAGCAGGAGCAAATGGATGGATTCCGCCNAATTCCTGCCAGGTAACCGGTATCATTTCGGCTGCCGCATTCAGNTTCATCGTACATGAACCCAGAGGAATCATGGAACGATTGAGTGCAATATCCTTGTCTTCCAAATGCTTCAGATAACGCATCATGGANGTTTCTGAATGNTAACGTTCAAAAACCGGATGAGTCAGGAATTCGGAAGTTCTTCTGAGATTGCTCGGAATCGCACTTTCTCCATTGGATGACAATTCTTGATCCCATGCCTCTAGATCAATGGTTTCAGAAGTATTTCCATTCGAATCTTGGAATACTCCAACCAGCTGCTCCAAATCATCAANAGTTGTGGTCTCATCCAGCGAAACACCCAAATGGTTGGAACCGATCTTTCGAAAGTTCAACCCCTGCTGCAGAGCACTCTCGTAGATTTGATCCCTATTATTTCCCGCATCAATATGGAGGGTATCAAAAAAATGTTCACTGCAACGGATTCCGATTTTGTTTAACGATTTTGCAAACAACATCGTCATCCTGTGAACTCTTCCGGCAATCGATTTGAGTCCATCTGGTCCATGATAAACCGCATAGCATCCTGCAATGACTGCAAGTAGCACCTGAGCAGTACAGATGTTGCTGGTCGCTTTTTCCCGGCGGATGTGNTGTTCTCTGGTTTGAAGGGCCATTCTNAAAGCCCGTCTTCCACGCCCATCCACCGAAACTCCAATCAGCCTGCCCGGCATGGAACGTTTGTGGCGGTCATGGGTTGCAAAAAAAGCGGCATGAGGTCCNCCGAACCCCATTGGCACCCCAAATCTTTGGGAGTTCCCAATGACAACATCAGCCCCCAACTCCCCNGGTGGTTTGAGTAAAACCAAACTTAACAGATCGGTTGCCACAGAAACCATGGTGTCGTTTTGATGCCATTGCTCAATCCACTTTCCAATATCATGAATGACGCCTGTGGTAGAAGGGTACTGAAGCAAAACCCCAAAAAATTCAGTTTCCAGGTTTTCTTCTGGTGTTCCCAAAACCAGTTCGATTCCCATCGGTTCTGCACGGGTTTTCAGGACATCAAGGGTTTGGGGATGACAATCTTCGGACGCAAAAAACTTCATGCTTTTGCTCCNTGANATCCTTCTGCTAAAGGCCATTGCTTCCGCTGCAGCCGTTGCTTCATCAAGCAGGGATGCGTTGGCGATATCCATCCCGGTGAGATCCATCACCATTTGTTGATAATTTAACAATGCTTCAAGTCTTCCCTGAGAAACCTCTGCCTGATAAGGGGTGTAGGCCGTATACCAACCTGGATTTTCGAGAAGGTTCCTGAGGATCACATTCGGTGTGATGGTGTCGTAGTANCCCATNCCGATGTAGGAACGNGCGATTGTATTTTCCGAAGCAATCGATTTCAGNTCCTGTAGAACATCAACTTCCGTCCTCGATCCAGGGAGTTCCAAATCCTGATTCATCCGGATCGACGCCGGGACTGCCTCATCGATCAATGACTCAAGAGAGTCAAGATTCAGAGTTTTGAGCATTTTGTCCTGCTCAGATGAAGACGGCCCGATGTGACGACGTTGAAACATCTCACGTTGTTCAAGTTCGTGNAGCGATTGAGAAAAAGTATCCTTTGAAGTCATAGAAAGTATTGAAATAGATTAGTCAAGAATCGTTNATTCAAATTGAACCAAGGNTAGCAATTTGGCCTAATGAAAACAATTCGGGTTTAGCACTAGATTTCAGCGTTTAGAGGTTTTTNTACCAGGTTTACGAAGATCCTGAACCTGGCCGCGCAGGTCCGGCTGTTGCTGCCAGAGTTTTCCTTTCAAAATCCATAACAAGGCAATGAGTGTCATAAAAACACTGATTGCATAGGGTGCCAGGATCTTTGAATCTCCAAAATTGAGGTATTGGTTATCCATTCTTAAAGGAGTCAATAAGGAACGGATGGCAGCATAACCGAGGAGGTATAAAGCTCCTATCATTCCATCCCGAAAATTTCTTAGCCGGAGTTTCCAGAGAAGGGCAAAAAGAATGAAATTCAGGAGTGATTCATAAAGCATAGTGGGATGAACAGGTTGTCCTTGGGCATATCGATCCACNGCAGTTCCTTCCGGAAAAACGATTCCACTCCAGACTCCAGTTACCGGACCGGCTGCTTCTCCGTTGGTGAAGTTACCCCATCGTCCAATTGCCTGTCCAAGGANGATGCAGAATGCAGAAATATCGAGCATGGCAGCNAGGGCAATTCGTTTGATCCAGCAGTANAGAACCAGCGCCAGGGGGCCAAGAACNATAGCACCATGAATCGCCATTCCTCCTTCCCATACGGCAAATACTTTCCAAAACGGCTGATGGGAATAATAATTGGACCATTCGAAAATCACTTCATAACTTCGCCCTCCTACCAAGCCTGCCATGAAAATGATCAGGGTACAGTTCATGGCTTCGTCCTGGGTCAAAGGAATCGAACGTCTGCGCACCTCNCTTAAGACGATGCGTGCGCCAATCAGAACCGAAATCGCATAAAACANCCCATAAAAACGGGGTTCAAGCGTGATCCCCAAAAAAGGGATTTCTAAACTGAAAATAGTGGGATACATGAGCGTTATGATTTCTTGGAACTATCCTGAAAACAACGATCAAGAATCTTTATGCTAAGCAAAAGGACAAGGATTTGATTTGATTNCGNTTTTAGGAGACACCTGATTCAAGATTCTCACCAAGGAGTTTCTTTTGATTCTGCAAGTGGGATCGGATTCCCTTTTCCGCAAAATCCAGAAGCTGATTGAGTTGATTCCTCGGGAAAGTCTGCCCCTCGGCAGTCCCTTGAACTTCAACATAATCACCATTGTCCAGCATGACAACGTTCATATCGACTTCTGCTTTTACGTCTTCATCATATTTGAGATCAAGAAGCGGACGTCCTTCAAAAATACCGACACTGATGGAAGCAAGGAATCGACTGACTGGAAATGTTTTGAATCTTCCTTCAGCCTGCATCTGCCTTAGTGCCAGAATCAGGGCGACAAATCCACCTGTGATCGAGGCAGTGCGGGTGCCGCCATCTGCCTGAATGACATCACAATCGATCCATACGGTATGCCTGCCGAGGGCCTTCAAATCAACTACGGATCTTAACGATCGGCCAATCAAGCGTTGTATTTCCTGAGTCCGTCCGTCAACCTGGGGTCTTTCCCTCCGTTTCCTTTTCCCGGTTGAACCTGGAAGCATTCCATATTCCGCAGTGACCCAGCCATGCTTGTAACCGTTTTCAGGAAGTTTGAGGAAACCCGGAACCTCTTCCTCGAACGTTGCAGTGCAGATGATTCGTGTATCGCCTGTTGAAACCAGCACCGAACCCGGAGCATTTTGGGTATATCCTGAAATCAGTTCAAGTTTCCGGACTTCATCATCCATACGCCCATCGGTCCGGGAAGTGTTTTTGGTCATATCATATTTCGGGGCAAGGTGAGCTTCTTTTCAAGAAACGGAAGTTTGATCATCTTCTGAAGACGTTTTTCAATTTCTATTCTCCACGGAGAACTTCCATTCCATCTGGGATTTCGAAATGAAAGAGTTGCGGGTCCAAGTTGAGATTATATTTTATCTCCTTCAAAAGAATGGTTCGATAATTTCCCTGACGGTCCATCAGCAATAGAGTTTTCAGATGATGGTTTTCAGGATCAACCTCCAACTGGATAAATTCGAGATTGGCCAGTTTTTCTTTTGGTTCCAACTCCACCACCAATCCTCCGGAAGTTTTCAGCAATTCACTGCTGAGGTTTCTTGGAAGAAAATCCAAGAAGTTCAGAAATGCTGATGCAAGCACTAGACTTCGCACTCGCACCAGCAAAAGAAATTATAATCGCAGAAAAAAAAGAAAATATTGAAAATTCTAAATTACTGAGCGAGATAAGAAAAAAATTTCTTC
>FUFK010044908.1_pt1 | contig 38465 bp, 34 predicted proteins | sample 1021851 | NCBI WGS metagenome assembly FUFK01 (sample SAMEA51879418, study PRJEB19060) | metagenome
AATGCCTGGAGGTTCAAAAGTTGCAAAGATTTCGATTGTACCAAGAGGTATGAGTGCACTTGGTTATACTCTTCAATTGCCAACTGAAGAAAGATTCTTGAATTCTAAAGAAGAATTAAAAGGACAAATAGCTACTCTTCTTGGAGGAAGATCTGCAGAAGAAGTTGTTTTCGGAAAGATTACTACCGGAGCTTCAAATGATTTACAAAGAGCAACCGATATTGCAGAACAAATGGTTGGTACATTTGGGATGAGTGATATTCTTGGTCCTCTTGCATATGACAAACAGGGCGGAGGTCAGTTTTTAGGTAATGGGAATAATCCAAGAAGATCTGTTAGTGATGCGACGGCTCAAGCTATAGATAAAGAGGTTAGAGATCTAGTTGATGATGCCCATGAAACTGCNCTTAATATTTTGAGNAANAATTTACCTCTNCTTGAATCNATTTCTCAAAAAATTCTTCAAGAAGAAGTTATAGAAGGAGAAGATCTGAAAACTCTCTTAGCAGAAAGTAAAATGCCTGCATAGTAGAATTTATGTTTACATACAAAGTTAAATGTTAAACCCAATCAAGCTTGCTAATAAAAATTTTTTATCAAGCTTGGATACCTCAAAAGAAGAGTTAATACATATTTTAAATATCGCTAAAACCTTCAAAAATAAAAATCTCAATATTAAGCTCGAGGATAAAGTTTTAGGATTGATTTTTGATAAATCATCTACTCGTACAAGAGTTAGTTTTCAAGTGGCAATGTCGAGACTTGGTGGTACAACAATAGACTTGAATCCGACAACTTCACAAATTGGTAGAGGTGAATCAATTAAAGATACAGCAAGAGTTTTAAGTAGATACTGTGATGTGCTTGCAATCAGAACGTTTAATCAATCCGATTTAGAAGAGTATGCAAAATGGTCTGAAATCCCAATCATAAATGCACTTACAGATCTCGAACATCCATGCCAAGCCCTTGCTGATTTTTTAACAATTAAAGAAGAGTTTGGTAATTTAGATGATTTAGTTTTAACTTTTATTGGAGATGGAAATAATGTTGCAAATTCTCTTATTTTATGTGGTGCACTATTAGGAGTAGAAGTAAGGATTGCATGCCCTAAAGGTTATGAACCTAACTCTTTAGTTATTAATAAAGCATATGAAATATATAAAAATAAGGATTTATTGAAAATCACTAATGAGCCTATTAATGCAGTTCAGGGATCAAATGTTTTATATACAGATGTTTGGTCATCTATGGGGGAGGAAAAACAAAAAGAAGAGAAAGAAAAAGACTTTCTTGGATTTACTATTAACAATAATTTAGTAAGAAATGCTGATAAAAATGCAATTATTCTTCATTGTCTTCCTGCCTATAGAGATAAAGAAATAACTGATGAAGTAATAGAAAGTAAAAAAAGTAGAATCTTTGAACAAGCAGAAAATAGAATGCATGCGCAACAAGCTCTCCTTTCATGCCTCCTTTTATAAAAAGATTGCCATTTACCTTTAAAAGAGGTACAAATGTATTAGTGCACAAATGCTTCTATGGCAACTTTTGAAGATAATACGCTTACAGATGCTCAGAATGAGCTTTATAGATGGATAAAGAGCTATATGAAGGACTTTCAACATAGTCCTTCGATTAGGCAAATGATGAAAGCCATGGGTCTTAAATCTCCTGCTCCAATACAAAGTCGTTTAAAACATTTACAAGAGAAAGGATATATTTCATGGCAAGAAGGCAAAGCTAGAACTATGCAAATTGTTGACGAAATAACTGGGGGAGTTCCAATTATGGGTTCTGTTGCAGCAGGAGGTTTAATTGAAACTTATTCTGATGTTAATGAAAATTTGGATTTGTCTGAAATTTTACAAAAAAAGGATGTTTTCGCTTTAACCGTGAATGGTGATTCAATGATAGATGCATGCATTGCTCATGGAGACATGGTTTTGATGGAACCTATTAAAGATTCTTATTCGCTTAGAAATGGAATGATTGTTAGTGCTATGGTTCCAGGCTTAGGAACTACCCTAAAATATTTTACAAAAAAAGGACAAAAAATTTTTTTAGAAGCTGCTAATCCAGCTTATGAACCTATTGAACTAAACCTAGATGAAGTGGTTTTTCAAGGGAAACTCTTGGCAGTTTGGAGAAAAATTTAATTAATTTATGACAAAGATAAATCTATTAAATTTCTACAATTTAAGTATTTAAATTGATTTGAAATATGGGATTTATCAAAGAATTATATTTTTATATATATTTTTGGCAGTAGATTGATCAATTATTTATGATTTTTGCAAATTTAAGAAAAAATAAATAAAGTTTAATTTTCATATGATATTAAATTATATTTTTTTAAGTTTTTTTTCAATTATTAGGCCGATATTATCTAAAGAATATTTTTTTATAATTTCTTCATTAATCAATGAATAATTTGCAGAGCTTTTATGAGCTAAATTTAAAGCTTCTACTATATTGTCTATTTTTTTTGGTTTTTCAATGAAGAAAGCATTATTACTAAAATAATCTTTTGTTCCGCCTATATTTGTAATGGCGATTTTAGTTCCATAACATAATGCCTCTAAAGCTACTAAACCTACACCCTCAAATAAACTTGGAAGGCACAAAACCTTTGATCTTGCATATAGTTTCTTAAGATCCTCATCACCAACCTTGCCATAATAAATAATCTTTACACCTAAATTTTTACCAAGAATATTTAATTTTTTTAATTTCTCTTCTGAACATCTACCAACTAAATTTAATTTATTCGATATTTTAGAGATTGCTATTATTAACCTTTCAATATTTTTTCTTGGATCATCTAAATGTCCAACAAAAATAAAATCTATATCCTTTTTTATTTTTACCAATTTCTTATTAATTTCAATAGGGATTGCTAAGGGAACTATTTCAATTGGAGTTTTAGTCCCAGTTGCCTTTAGGGCATCTTCTTCCCATTTAGATCTTACCCAAACCCTCTCTGATTGGTCGCAACTAATTCTCATTATTCTAGGACTTGAAAATAAATTTATTTTTTCAGTCGGTAATCTATAAATAATTTTTTTCCTTAAACCCGCAAATGAATGTGGATCATATATTGGTAAAAAAATTATTTTTATACCCTTTTTTTTTAACCTTGCTCGCTCAATTAAATGATAATAATCTATTGAATGTTGAAATAAAAGTAAATAATCATAGTTGTAAATCCCATCATACTTATTAATAAATTCACATTTATGGCCTCTACTAATTAAGGCATTTTGATAGGAAACTGCTTGTCTTATAGAACCACTTGTATTTCCACTAATTATCATACTTGAAGGTAAAACTAGTCCAATATTCATAATTTTCTTCTTTTATTTTTAAAATTTTACTATCACACATAAACTTTTTATAATTTTAATACTTATTTAGTCGTAAAGTAATAGCGAAAATTTAGAGATAATCTGTCGAGTACTAAGAGGTTTCTAAAATATTTATTTCGGAGTGTGATTTAGGATAATTAAAAATTTAGAATGATAGAAAATATCTTATTATAAATTCCTGTTATATTTTAAAATTTTAAAAACCAATCATTTTTTATAAAATTAAAATTTTTTTTGGATTAAATTTAAAGAGAGATTTTTTAAGTTCATAAGATACTATAAACCACTGATAATCAATTTATTTACACATATTCTTTTGTAATTGATAGTTGATATGGTTTATTTTTTGCAATAATTTATGGCACATTAAAGTTTTTATATTGCTCTAAATCATCTTTAATTAAATTTAATGTAAAGGAATAAGAAAACTTACAATGGAAATTAGTTGATAAATCAGAACATTTCCAATCAAATGAAGCATGCAGTAAAATTTGATATTACATGCATTTATTTTTAGTGCCTAAATAATTTCTAACTTTTGGTAGCAATAGCAATCTATTTTATTAACTAAAGCAATACATTGCTTTGCAATCAAATTTTAGTAAAACAACAATATGAAAGTTCTTATTCCCGCTCTACTTCAGCATAAGGACAATATCGCCAATAATCTTTTCATCACTTTCTATAATTGATAATTTTGTTTTTTCACCAAATAAAATGAATTCAAAATATTTTCTAAATTTGGACTTTTTAGTGCCAATAATTGAGCGCTTAAATTTAAAAAAACTAAGTGATCTGTTTTTGAATGCATTTTTAATCTCAATGAGGTCAAAAGAAGGATCCCAGTTTTCAAAAACAATTGCCACATTCAGACTTGATGGAAGTGTATTTGCTATTGCTAAGAGTACTTTTCGTTCAAATCCTTCAACATCAATTTTAATCACACCATTGCATAAATTTTCATCCAAAATCGATGCAAACAAATCATTAAAAGCAACTTCAGAGTTCATAACCTTAACTTTATTGACAATGTAGTTGTCTGCATTAATTCCTTTAAACCCATCTTTTTTGGCTAATACTTCTTCAGAATAATCATTACCATGTTTTATAAAAGCGCCACCCCAATTATGTTTGGGTATATATAAATCTAATTTTCCATCTTCATCTCCCAATGCAAAATCCAAAACTTCATATTTGCCTTTACTTAATGAAATTGCTAGATTTGTTTTTAAAATATTTACACATAAAGGGTTTGGTTCAAGGCAATAAACTTTTTTAAAACTTTTACCATTTTGACAAGATGTGAGACCAATATTCGCGCCAATGTCAATTAAAAAATCTGACAATCCTCTTTCGGCAGTATTTTCAATGAATTTTGTTAAACAACTCTCCCATATCCCCTCAATCATAGCACCTTCTGAAATTAGGTCGCCACCCCTTAAAAAAACAGGAAGACTTTTTCGTGTAAGTTTGCGAAAAACTCTATAAAGAAATCGATTTTTTAAAAAACTATAAGGCGTAATTTTCTGAAGAATCATACGCAAAACTTTTTATATCAAAATTTAATTTATTATATATCATCTTAACTATAACTAGAAAAATCTATAATCTATCTCCCTTCAAATAATTTCGACTAAACAAAAATGTGAGATTTTGACTCTTTTAAATTTATTTAAGTTTTAAAAATCGTTGCTTTTACAACGCTGCTAAATCGAAGTAGTTGGCTTTATGGGTTTAAAGTGCTTGTTGCTTTTGAAGGAAAGCATTCGCATATTAATTTAATCTTTTGCATTTAATGATGAATCACTTAGGTTATTGTTTTTAGGCAGACTGTTAGTTGCTATAGTTTATAATTTCATTTTATTATTTTAGATAAAAAGTAAGTAATAGCTACAAAGAAAAGGATTAAGTTTTGGGCTACTTTCTAACTAAAAAAAATATATATCAAGAACTTAAAAGGTATCAATTATTCCCACTCAAAAGATCCTGGAAATTTGCTTGTAATACCATAAACAACTCTAATCAAAAAACTTCGTTTATCGTTTTATTAGAAATTCTTTCTAAAATCAGAAAAGGAATCTAGACCAGTTTACTATCATTCCATCCCCACTATAGAAGAGGTATAACGTAAAATTAGTATAATATTCATAATTTTTTTATTGTAATTTTAAAAATTCTACTATCACAAATAAACTTTTTATAATTTTAATACTTTTTTATTCGTAAAGTAGTAGCGATAATTTAGAGATAATCTTTAAAGGACTATGAGTTTTTAAAAATATTTTTAGGAGTGTGCATTAGAAAAATTTAAAATTTAAAATGATAGAAATTTTCTTATTATGAATCCCCGATGGATTTTAGTAGTTTTAAAAAAAACATCATTATATTAAACTAACTTTAAACCTTCAATTTAGAAGAAATGTCAAAAAAAAGATTAAAAAGAATTTATAAATTAATAGAGGGATTTCTAGAATCACATAATTTGTTTTTGTCTACTTTTAAGTCTCTTGTTTTTGATTTATTAAAAATAAAAGCAAGACTTGATACACCAATTATGAAGAGATCATATTTAAAAAGACATAAAAAATTTCCAACGAAACTGCATTTAGGTTGTGGGAAGAGAATACTTAGAGAATTTCTAAATATTGATATTGCTTACTCAGATATAAATATTGATTTTTCTAGTCAAAAATTGCCTTTCCCAAGTGATTATTTTGACATTATTGTATCTCAGCATGTAATTGAACATCTTGAGATAAAGTCAGAGCTTGAGCCATTATTTAGAGAGTTGAATAGAGTTCTTAAAAAAGATGGAGTAATTTTTTTAAGTTGCCCATCAATTAAGAAAATTTGTGAATCTTACATAAATGATGGAGGGAAAACTCTTGTTGAAGGAAGATTAAGGAGATTTCCTAATGAAACTTTAGGAGGATATCCTAATGTGCAAATTGTGAATGAATTATTTCATCAAGGAATAGAACATAAGAATTTATTTGATTTTGAATTACTTTCTTATTCACTCACTAAATGTGGATTTAAATCAGTAGTTGAAATAGATGAAAAATATTTATTAGATAAATTAAAGAATTTTCCTGCAAGACACGATGATGAGCAATCACTCTATGTTTATACAACTAAATAATTATTAAACTTGCATTAATTATTTTAATTTTAGAATGCGTCATTTCTTTAAAGTATGTTAATTTAGTCTGAATATTTATTTAAAATATTATTTGTATAAAATTAAATATCTTTTTAATTAAATTTTCTATGGCTAAAAAGTTGACAATAGATTTAAGACAATCTTCATTGCTAGGCCCTTCTTGCAAGTTTTTAGAAATGTTGGTTGATCTGAAAAAAAGGGGTTATAGCGTAAACCTAATTGCTAAAGAATGGGATAAAGGAAAATCAAAATCAGGCTTAACATTTAATAAAGAGAAAGGAAAATTTACTAGTGGAGAATCAAGATTTTTAGTTGATCCAAAATTACATCCAGTTGATTTTTATGAAAATTTAGTAGTACCAACTTTTGAACATATTAATTACTTAAAAATTAAAAAAAGTTCTTTTTTTAAAAAACAATTTGCTTATTTAAAAGGTACATTATCTCCAAATTATATATCTGAAATCCACTATACACCAGCTTTTTCTAATAAGTTAGAAAAAAAGAGATATTTTCAACAACATGTTGATTTGTATATGGATAAACCAAATCTTAAAAATACTTTAGTATTTTTTTATTCTGCTTTTAATTTATATTTATCCAGAAGATTCAAAATATGTCCACAATCCTTGGGTTTCAGATATAAGCTCAATGAAAAATTATTGAATAATAAAGTAAAGGATTTTATTAATAAAGCAAAAGAAAATAATACTAAATATATCCTTATTTCTTCTACTTGGGATGATGAAATGATTTTTGAACCTCAAGAGGATAGAAAAAGAGGAATTCTTTATAATGAAATTGCTTTTAACTCAATGATTAATTATGTAAAAGATCTTGATAAATATGCTCTTCAAGGTAAGGTAAAGTTTGTATTAGCTAGTAAAAAAGCTGTAGATTGGCCTACTGTAATTAAAAGTGAGTTTATTGATTTAAGAGAATTTGAAAAATTAGGTTTTACCCTTTCTCAAATGATTTATATTTCCCAAGAGATTTCTAGTATGACTATTAATTGGCCTTCTACATTTAGTATATGGATAACAAATTGTTCAAATATATTGCACTTAACTTGGGGGGATAAGAAGGATACCTCAAAATGGAGCAGAAATAATTTACACACTAAAAAAGTTGAAAAAGCTTTGAAACTAATCAAGGCTATTTAATTTATATATAGAAATAATTATTTATTCAATTTTTCCATAAATTCTAATATCTTTTTTGAAGCATCAGGAATTTTTTGATTATAAAAATTTTTAAATTCAATGTTTTTATTTGTTATGTAATTTTTATTTTTAAGAATATCATTGAAAATTTTTTTAGATGATTTAAATCTTTTTAAGGTATCCGTATTTTTGATTTTGTAAAAATCTCCTCGATTTTTTTTATATTCATTTTCATCAAAATTAAATAGATAAGTTGGCCTCGATAAGATCGCGAAATCAAAAATTATTGAGGAATAATCAGTTATCAAATAGTTAGTTAAATATAAAATTTCTTGGATATCTTCGAAATTTGATATGTCAAATATATTATTTTTACCATTATTCATTATTAATTTTAGTTCTTTTAAATTGCCCATTCGCTTAGCATCTTTTGGATGCATTTTTATTAGCAAGGTAAAATATTTACTACCCATCATTTCTGTAAAGTACCTGGTCAGGTTGACCAATTCCTTTATTAATAATCTTTTCCCAACTTCAGAATCGCGATGAGTCGGGGCATATAAAATTATTTTACTTTTTGAATTTATATTTATATTAACTCTATTTATTATTGTCTTTTTTAAAGAATTGTTTGTCTTGTTATTTAATAAAAAGTCGTTTTTGGGATTGCCAGAAGCAATAATCTGTTCTCTTGAAACTCCCATGGCTTTTCTAAAAAGATCTCTAAGATTTTCTGAGCCAACTATGTAGTAGTTAGGTTCACCCCATAATGTAATATATCGTTTCTGATCATTAACAACTAAATCCTTTTTATCTTTTCTATCAAAACCTATTTTCTTAATTGGTGTTCCATGCCATTGGTTTATTACTATTGCGTTTTTACTAGGCTTGTATGGGCAAACTGTTTTTAAAGTATGGGAAATAAAGTAAAATCTTGTCCGCATGTGTAAAAATATTGCTTTTATTGACCAAATGTATACTGCAGGTAAAGATTTTGATTTTAAATCTTTGACTATTTTTTTATTACCAACCCAATAAACTTTATAATCACTATGTTGCAATAAGTATAGGTATAAGTATTTGCAATTCTCCCTAAATGAGCCATCAGTTGTCCCAAAAAGAGCTAATTTTTTATTTAGAATTGGTAAGTGAGAAAATATATTTATAAAAAAAGAAATAAAATTAACAAATAATAATTTAGAGTAGCTTTTTATTATTCTTTTAATCATTCCTAAGGTTTATTAATACTTCATTTAATAATGTTGATGATGTCCCTTTTGTATATGGGAAATATACAATTTTTACACCTACTTCTTCAAATTGTTTTTCCATTAATTGCCATTTTTCTGTTGCATACCAATCATCACCAACGAACATAATGTCAAACTTAAGTTTCTCCCATATTTTAAATTTGTTCATATCTTCTTGAGGTATCACCGCGTCTACATATTTAATAGATCTCAATATTTCAACTCTTTCATGAAAGGGAATAACAGCTTTTTTTGATTTATAAGAAACTAATTCATCACTAGAAACACCAACAATTAATTTATCGCACATGCTTTTTGAGTTTCTTAATAAATTTAAATGACCTATATGAAATAAATCATAGACTCCAGCAGTATAACCAGTAATCACAACCCTATCCTTTTAATCTATCTTATAGATTTAAATAATTTGTAAACACTTTAGATTGAAATCAAACCAATTGTCCATAGGATTTTTATTATTGTGAGAATCTTTAAAAATATCCTTCAAAGGAACTGGAAAACCAACTTTTTTTCTTTGTATAATTTCCGGGTTAATTTGATCCGCAAAGACTCTTTTTAGTGGCGCCTTTACTACACCATTTAACATTCTGTAATTAAAGGGAACTCCTGATAATCTTTCAATCAATTTATGCGAATCTACAAAAGGAACTCTAGCTTCAACACTTGATAGCATTGTTGAGTTGTCAAGCCTCCTTAAAAGTCCTTTTAAATGGGCTAATTGAAAGAAATGGGAAACTATTTTTATAGGCGACTCTAAATGGATAAATGGTGATATGGCATCTTCAACAATTTCTATATCAAGATTGCTACCGTAGCTATATAATTTACTAAATTCCTCTATGTCCCAAGAAGCTGTGTTTTGAGCCCAAGTAAATATTCTGTCATACCCAAAAAATAATTCATCTGCTCCTTCACCACTCAGGATAATTGTATTTTCTTTCTTTACATTGCATGCCATTTTATAAATTAAAACTTCATTAGGTACTGAAAGTGGCTCCCTCCTTTTTTTAATCATGAATTTAGCTAATTCTTTAAATTCATCATTTTGAATTAGGATTTGATGATGCTTTGATCCTATTTCTTTTGCAGGAATCATCGACCAATGAAACTCATTTTTATTCTCAAATCCAACAGTCCATGTATGTTTTGGTTTTGATAGCTTTGTAATGATAGTGCTATCAATTCCACCACTTAAGAATGATCCATAACTAACATCTGCATTTAGACGCATAGAAATAGAATTCTTAATGAGCTCACTTATCTCTTCATCGCATGGGGGTGCTTGATCAGATTCAGATAATTTCCAGTAGCTTTGAAATTTATTATCAAAAAAATAATTTGCTGCAGGGAAAACTTTTATTGATTTATAAATAGTTCTTTCATTAAAAAAGGTCCTTAATTTTTTATATTGCCTTAAAGCAATATCGTCAATTTCTAAATTATTAGAAAATCTTAAAAGTGGAGCTATCTCAGAAGAGAGAGTTATATAATTTTTTTCTTTAAGAAAATATAATGGTTTTACGCCTAATCTATCTCGTGCTACAAAAAATTCATTTTGTTTCTTGTCGTAAATTATAAAAGCAAACATTCCTTCTAAGTATTCTAAAAATCTCAAACCAAGTTTTATGTATAGTTTTAGGATTACCTCAGTATCAGAAGATGTTAAACAATTTAATTTGAATTCTGATCTAAGTTCTCTAAAATTATAAATTTCACCATTAAATATAATTGAATACCTACCACATGGAGAGTTAAAAGGTTGATTACTTCTATCTTCCAAATCTACTACTTTTAATCTTTTATGCCCTAATTTTATTGAACCCTGTTCTTTATATCCATCTGCATCTGGTCCTCTATGGTTCATCATATTTAAAGCTTCAATAAATAACTCTCTATTAATATTCGGATTATTTGTAAATAGTATGCCGCACATAGTTTTAAAAAATTTGTGTTTTAGATTTTTAATCTTTGTGAAATTTATTTAAATAAATCTCTAAATCTTCTGGAGTTCCAAGCCCATGCATAGAATAAAATGGAATCTCGAAAACGCCTATTTTCTTTTTGTCTTTAATCAGGTAATTATATGTTGGGCATGTATAGTATTCGTTATTAACTTTGTCTTGTTTAAGAATCATATCGATAGCAGCATCAAAAAAATATTCAGCTTTAAAGAATAAATAAATTCCGACTGTTGCTATATCAGAAATAGGTTTTTTTTCTCTAACTTGTGTAACAAAATTATTTGAGTTTAATTTTGCAAAAGACCATTTAGGATTCATTTCCTTATCTTTAAATGTAAGAATAGAACCGTCTAATTTTCTTGAAACACAATCTTGATAAAAATCTTTTAGATCAAAATCAATAATCTGATCTGAATTTGCAATTAGAAGAGGTAATTCTTTGTCGATATATTTTCTTGCATAAAGTAAAGTGCAAGCAGTACCTTCAGTAAGGTGATCAATAGTTATAAAATTACAATTATATTGATCCTTTATTCTTTTAATTACTACTTCTTCTTGAAGAAAATGTTCTTTCCTTGCTAATAAAGTGAATTTTGAGTTTTTAATATTTAAATTATCTAAAACTCTTTCAATCATTGTTTTACCTTTTACATCAATGAAAGGTTTTGGTTTAGAAAATCCTGCTTTTGCAAATCTACTTCCCAATCCCGCCATTGGTATAACTATATTTAACATTTATCTAACATTCATATTTATCATTTATTGCTCCTGGGTATTTTACAACGGTTGTAATTGTATCTTCAAGAGCTTCAAAATTAGTTATTTCCATTGGTTCAATTTCAATAATATCTCCAGTTTTATAGATGGAACTATTCATTTTAACTTTACCTGATGAAATAACAGTAATTTCTTTAGCTATTTTATGGAAATGTGAATTCTCTTTAAATCCTTTTTTATAAATTTTAACTGCTACTTCAACTTGATTAGTTTTTATGATAGTTGGGTTGAAGTTTCCAACAAACCATCCTTTTTTCATATTGCTTAATTTATAAGTTCGCATTATTTAATTAGGATGGGTGTTTTTGTTTAACTCAAGTACACTAATGTAATTTTTAATATTTTGGAGTGTATAAAAACTTTGATATTGGTCATTCTTTAGATGATGAAATGCTATCTTTTTACCTTCAAGAATTATTTGATTTAAGGTGGATGAAATATAGTAAGCTTCACCTACTTTTTCTCTTTTAGAGATCATTTTAAAAGCTGCATCTACAAAATAAGAACCTTTATTATAAAAATAAAATCCAGCAATAGCATATTTACTTATAGGCCTTTTTTCAGATGTTTCAATTATATCTCCCTTATGATTTAATTTGATAAAAGACCATCTTGGATGAACTGATTCAAAAGTTATAACCCCTGCATCAGACTGTTTAAATTTTGATATTATTTGTTTTAGAGAGGCGCTAAAGATTTGGTCGCTATTTGCAATTATTAGCGGATCTTCATTATTAATATAATCAATAGCCATTAGTGCACTGCACGCACTACCTTGGGTTTTATTATCCAATACGACTATCTTTGAATTATTATTTGTTAAAACATTTAGGGTACTATCTAAATAAAATCTTGTACATTCTTGTTTCCTTATTACAAAAATGAAGTTAATTTCTTCACCAATGTTATCAAGGTTTTTTATAACTCTCTCTATTATGGTTTTCTGCCCAATTTCTATAAGTGGTTTTGGAAAGATAACACTTTTGTCATTAAAGTATATATCATTACCAGCCATTGGTATTAAAACATTAATTGTCATTGATGGCCCTCAATGGTTCTTATGCGGTCGTAAATATTTTGATAGTTAACATCCCAAATATTTTCTATTTCAAGAAGCCATGCGCCACTATCAATAGCTGCTTTTTTCCCATGATCATTATCCTCTAAAATTAAGCATTCTTTGGGATTTAAATTTAACTTATGGATAGCTTTTAAATAGATTTCCGGATTAGGTTTTGATAATTTTACGTCTTGATTAGATAAACAAAATTCAAGATATTTATCAAGACAAGATTTTCTCATCATTAATTTTATAGTTTCTGCTATTGAATTAGATGCAAGTGCCAATTTATATCCTTCTTTCTTTAATTTAGACAAAGCATATTCATGGATAAAAGTAGGTTTGCACTTTTTATTAATAATATCCACTGTATATTGTTGTTTGATAAGGTTAATAAAATTATGTAATTGTTTGGGCAACCCCTTCTCAATGGAAAGCATTTCAAGTTTCCTTGTGGTAGGTAACCCATCATAAGAGCTTAAATGTTCATACCTACTGATAGATAGACCAAAGAGATCTAATGCCTTATTTAGAGCTTCATAATGCCATTCAGTTGCATCTATAAGGACTCCATCCATATCAAAAATGATAGCTTTAATTCTAGTCATTAAAGAAATTCCTCGCTTCCTCTGGATGGTCTGTACATATTGCTAACTTGCTTTTCCCATATTTTCTTTCAAATTCTCTATAATTAAACCATTCTTTTTGGTATGAACGATTGTGAAGTTCTGGAGAAACAATACAGATTGATTTATTTAAATTAATAAATTTGCTTAATAACTCAGGCGTAATCCAATGACTATTAAATTCGTCTATCCATATTCCTTTAATATCATCCTGAAAACAACAAATCTCTTCATACTCACTTAATCTTGAGAATACATTCATATTTTTTGAAATATAAGGAATAGTATCGGGTATGGACATATCAAATACAAAATAATCTTTAATTTTGTAAATATCAAGATATTTTTTCAATNTAGTTTGCAGACCGTTAGATTTTATATTTAAAGCTAGGCTAGATGATTTATTATATTTAGAATAAATTTCAAGAAAATCTATAAATTTCATTGAATTTTTATTAGCAAAGTCATGTGAAATTACTATATCTTCATTATGGTCTCTTAAATCTGTTTCTATTCCAAAATTATTTTTTAGAGATTTGATAAAAGCTTCTTCAGTATTTTTTTGACCTATTGAATCCCATTGTCCTCTATGAGAGATTATTTTCATATTTTATAAAAGCTATTAATTTTTAAACAATCTGAATTTTTAATTAAAAATTAAATAAAACATGAATTTGTGATTTATTCACATTTTATGTCCAGAAGTTACCTTGTTGATTTTACCATTTTCTATGTGAATCACTTTATCGCAGTTTTTAATTGTAGAAATTCTGTGTGCAATCATAACTATGGTTATTTTTCTATTCAAATTATTAATTGAATCAATTAATAAACTTTCGGTTTTGTTGTCTAAAGCACTTGTAGCTTCATCTAAAATTAAAATATTTTTTTGCTGGTATAAGGCTCTGGCAATTCCTATTCTTTGCTTTTGCCCTCCGCTTAATTGTATCCCCATTTCTCCAACCAAAGTATCAAAACCTAATGGAGTTTTTTCAATGAATTCAATAATTCTTGCCTTTTTTGCAGATTCTTTTACTTTTTTCATATCAATTTCATTTTTTGGCACACAAAAAGCAATATTCTCTTTAAAAGAACAATCTGCTAGGTAAATATCTTGAGGAACATTTGCGATCGTTTGTTGCCATTTCCTAATTCTATCTGGATATTTTGGATCATAAAGTTCTTTACCATCAACTCTAATAATTCCTGAATTAGGTATTAATAGTCCTAGAATGATGTCAACTAATGAACTTTTTCCACTACCAGTGGTTCCAACAATACCTATTCGTTCTCCCTTTTTAATTTCTAGAGAAATATCTTTGAGAATTTTTGTATCCTTTTTGTAAGAAAAACAAATATTTTCTAATTTTATTGACTCTTTAAAATTTAAGAAACCTGTAAAATTATCATTAATTTTGAATGGCATTGGTTGTTCTAGTTTATTAATTAATTCACGAACTTCAAAACTTACAGATTTAATCCTAGCCCAACCAATATATATTTGCTGCATTGCTGGAAGCAGCCTTTGAGCACCCAATGCAAATGTTCCTAATATTGGAATAATATTTAAGCTATCGTTACTTTGACCTTTTACAAATAGAGATAAAAAGGAGATAAAAAGTAAACCTAAAGCTTCAATCGCATACCTTGGGAATACCCCTAGGAACTGATTTTCGGCCCTAGTTTGCCATAAATTACGATCTATTTTTTTAAAGTCATTTAAATATAACTTTTGTGAATTAGACAATAATACATTTCTTATAGCTCCAAGGCTTTCTTGCAAAAGTTTTATTTGAATTTTTGCTTTCTTTGCGACATTTTTACTATTTTTATTTAATCTTTTTCTTATTGTGATGCTTATTAAGAAGTAAGCAACTGCAAAAATTGATATCGAACTTAGCGCAAGACTCCTATCAATTGTAATTAAAGTTATCAATATAGATATGGCGATTATAAATCCAGCAAGAAGTTGTAAAGTGAAATTTATTACTTCAATAGTACTTCTTGTATGATTAGTAACTGCAGCTATTACTTCTGAACTATTTCTATTTATGTGTATTTGATAAGGCTGATATATTGTTCTTTTAAAAGCCTCACAGCTAATATCACTACCAATAGCCGCTGATAATTTGTTTATTAAAAGAATATTCAAAAGTCTTATAAATGCTGAAATTACAATCGCTAAACAAAAAATTATAGTGAGGGGAAGTAACAAATCCTCACTTGTATTTATATTTAATAAATTAAGTAATTTAAATGCAGATTTGTTTTCTGATATTACTTCGGGATTTGTTATTGCGGTTAAAAATGGAACTATTGCTGCTAATGAAATTACTTCTGAGAAGCCACTTAAAAGCATAATAATAAATGACATTATTAGTTGAAGTCTTCTTTTGCGACTAATATTTTGCCATATTTTATATATAAGTAATTCGGAGTTGATAATAGACAATTTTTAAAATCTTAAATTCATTTAATTTGATCTGATTATAATTTATCTTTAATTTGAACAGATAATTTATTATCCATAAATTCTTTGAAAGATAAGGTAACATTTGATTGAAAATTTGTTTTTACGTATTTAAGACAATTTTTTGAAAAACTTTTTATTTTATTCCTATCTTTATTCAATTCAAGTAATTTAGAAACTAAGGCAGAGGGATGAATTTGATTTGCAATTAAGCCATTATATTCGCTAATAACATCATTCCCTACTCCAGGAACAGGATAAACAACAGGAACAACACCATAAGACATTGATTTGAGTAAAAATAAAGGGTGACCCTCTCTATAGCTACAAAATAAAAGAATATCAATATCCTTAAAATAGTCTTGGTATTTTGGTTCTTCAAAAAGTTTTACTTCTGGATATTTTGAACTAATTTGCTTGAAATTTAACGAGGAGTTATTGTTATCGTCATATTTCCCCGCAATTGAAAATTCTAAATCTAATCCAATTTTTTTTGATTTTTCAACAACTTGAATGAAATCATTTAAACCCTTTTCCAAAAGAAATCTTCCAATAAAACCAACTCTTAATTTTTTCTCAGATAGAGATTCAATTTTTTTTTCTGCGACTTTATTGCCTAATTCAATATCTTCCTTGGTAACAGCAGCTTCATCTAATAAATAAACATTACGTTCTGGAAGAAAATCTTGAATGATAGTTAAATCATTAAAGTTTAGAGTAATTACATTTAAGCTGTTTTGTTTTGAGGCAATTCTTAGTAGAAAAATATATATTCTTCCAAGAAATCTAATTCTTAATGAATTCCTTATTCTCGCTGCTCCAAAACCAGATACAGTTATGAAATTACATTTTGCTTTCCATGGGAAAGTGTAAGTTGCAAGTATCAAAGCAATGTTAAGAATTACGGTATGGGATACTATCGAAGTCTTTGGTTCAAAAATCAATAATTTAAGAAAGTAAAAATAAATTTGAAAAAAACTTATTAATCCCTTTCTTTTATTACATAATCTATTAATTGAGATTTCTTTATCTTGGTATTTATTTAATTCTTTAAGATTATAGGGAGCGAGAAATTCTACATCTACTCCATCTTCAATAAATAATTTTGAAAGAGAAAACTTATAGAACTTCAAAAAGGATAAGGAATTTGCAGCAAATATAATTTTTGAAGGATATTTATTAGTCATTTCTATATCTGTTATTAATTTATATTGTAAGACTCTATTCAGAATTTAATAAAGCCTTTTTATTTATATTAGATTCTAGGATAGTTAACATAGAAAATATCGTAAATGCAAATAATATTGTTTCTATTTCAAAAGAAAATAAACCACACGTAAGTAGATAAATACCGCTCCATTTAAAGTAAAGGCTATATTTATAATAAAAGACGAATATTGCTATTAATAGAATATAAATAATTGCTAAACCTCCAATCCTCCAGTAACTTTCTAATATCCAATTATGAAACAGAAATGGCCTTTCATCTATTAAATTTAAATTAAAGAAATTATTTTTAAAGAGATTGAAACTTTCTAAATAAATTCTAGATCTAGTCTCGACACTACTTGCACCTTCAGTTTGCGCTCTAAATATACTTAAGGAACTAAAATGATTTAAAACTAATCCTCCTAAAGAAATCGTAGTTATGGACTTGAATGAAATTCCTCTAATTAAAATTCCAGAGATTAATAGTGCTACAATTGGTCCTTTTGTTTTGAAAAATATAAATGATATAAAAGATAAAAAGATTGCTAAAAAAAATAATTTTCTATTATTTTCCTGAAAAGATTTTATATATACTACTAAAGCTCCAAAATTAAAGATTAGTGATAAGCCTAGTACATTGCCAGCGACTGCTGCCCTCGAAAAGGTAAGTATGTTTCTTATTATTCCACTATATTCACTAATAAAAATAAAGAATAAATATAGTAAAATCATTTGATAGGGTACGTTTAGGAATTGATTAACTCTTGATTTGCCATATGTGAATAGTAAAATGAATAATGAAAAAATTAGAAATTGGTAACTTAAAAAAATATAAAAATCTCTATTAATCGACAAAATTATGAAAAATAAGTCTAGTAATAGAAATAATAAAAGATCATATTTATTCAACCTTAATTTATCAATTTTTACAGTAATTAAGCTAATTAATACGACAAATAAAGCTGAAATTATATAAATATTTAGATTATATATTTTTGAGAAAGAAGAGTTTATAAATGGTGCTAATGCAATAATACTTGCTAGAAAAATTGTTATTTTTTGCATATTTAACTATTAAATAATGAAATCATCTTTTCATAATTATATTTTGGAGAAAATTTTTCAATATTTTTCTTATCAATATTCTTTGTGTTCCAATATTTAAAAAAGTTTTCAATTCTTTGAATATTCTTTTTATTAATTTTGTTAATTAATAGTGAAAAATTTTCTTCCCCACCATTTTCCTTGAAACTTTGGATAAATGGTAAATCAAGAAAATGGTATAGTACTCCTTTTAAAGAGGAATTTGTTTTTATTTTTCCAAATTTAGCATCATAATTTAAACTTCCAATAGCATATCCATAATCTCTAGTAGCTAATATTTCGTCAAGATCTTTGAATTGACAATAATGAATATTTTGATTCTTAGATTTTTTTTTAGAAACTCCAAATACGAAAAATTGGTAATCTTGGAAATAAGAAGCAATCGGTTCAAGTTTATCTAAGCCATGCCAATCTGATTGCCTTCCAATTAACATAAGAATGTTTTTAGTTCTGGGTAAAGTAGCTTGAGTAGGTAATCTGTTAAGAAAATTATATCCAATTACTACTTGTTTTTTATTTTTATTTATGAATTTTATCTCATCAATTGAATAAGCATATACATAACAATTATTATTTGCATTGATAATATTTTTTCTTATAAAAAAAATCAATTTCTTCAATCTAGTTGGAAGATTGCTATCGAAAACTGGATTACCGTTTATTTCAAGAATATATTTAACTTTAAAAACTGTAAGTAATATTAAAAAAGGATAAAGTGAAACACTTTCTCTTACCAAAAAAAATGAAAGTTTTTTGAATATTAATTTTAAAGGAAAAAATGAATAAGTTAATTTTGTGATTTTTGGATATTTATTAAATTCATCTAGAAGAAGTTTATATTTATTGGTTATTGGATTAGATTTATTTGCGATTGTTGGAGCAATTAAAATATGATTGAATTTCATAATTTATAAAATTAATTATCAATATTAGTTTTTGTGAAGGTTATTTTCGCAGATTTAATTATCAAATCATCATTACTAATTTTATTTGCTCTGTAAATTTTATCTCTACTTATTGGCATTTCTTTAAATCTTTTTATTTGAATGTCTAAAACTTTTAATCCATTAACTTTGAATATATCTAGAAAATCACTAAATTGTATTCTATTAGTATAGAAACCCGAGTTGTAAATAATTTTAGATTCCCAAATATCATCATTGAAAATAAGGTTATTTTTTTTCCCTGAAAAACAATCTCTAAAATCTATATAGTGAATATGAATAGAATTTAATTTTGATATTCTTGAGAGATTATTAATAGTTTCATTTACTTCTCTTTTAGAGATATGTTGCATCACAGAATTTGAAAATACAAAGTCGTAAAAGTTATCTTTAAGAAAATTTAGTGAATTTAAACCCTTATCTTGGTAAATAAACTTATTTTCTTTTGTATTTTTATGAGTTTTATAAATTATATTTTCAATTTCCTTGTAGTTTAGCGATTTGAGATCATTGTAGCTTAATCTCTCAAATTTATATCTGCATTTTTTTACATCTATTAAATCTAAATTTTTAATATTATGATGTGTTGCTGGAATGAATGAGTAATTAGACTCTCCTGGTCCAAGTTCGCATATTGAACTGATCTTGCTCTTAAAACCCAAACCTGAAGAATAAAAATTATTGAAAGTTTTAATATGTCTCTCAACAATCGATCTTCCTCTAGGACCAGGATTAAAAAAACCCAAAAGTAGGAGTAACTTTTTTAAAGGTGGAAATTTTGATGCAATTAATTTAATAATTAATATTAAGGGCCAAAAGTAAACTCTCATCGTTTAGTTTTTTTAAAATTTCAAAAGACGTATTAAGAATCTTATTAAAAGATGATCCCTGTAAAGGTAACCAGAAATTCTAAACTTGAACCAAAAAAAACCATCACTCCTAAGCACAGGCAAACGAGGGTATGCTTCTTTTGCATATAATCCATCAGCTTTTTTTGTATATGATGCTTTAAATCCCAATAGAAACTTATCTCTCACGACATTTTCACTTGATATATGGCTATGTCCCATTGGGTAACAAAAAAAATCAGGACTATGATCTAAATATTTTGCAAACCAGTCATTTGATCTTTTTATGTCTGAGTAAATTTCTTTTGAGCTTAATTTTGAGTAGTTTTTGTGAAAATAACCATGAGAGCCAATAGTTATTAGTTTAGATTTATAAAGTTTTTCTAGTTGCTTTAAATTAATAGGTTTAATGCTATCCCAACTATTATGAGATAATCTTTCGTTTAAAGGTTTTTGCCTGGGTACGTCGATGAATTCTAATGCTGGGAAAAGTGTGGCAGGTATAGATCTTTCTTTTAAAATAGGAAATACAGTTTGGAAAAAATTAGAATAACCGTCATCAAATGTAATTACAAAGTAATTTTTATCTCCTCTTTTCTTTTTTTGATTAAGATATTTAATGCTTTCTTTAAGACTTATTATTTCTCCTTTTCTTTGTAAATATTTTAATTGTTTTATAAATAGATCTTTTTCAATATCTAACTCTAATTTTAAATTACCTCCAACTGAATGATACATTAATACTTTGACCTTATCTTCATTTTTGTAAAATAGAAAATTATATAAAATGTCAGATATTTTAAAAATCCATCGAAAGTACAGAGATAAATTATAAATTATGATTTTGTTCATTTTAAATTATTTTAAAATCGATTTATTATGAAAAATTTAAATGATTATTAATCATCAGCTTATCCCAATAAGATAAATTTAAACAAGGTATTAAAATTTTTAATTAATTATTTATATAAATCTTTATGTGATATTGAAGTTCCCAAAAATATAAATATAGTAGTTTTAATCCTTAATTTAATCATTGATTTATATTTGGAATTTAATTAAATCTCAAACAAATACATTTTTATTTTTTAATTTAATTATTTATTTAATTTAATAAACTAATGTTTCTAATTTTATATTTATTCTCTTTTAAACCTTAAAATTCAAAAAATAATAAAAAATTTGAAGATTATACTTGCTGGATATGGCTTTTATGCCTTGGGAGATCAATACCTCGAGGGAGGTACAATATTCCCTGCATTTAGCAGATGGGTTAAATTAAATAATAATAATAATATTCAATTAACATGCTTAACTAGATCAGATGAGTCAACAATAAATGCAAAAAAAAGAATATCTACTTTTTTAAGTAAGCATGATTTATCTTCTAAGATTAATTTTAAATGCTTAAAATATAATCAAATAGAGTTGGATAAATCATATTCCTGCGCAATTGTTGCAATCCCCGAAAAATATCATCTTGAGACTATAAAGTATATATCTAATTTTACAAAAGAGATTCTTTGTGTAAAACCATGTACCGAATCAAACTACCAAGTAGAGGAACTTATATCTTTTGCTGAAGGTATTTCTGCAAATATTTTTGTGGATTTCCATAAACGTTTTGATGAATCTAATATTGAATTTATTAATAACGCTTCTAAGTTGAGATTTAAAAATGGGGTTTTTAATTTCTCTTATGGACAGAAAGAAATAGTTCCTAAGCAATATTTCAGTAAATGGGCTCATTTTTCTAATCCTTTTCAATATTTAGCTCCTCATTATCTTGATATTATTTTTAAAATAATAACTCTTCAGAATTTTAATCATAAAAATTTAAAAATCTCTGGTGCAGTTAATAAACTAAACTTTGAAGATAGGCCAGAAATTATTTCTTTTGTTTCATGTAATCTAAAGTTAGATTATGGTAAATCTTATTTTTTAGTTAATTCTAGTACAAATTGGATGGAACCAAAAGCAACACCATTCAATAGTAGACAAAGAATCGAGTTTCAAACCACAGGTTTGCACTTAATATCAGAACAGGATAATCGAGGCCAATTAGTTATAGATAATCATGCTGTTAAGATTCCCAACCCTCACTTTATGACTAATGATGAATTTCTCTTTTCAAGTGGATATGGTATATCTTCATATTGTAATTTTTTAGAATACATTTCAAATAGGTTCCCAAAAGATGCATTATTATCAATCAAAAATTATATTCCTATATCAAAAGTGATTGATTATGTTAATAGTAAATTAATTAATTAATCAAACCATGAAAAAAATAAAAGCAGCTAAAATAGAAAATTTTTTTAAAGAGAAATTTAATGAAATTAAACTCGAACAAATACTTATTGAATCAACAATATCTTCACTCCTTGAGGCCTCTTTATTTGGAATAGATTCACATGGAGTTAATTTATTTGGACATTATTATGATTGCTTGTTAAGTGGAAGAATTAAAAAAGGAACGAAATTAGATTTAAAAATTATGGGTTCCTGTATTACGTGCGATGCAATGAGTAACCTAGCAAATTACGCAGCAAAGAATGTTATCAATGAACTAGATATCCTAAGTAATAAAAATGGGATTGCAATAGCTTCAATTAAGAATTGTGATCATATTGGTGCTGTAGGTATTCATGGAGTCAATAGCAATATCAAAAATAAATTGATATTTGGATTTACAAATGCGGATGCTCTTGCTGTTACTCCTGATGGTAAAAGTGTGATATTTGGAACAAATCCTATAAGCCTTATATTCAGAAGTACTGAAAACTTTTTATATATAGATCTTGCGACAACAAAATTCTCCATGAACAAAGTAAAGAACTATAGAAGACAAAATAAAGAACTGCCCGAGAATTTCGCAAGGGATAAATACTTAAAAAAAACTATTAATCCAAAAGAAGCAAGCTTTCTAGAACCTATCGGAAATCATAAGGGTTTCGCTTTGGCTTACTTAGTAGAAATAATGACATCAGGTTTATCCGGTCAGGATCATTCTTATGATTTGATGCCAATGTATGGAACTGATCTAAAAAAGCAAAGAGGAGTATCCCATAGCTTTATAATGATTAATCCAAGTTTTTTTGATAATGCATCATTGGATTCCATTAATAAAAAAATATCAATAACTAATAATAGTGTGACTGAAAGTCAGGCAGAACTAATACCAGGTAATAAAGAAATTAATACAAAAATTATAAGACTTGAAAAAGGTATTCCAATACCAGAAATGATTTATCAAGAATGGGTAAAGTTAGGTTTTAAAGATGATTGATTTTCTTATAAGGGCTCATAACGAAACAACATGGTTACCTCTTTTGTTCAAAAGTTTAGAAAAGCAAGAACAAATAAATATTAGGAATGTTTTATTATTAGACAATAACAGCAAAGATAACCCAGAGAATATAAAAGGTTTATTCCCAAATTTAAATATTATTTATGAGAAATTTGAACAAAAATATTATCCTGGGAAAATGTTGAATTATGGAATTGAAATTTTAAAAAAATACAGTAGTGAAGAAGATTTCTTATGTATACTAAGTGCCCATTGTTTTTTTCAAGATACAAAATCATTAAATAAATTATATGGATATTTATTATCAATAGAAAATTGTAGAGCAGCATTTGGAAGACAAGTACCTATGACTATTTCTTCTCCACAAGCTATAAGAGACCTTGTCCTACTTTATCCAAAAGAAAGCCGATTAATTACAAAGGCTCCTGCTTTCAATAATGCTTATAGCCTCATAAGCTATAAAGCACTTGAGAACAATTTATTTGATGAGGATACTACAAATTTAGAAGATGTAATTTGGGCTTCAAAAGAACTAAAAAGAGGTTTTAAGATTGCATATTGTGCTTCAAGCGAGATAGTTCACCATCATGGACCTCATCAAGAGAATACAAATAAAAGGCTTCTTAAAACAGAATTAACCATTAAAAATAATTCAGATATCTTTAATGTTTCTTTAAAGGAAGCTAGTGTTAGTAAAAACGAATTAATGCCTTTATTTGTAGGTAATTTGTTTGAAAAATCTTTGTTAGAAATACTTAAAGAGACGAGTAAAAATCAAAAGGTAGTGTTATGGTCTAACTTTTTTGATGATTCATCTTTTAATAAAAAACAGAGAGAGAATATCTTATGGATAAAGAGAGAAGAAGAAGAAGGTGAAGAGAAGTCCCTCTATGAAATCCTTCCTAATTTGTACTATAAATTGATAAAGCTTAATTTAGTTAGCCCCTTTTACTTGTTATATGATAATTCTTTTGATGATAGATATAGTTTTATTACAAATAAAATAGCTGCAGAATACTTAAGTAAAAATTACGGAGATATCGTTTGGCCTGCTGTTTTATCTAAGAAATTGATTTTTTCTTTAAATCAAAATTTAGATTGGGTTTCGAATCAGGTTTTCAATTCTGAAAAATTTGAAAAAAATAAAGCAATTGAAGTGATTAGGGGTAATGGAACTATATTAAGTCTCTCATCAATATTGGACCCAAGAAAAATGTTTAATAATCCAAAATTTATTTTCCTTGATTAATAACAAAATAATTTATAAATGATTTTAATTTTATAAGTATGGAGTTTTAGTACTGGTAAATCCATGGTCAACTAGCCATTTCTCTATAACTGCAAATTGCCATTCATAATCAATATCAAATCCATAATCTTTTATTATATAACCCTGTTTTTTTCCAAGCCATCTATAGGGTAATGCGCCCGAACGTGCATCTTCTAAACATTTATAAGGTTTTACAGCCTGCACTCCAAAATCTGCATAATAGATATCTCCCATTGCATCACGATCAAAAGTATTTTCTATTCCTAACTCCTCTAAGTTTAATACTGGTTCAGAAACTTCACCCACTATTTTTCTAGCTCTTAAAGGTGTAAACATATTGTATTTAGAAATACTTATCACTGAATCAAAAAGTTCATTTTCATCTAATTTAGTTAATGCATTATCTAAATATTCTGGAAGAGTATCAGGACTATTGGCAAACATTAAACAAACCCCATCGACTTTGTCTCCATTAATATTATCTTTTTTTATTTCATTCCAGGCATGCTCAAATACGTCTTCAGTTGGACTTGATGGTAAAGCCAATTCGGCAGGTCTATTTATTATTTTTGTATTGTATTTAGAGGCGATTTCCACAATTCTTGGTGAATCCGTTGATACATATATTTTGGAAATCTTTTCGCAGTGGTAAGCTGCCATAAGTGGATATTCAACCATTGGTCTACCTAATATGGGTCTCCAGTTTTTACCAGGAATTCCTGTGCTTTTGTCTTTGCCAATGATTAGAGCAACTTTCATTTATTTATATGAAAATTTATATACTTATTAATTTAAACATATCGACCAAAATTAATTTAAAAATATTGACCAAATTATGTTTACATGATAATTTTCTTAAAGTTAAATATTAAGTTTTAAATTTATTAATTTAAAAATTGCTTTTTGTAAGGATAAAAAATTAATCTAATTTAATATGATTTTAAAAATTTTAAAAAAGTCACAATGATTGAAAAAAGTATTACAGTAGAATCAGCTAGAGAGAAAATAAATAATTTCATAAATCATAAAAAGTATGACGAAATTGTGATTTTAGGAACTGGGCCTTCTCTTGAAAAAGGTTTAGAATATTTGAAAGGTAGAAATCCTGATAAGTTATTGATAATTTGTTTGAAACAGAGTTTATTAAAAGTAAGTTCTCTTGGATTTAAATTAATTCATCTCTCAAATCCTTGGAACTTACAAAGATATCTTTATAAAAATTTAGATGTTTTTAGAATTTATTTTCATCACTATTATGCTAAATTTGTGCCAGATAAAAATAAATATGATCTTTATTTTTACCATGAAAATATTAAAAATTTACAGGATTCTTTATTAGCTAAGAAACAATTTTCTAAATTTCTTTATACCAATCAGGATACTTTTTCTGAGACTAGACCAGTAATGCCAGGAATATTTGGAGAATCATTATACTTAGCATTATTTATTGGAACTAAGAAAATTAATTTATTTGGCGTAGATTATTCGTACAACACTACTAATAAAAAAGACCATGATTATAATATGCCATATATTTTTGAAAAATCGCTAAGGTTTCTTTCAAAAATTAAATTTTTTCAATGGATATTATTTAATATTGGTTTGAGGACCCAGTACTCAATTGCTTACGATGAAGAGATGGAAATCGCAATACCTGGATATTCACAATTTATAAAATATATAGAAGATAATCACAATGTTAAAGTTTCTGGTTGGAAACATAGTATTTATTAATTTTGAGAAAAAACAATTAATACTTTTACTATAGGATTTTAGGAAATAGTTTAATTATTATTTTATTTTTTACAATTAAATTATTTATAGTTGTAAGATATTTAATTATATTTTTTAAAACATCATTAATATATTTGATGCATCTTTAACATATGAAAAATATATTATTTTATTTTCTAATTCCATTCTTTTTTACTTACTTATTAGTACCTATCCTAAAAAAAATTGGGTATAAAAGAAAAATTTTTGATCAGCCAGAAAGTAGGAAGCAAAAAAATATAAGAATGATAAGAATAGGAGGTGCTTCTTTTTTTATCGCTTATATGCTATCTACGGCTCTTATATTTATTGATTCAAATATTAATAATTTTTTTAGTATAGATCCTATTCTAATTAAAGTAATTTTTTTAGGCTCAATTGGATATTACTTAATTGGATTAACTGATGATTTATGGAAGGTTTCACCTTTTATAAGATTAATATTTCAATTTATTCTTGGGATATTGATTTGGAAGATTGGCTTTAGAATTTATCCTCCTGATCTGCAAATTTTAACTTTCGTAATCAAAGAAAGTTTTATTTTAGAGATTACGAGTATTATATTAACTTCATTCTGGATATGTTCTGTAGTAAATGCTTTTAACTGGCTTGACGGTTTAGATGGATTAGCCACAGGCTGTAGTATTATTTTTCTCTTTTATTTCGTATTAATAGGTTTTCAAGAAGGTAATTCTCAGTTGATTGCTTTATGTATTCCATTATTATTTAGCTTAATGGCATTTTGGAAATATAATTTTTATCCCTCAGAAATATTTATGGGTGATGGAGGTTCCTATTTTATTGGGTTTTGTATGTCAATTCTTTCAATTGTTGCTTCAAATGCTTCAGATAATAATTTTGCAATTGATCAAATCAGTTTTAAATCAATTTTTTTACCAATCTTAATTCTTAGTGTTCCAACTATAGATATGCTGAAAGTAATAATATTTAGAATTTATAAAAGGTATTCTCCTTTTTTTCCTGATAGAGGTCATCTACATCATCAAATCCTAAATCTTGGTTTTAGTGAAAAAATTACTGTTATCATTATTTATTTTCTTTGCCTAATAGTTGGCAAAATTGCGTTATGGTTGAGTGGATTTTATCTATAGTTAATTTATCATATGGAAAAAAATAATTACATTTTTGTTACTGGAGCGGCTGGTTTTATTGGCGCTGCATTAGTTGAAAGATTATTGGCATTTGGTTATAAAGTTATTGGCCTAGATAATCTGAATAATTACTATGATGTATCTTTAAAAAAAGCTCGATTAGAAAGTATAAGTATTCAAAACGAAAAATATAAAAGTAAATGGTTATTTTTTGAATCTAGTCTTGAGGAAGAAGAGTCTTTAAAAGAGATATTTACTAAATATAAGCCTACTACAGTTTATAATCTTGCAGCCCAAGCAGGAGTGCGTTATTCCATAGAAAATCCAAAATCTTATATTTCATCAAATCTAATTGGATTTTCAAATATTTTAGAAATGTGTAGAAACTTTAGAGTTGAGAATTTTATATATGCATCAAGTAGTTCAATTTATGGAGGTAATCAGAAAATTCCATTTAGTGAAAAAGATAATGCAGATCACCCTGTTAGCTTATATGCAGCTACCAAAAGATCTAATGAACTTCTTGCACATTCATATAGTAGTTTATACAAGATACCTTGCACAGGTTTAAGATTTTTTACAGTTTATGGACCATGGGGGAGACCAGATATGGCCCCAATGATATTTACTCGATCAATTTTAAATAATCAATCAATTGATATTTTTAATTATGGAAAAATGCAAAGAGACTTTACTTATATAGAAGATGTTATAGATGCTTTATTTGCATTATTAAATAAACCAGCAAGTGTTTGTAAAGAATTTGATTTTCAGAATCCAAACCCTTCAATTTCATTCGCTCCATATAGAGTCTTTAATGTTGGGAACTCTCAACCTGTAGATCTTTTAGATTTTGTAAATGCAATTGAAAAAGAATTAAATTTAAAAGCAATTTACAAAATGAAGCCTATGCAGATGGGTGATGTTGAAGTTACTTATGCAAATACTAATCAACTTAATGACTGGATTGGATATAGTCCCTCTACAAATTTAGAAAATGGTATCAAAAAATTCATAGGCTGGTACAAAAGCTATTATTCCTAATTTATAAAATTAGATACCAAATTTTGAAAATCGACTAAATGGAAGTTTTAATAACAGAAAATTGATTAAAATTTAATGCTTCCAATAAATTTATCTTAATAATTATAGGGTGGTTACTAAGAAAATCCTTTTTACTAGATAATATAATTTAAAAAAATATTATTTAATATTTATCTAAGTTATAAAGAACCAGCCTATGAATTTATTTTTAGAGAAAGAAATATATCTTTTAAGTAACTCAAGATCCTCTGTCTTATATTTTCCAGATTCTACAAAGTAAAGAAAATAATCACATTTTTCAATCTTAAAATCTTCAATTGAACTAATTTCGATGAATTTAAAATCCTTTAAATTCATAATTTGATTTAATATTTCTTTATTAGATGATTTATTAATTATTCCTATAGAACAATTTTTTTTATAATCATTAAACAAATACTTAAATATTTTAAAATTTAGTGATGGATTAGCAAAACTCAATATATCCATTGGGTCGGTATTAATCATTTCTTTTAATTCTTCTAACTCAAAAATAAAAGCTTGTCTTTTTTCTTTCAAATAAGTAATTAAAGCACCCATCAATATTGATATAAAAAATGCAATACCAACAATTTTTTTTCTTTCTGGAAAGACTCTATATTTTTCAATAGTAGGTTTAGAGATTATTTCCCAAGGAAGCTCTTGTCTAGCTTTTTCTAAATTTACAATATTTAATTGATTTTCAATATTTACTAGTAAAGCTTCATCTCTCTGAGCCGTTTTCTTCAAGTTTTGATATTCAATTAATATTTTATTTGGCCTTTTTAAAGATGATCTGATTTTATCAATCTTTATCTTTAAATCTCTCAAGGTTTTTGAATTTGGATTTAATCTGGAAGAAAGGTTTGTAAATTGTGCCTCATATTGTTCTAATAATTGAAATTGAGCATTAAATCTCTGTCCGGCGGATGAATTATTTGTATTTAATCTAAGATTTTCAGGATTTATGCCTCCTAATAATTTGAGATTAGTAGGATCTTGAATTATGCCAGTTTCAATTAAAGGTCCATTCTCACTATTTGTTGAATAAGACATATTATTATTTTGGCCCAATCCTACAAATCCATCTATATTCCCAAGACCATTTTTGATTGCGAAAAGATTGAAAGCTTTAATAGAATTTTCGGATTTTTTTTGATAAATTTTTTGTTGGGCCTCTAGATAATTTAATGATCGATCAAGATCTCTTTGACGGTCTCTTAAAGAATATTCTTTATATTTGTTGGAAATTTTATTAAGTACTTGGATAATATCATTTTTGTTATTATCTCTATAACTTATAGATAAAATATTTGTACTATCAGTGAAATTGACTTTTAGATATTTTTTTTTCCAATCAGCATAATCTAATCCTCGATATTTAACATCTTCTTTGATTTTTGATTTTTTGACCTCTTCGAAAATAGGCATCAATACAGAAGGACTTTTGAGGATATATTCTTGCGTATCGAGCTTATTTACAGTTGAGTTAAGACCTTTAATTAATGAATTATCAAAAATCGAAGAAAGAGAAAGATCTAGTTCTCTTTGCCCTTTACTACCAATATCAACAACAATATCAAATGATCCTCTATAAATTGGCTTTGCAATAAGACTATAAATTACTCCTAAAGTGGTTATCGTTCCTGAAATTAAAAAAAATGTTAGCTTCTCCCTTTTGATTGTTCTTAAACGTTTTTTAAATGATTCGACATTAAGGTCTTCATTTTTATTTTCGGATTTCATTGGAAATTTGTTCATAAAAATTTAATCGAATATTTGAAAGATGCTATAAGCTCCAAGAATTGGTGCCCCCACCTCTTTAATAGCATCTGTAACTTTTCCTAATGGTGTTCTATTTATATGTACAATATCTCCATCTGCAATAATTGGATTTTTTGGTGAATCTGCAATTGCATTTGGATCGAAATTAAATATATTTAATTCTGCTTTTCCATTATTATTAAACCTTATATGTTTTACTCTTCCAGAGAAGTATTTTTGTCCACCAGCTGCATAGATTGCTTGAATTAAAGACGAGCCCTGTCTTAGTACAATTAAACCTGTAGAAACAATATTTCCTGAAACATAAACACTTACTTCATTAGGGGTCAGATTTGTTCTATTTATTTCCACTATTTGTTCCTTTATTAGTTTATTAGTTCTTGGAACAAATATTGAATCACCGTCTAGAATCCTTATATTTTGAGATTGATCTCCAGTCATAATCATTTCAAGTAAGTTTATTTCTGCACTTTTTTTCCCTCCCCCTTGAGATTTAGAATTTAATCTTATAACTTTTATTTTTGTTAAGTCTGCATAATTAGTTATGCCTTGCCCTTTTTGGAGGACGTCAAAAAGTTTTATAACCTTTGATTGAGTTAAATTTTCATCTGCCAGAGCTCTATCTTCTTTAGTTTTAATTTCATATAAACCTGGTTGTTTAACTTCTCCACCTAAATAAACCTCAATTGGTCTATAGCTAGTAATTTTTATTTCAATATCAGGTTCAATTATTATACCTTTATATTCTTCCTTCAATTTATTTTTTAATTCTTCTATTGTTAAACCTTCCACATATAAATTACCTATTTCTGGTAAATTTAAGTGCCCTTCTTTCGAAATAACATAGTTTTTAGAAAATAAATCAAGTCCTCTGAACCTAATAAATAAAATATCTCCTTCACCAACAATATAATAAAATTTATTTTCAGGATTAGTTGACCCTGGATTTTTTGATATGGTAATTTCTTCTTCAGAATGAGAGATATTTATCGTACATAATGAAAATAAACTCAAAAGAAATATGTATGATAATAATTTTTTCTTAAACATATTAAATATTTACAAAGTCAATAAAACAAACATCTAAGATTATATCATTTATTAATACTTGTTTTTTGTTAAAAGAAAATTATTCAATGACTTATTAGAATAATAAATCAACATTAAATTTTTAAATGGATAAGAAATTTTTATTAAGTAAAAGATCATATTTTAAAATTGCTTTAATTTTTATTTATTTGGGATTTTGCGTAACTATATCATTTATTTTAGGCGGATTTGGTGATATTCGTTTTACTTCTGATTTTGATCATTATCATGCTTTCTGGCATAGATATACTGATTTACCATTATCAAACTACTCTAATGAACTATTTTTAAAATCTGAATTTGTTGATCCTAATGTTGATCGTTGGTTATTAAATCCTCTCTATTCTGCTTTATCTACTTTTCCAATAGCTATATTTGGTTCGCCAGTTTTACTTAATTCCTTAGGCATATTATTTGGAATTTTTTACATCAATATTTTGCAGAAATTATCATATAAATTATTCCCAGATTTATCTCATAAATACATATTCCTTGCCAACCTTGCTGTTATATCAAATAAATGGTTTATAAATGAATCTTTAGGTCTTGGTTCAATATTTATTGCAAGCATTTTTTTGATGCTGGGTTTACTAAATACTAATAAATTATTAGGTATTATTTTTCACTTATTTGCTTTTCTGATGAGGCCAAATTATATATTGTTTTTCGTTCCTCTGATGATTTTTCATACAATTAGCTCATTCAAATCAGAAAGATTATCTATATTTAGGTTTTATATAATAATCTTTCTTTTAAGTTTGCCCTGGTTTTTATTAATAGATAATCAATATCCTGGATCAGGATTCAACTATATTTTTATTGCAAATAGAGAAGCTGCCCCATTGTTATCGCAAGAATTACCACTATATTTAAGGAATTTAGGTCTAAATGACATAATGGATTTGTGGGCATGGAGCCCTTCATTATTAGATACTTTTTTAGCCTTATTAAATTTAGAAGTATTAAATTATGTATTTCAAATTTTTATCTTAAAATATCTTGCTTTTTTAGGATTAAGATTTAATGAGGCATTTATAACTACTTGGGCTGGTTATTTATCAGAAATATGGGGAACTATTTATTTTGCTATTTTACTTCTACCTTCTTATATTTTTACTTTCGTCTGTTGTGTGTTTAGATTTTTCAAGAATAATGGATTAAAATCTTCAATCTTAAACGCTTCTATAACTTACAGCATACTTAATTCAATGCTTATGGGAGTTCCAAGATACTCTGTCTTAACGGCTAACTTTTATTTGTTATTTGCATTTTATGCGATATTTAAACTCAAAAAAATTTCATCTCAAAAAAAAGTTGGATATGATTAAATTTTTTTATAAAAATATAGATATTTTCAAAAAACTAATATTAATTCATAAATTAAATCTGATCCATTCTCATTTTAAAAGGCTAAATTTAGTGTATATTGTGAAAAATTTTGATTAATGATGGATAAACCAACCATAGGAGTTGTAATACCATGTTATGCAGGTGGTCATTTAACCATAAAAATGATTCCTTCAGTTTTGAAATTTTCAGATACTTTAGTTCTTGTTGATGATGCTTGTCCTCTAAAAACTGGAAAAAAAATAAATTCTATTTATAAAAGTTCAAAAATCCATGTTATCTATAACAAAAAAAATCTTGGTGTAGGTGCATCTACTAGAATTGGTTTTGAATTCTTATTAAAAGAAGGTTGCGATATTATTGTTAAGTTGGATGCCGATAATCAGATGAATCCTGAAGATATTCCAAAACTTATAAGTCCTATCATAAATAATGAATGTGATTCTACAAAAGGTAATAGGTTTACTAGCATCGAAAGTATAAACGGCATGCCCAAATTAAGATTATTAGGAAATATTTTTTTAAGCTTCATAACAAAATTTTCAACAGGTTATTGGGAGTTATTTGATCCAACAAACGGATTTATAGCATTTAAAAATAGTGCTTTAAGAAAAATTAATCTAGATAAAACTAATCCAAGATTCTTTTTTGAAACCGAATTATTATTTAGATGTTCTTTAAGGAATTTATGTATTAAAAATGTACAAATAGATTCATTTTATGGTCAAGAATACTCCTCATTAAATCCATTAAAAGAACTTCCTAATTTCTTTATAAAAAATTTAAAATTAATAATTAAGAGAATAATATATCAATATTTTATATTAGATTTTAATCCAGGATCACTTGATCTTGTATTGTCATTAACAGCTGGTTTGTTTTCATTATTTATTGGTTTATATTCTATTTTAAATAACTTTTCAAATAATAATTTAACTTCTGCAGGAACAGTAGGATTATTTACAATATCGACTATTTTGAGTATTCAATTTTTTACAGCATTTATTTTTTATGATTGTAGTACTAAGGTAATTTATAGGAATACAAATTTCAGTACTTGAATTTACTAAATAATATAGTCAATTCTAAATTTTTAATATGATTTAAATTTATTAATAAATAAAAAACTAAAATCTTAATGTATAATCTCTAAAAGATATTAGTTAATCAATAAAAATGTGCGGCATATTTGGTTTAATTAGAACTGAAAAATCAAATATAAATGATTATAAACTTAGGAAATTAATAGATAAATTATTTATATTTTCTCAAACAAGAGGTAAAGAAGCGGCAGGGATAGCTTTAAGTGATGGCAAATCAATTGATCTATTTAAACAAGGAGGTTCTCCAAAAGATCTTATAAGAAATAAACAATATATTTCCATTATGGATGAGGCTCTAGGAAGCAATCTTAAAAATAAAAATACAAAATTAAATACAATCTCTATACTTGGCCATTCTCGTTTAGTAACAAATGGATGTCATACAGATAATAGAAATAATCAGCCTATATCAATTCCAGGAATGGTAGGAGTCCATAATGGAATAATCGCAAATGAATCACAAATTTTAAAAAAACATAATGATATAAAAAAAAATATAGAGGTTGATACTGAGATATTACTTAAACTTTTTACAAAGAATTTAAATGTTTCTGATAATTTAGAAAATGCAATAAAAGAAACTTTTGATGAAATTAATGGAACTGCATCTATAGGTGTTTTTTCCAAATCTGGAAGTCAATTAATCTTGGCTACTAATAACGGCTCATTATTTTATGTTGAAAATAGTGATGCATCTTTATTTATGTTTGCTTCTGAAAGATATATTCTTCAAAAGCTAATTAAGTCAAATTTATTTAAATTAGGAATAAATGATTTAGATATAAAAAAATTATATCCTTATAATTATTTGCTAAGGAATATTAAAATTAATTATCAAGATAAAGAAAACTCAAAAAGTTCTAAACCTTATCTTATTAATCTAGTAGATCATAGTAATAAAATACATACTTTAAAAAGATGTAGGAAATGTATTTTGCCTGAAACATATCCTTATATAGAAATTGATAATTCAGGCTTATGCAGATATTGCAGGGAATATAAAATTAATTCTGTTATGGGTACAAAGACTTTGAAAGAGAAAATTAAAAATTATAAAAGTAAAGATGGTAGTCCAGATTGTATTGTGGCATTAAGTGGAGGAAGGGATAGTTGTTATGGATTGCATTATATTAAAAAAGTTCTTGGTATGAATCCTATTGCATTTACATATGATTGGGGAATGGTTACTGACTTGGCAAGAAGAAATTGCGCGAGAATATGTGGAGAACTTGGAATAGAGCATATTATAAGGACTCCAGATATAGCAAAAAAAAGGAAAAACATAAGACATAATGTCTTGGCTTGGTTAAAAAGACCAGAGCTTGGTATGATCCCATTATTTATGGCGGGNGATAAAGCCTTTTACAAATATGCGAGACAACTTAAAAAAGAAACAGGGATAAAGTTAGTATTTTTTTGCGCTGGTAATGAAATGGAAAATTGTTATTATAAAGTTGGTTTTTCAGGTATAAGAAATGATGATAGTGATAATATTTTAACTGGCTTAAAATTTTTTAATAAATTAAAATTATTAAAATATTATATTAGTAATTTCTTAATAAATCCTTACTATTTAAACTCATCTTTGCTGGATAGCGCAAAAGCCTTCTGGTATACTTTTATTGAAAAAGATGAGTTTATTTATTTATATAAGTATTTAGAATGGAAGGAGGATATTGTAGTAAATACTATCCAAGAAAATTATAATTGGGAAATTGCTAAAGATACGCGCTCAACATGGAGAATAGGGGATGGTACTGCTGCCTTTTACAATTACATATACCATACTGTGGCAGGGTTTACTGAAGATGATGACATGCTTAGTAATATGGTAAGGGAAGGTTATATAACTAGAGATGAAGCATTAAAAAGATCAGAAGATTACTCTAATCCAAGATTAGAATCAATTAAGGAATATACTGAAAAAATTGGTATAAGTTACGAAGAGACAATTAGTACTATAAATAATATGAAAAAAATCTATTAGATCTTAGATAAGTTTAAAATGCTTGCGAGAAATGATAATTTATCAAAAAAAGATCTTATTTACAACTATGGTAGTTTAGCTTTTCTATTACTTAGTGGCATCTCTCTAAATATTTTAATTGGATTAAATTATGAGCCTTCAACTTTAGGAGTTTTCAATCAGGTAATAACAATTTATATTATTTTTTCAATGATTGGTTCTTTTGGAATTCAATTTTCAGTTTTGCAATCTGTTGCTGCAAATTTTGAAAAAAAAGAAAAATTAAAATCTATAATATTAGGTGGATTAATACTTGTATTTATAACAAGTATTTTAACCACAATTATTTATCTTCTTTCTATAAATCCTATTTCCAAACTATTAGATAGTAAATCTTTAAAGGAAGGAATGCTATTCATAAGTCCAGGTTTATTTTTATTTTCAATAAATAAAGTACTTTTAAATGGAGTGATTAATGGATTAAATAAAATGCAAATGTTCGCTATTCTGCAATCAATAAGATATTTGATTATTTTTTTAACTTTAGTTTTTGCAATATTACTTTCTCTCAAAGGTAGTGCATTAACAATAATATTCAGTGTAAGTGAAATTATTCTTTTTATCGTACTTTTATTTTTATTAAATAAAATAATTAGATGGTGGGAAGGTAAATTTTTTTTTCAATGGGTAAAAAGACATTTTATATTTGGATATAAATCATTTTTTGGTGGAATTCTATTGGAATTGAATTCAAGAATTGATATTCTAATGATTGGATTTTTTTTAAGCGATACTGAAGTAGGAATTTATAGTTTTAGTGCTTTATTTGCAGAAGGCTTTTACCAAATTTTTATAGTATTGCAAAATATATATAATCCGATTCTGTCAAACGAAATTGATAAGGATAACAAAACTAAAATAAATAGTTTTATAAAGAAAAGTTTTTCTAAATCCTATAAATTCTTTATCCCACTCGGTATATTATCAATCGTAATATATCCATATTTTCTTAAATTAATAACAAATAACGAAATATACTTACAGAGTATTAGTTCATTTATAGTTTTAGTTTCTGCTATTACTCTGGCAAGCGGTTATTTGCCTTTTTATAATATTTTTTATATGGGGGACTTACCATCTTTTCAATCTATATTCCTTTTTTCGATAGTAATTCTAAACATTATAGGCAACTATATTTTGATTCCTATATTTGGAATTATAGGAGCCGCAATTGGCACAGGCTTTTCTATAGTTGCATCAATATCAATATTTAAATATCTAACGAATAAAAAACTAGGTTTAAATTTATGATAATTTTTTTTCACAATAAATAAATTTTTTACTTAACCAAAAATTTTAGAAATATTGCAATAATTATTTTTGATCAACACTATAAATTTTAAGAAAAAGTTGAAATTACACTTTTTAATCAAATCTTAACTTAAAGTTTATCAATCGATAAGAATTAATTTGCCTTAATCTCATCGTTAAATATGATTTTAGAATTGATTAATAAAGTTTATAAAGTATTATATTATTTCAAACATTTGATAGATATCTTTGGATAGATTAAATTTGAGTTTTATCAAATATTGGGGCCATAGCTCAGCTGGTAGAGCACCTGCATGGCATGCAGGGGGTCAGGAGTTCGAATCTCCTTGGCTCCACTTATTTTCTTATTGATAGCACAATAGATTAAGGTAATTCTCATCAATACAATGTTTAGGCTGATATAGGTTTATAGTTCATAATATAAGCAAATTCCGCAATAATTCTCGTAATGGGATTATTCAAGAATATGGAAATATGAAATAGCTAAATTAAAAGACTAATAAGTGAAAATTTAGTATAAATTTTAAAAATTATTTTTGAAAAATTTTGAACTATATCTAATTAAGATTTCAATTGAAATTAGTTTGGCTCAAATTAAGATTTTTATAAAATGGTTAAAAAGTTTTTCTGATTTTTAGGCAATCCCAAATATCTTTTGATAAATCTAATAGTTCTCTTATGATTTAGAAAATACGAGTGAGGTCTATTTTGTCATTCTCTCTTTTTTCTCTATAGGAAAATTCATTATTTTTTATTTTTCTTAATGGGTCGTATTTAAACATTTTCATTATAAATGCTATTGGTTGTAAAACCAATAAGAAAACAATCCCCAAAATAATCCTACTATTTATCCATCCAAGAGTATTTCCAATTTGCATCCATATTTTATAAGGGTAAAAAAGTATCCCCGGAGAAAAAACTCCCAAGATAAGAGATGGGATTCCTATCCATAATGTCCAGGACTTAAAAAAATGTCCCCAGATTGCAGGTATCAACCATCCAATAATTATTGGAAAACCTAATCCAAGAAGTAATCCAAATTCACGAAGTTGTTTTTTATTGATTTTATCTTTCATGGTTAATCTAATTCAAACTCTTGTTGCCATTTCTCGTCTTTTTCTTCCAGAGGTTGCTCACTTTTTAAAAGAACCTGATTCTGAAGAACAAGGACATCCATTTTTGTTCGCATAAAACAACGATATGCATCTTGAGGTGTGCAGACTATTGGTTCTCCTCTAACGTTGAATGAGGTATTTACGATTAAAGGGCATCCAGTTCTTTTTTTAAATGCTTTTATTAGTTTGTAATAACGAGGGTTAGTTTTTTCGCTCACTGTTTGAACTCTTGCAGAA
>FUFK010039076.1_pt1 | contig 38450 bp, 38 predicted proteins | sample 1021851 | NCBI WGS metagenome assembly FUFK01 (sample SAMEA51879418, study PRJEB19060) | metagenome
GCAATCTACCAAATACCAATATAAAAGTTAGTAAGATCTGTCTTGGTTCCATGACCTGGGGCGAGCAGAATACAGAGGCTGAAGGTCACGAGCAAATAGATTACGCCCTGGATAAAGGTGTGAACTTTATTGATACTGCTGAAATGTATTCGATCCCAACTAAGGCAGAAACTCAGGGAAGTACAGAAAAAGTGATCGGGTCCTGGTTGAAGAAAACCGGAAGAAGAGATGATGTGGTGATCGCCAGCAAAGTGGCTGGTCCCGGAGATATGGTTTCGCATATTCGCGAAAATCTCGGTTTTCATAAAGAGGCCATCCAGGATGCATTGCATAATTCCTTAAAGAGATTGCAAACAGATCACATCGATCTTTACCAGTTGCACTGGCCTGAACGTAACACCAATTTCTTCGGAAAACTTGATTATAAGCATGATGAATCTGAAGCGTGGGAAGAAAACTTTCAGGAGATCCTGGAATCTTTGCAGGAATTTGTTCAGCAAGGGAAAATAGGTCATATAGGTTTGAGTAACGAAACTCCGTACGGACTCATGAAATTCCTTCAGGCTGCAGGAGATAAACTGCCGAAAGTAGTGACCGTTCAAAATCCATACAGTCTGCTGAATCGAAAAGACGAGATTGGGTTAACAGAAATACTTCATCGGGAGAATGTAGGCTTATTTCCGTACTCTCCGCTCGGAATGGGAACGCTTAGTGGAAAGCATTTAAATGGTATTCAAAAGAACTCCCGTTTAGATCTGTTTCCGCAGTATAAGAGATATTCAAACGATCTGGCAGTCGAAGCAACCAGGAAATACAAAGATCTTGCAGATAAGCATGATCTTAGTTTAACCCATCTCGCTTTAGCTTTTGTGAATCAGCAAAAATTCGTAACCAGCAATATTATTGGTGCTACGACCATGGAGCAACTAAAGGAAAATATTGAAAGTGTTGATATCGTTCTTAGCGACGAAATTTTGAAAGAGATCGATGAGATCCATCAGCAAATTCCGAATCCTGCACCCTAAATACTTGGTCTTACCAGGCTCTCATGCACATACATAGAACGGTCGAGGCTATCACGAACATGATACCAATCGGCCGTTTTTCCTTGTACGAACAACAATTCGCCATTTCTGGCAGTTTTCATTATTTTAGAATTACTGGCAGCTGCTTTATTCCGCAGGTTTGCTTTCGTTGAACTTACTCTAAGTTGTTGCGCTATTTCATTTTCCTTCGGAATAACACTTTCCAGGGTTTCAGTTTTATAAACAAATCCCAGCGGATCAATCGCTCCAGTATTCCTGCGATATATTCCGAAGTGTAAATGTGGAGGTGTGGTTTTTGCATTTCCGGTATTGCCAACAAATCCAAGAGTATCACCGGTCTTGACCGAATTTAAATTTGGTATTATACTATCTAAGTGGGCATAGTATATAGATTGAGAGCGTTTTGAATCACGCAGCCAGACCTGTTTCCCGCCAAGACCTTTCTCTCCTGAAAAACCTATCCTTCCTGAAGTTGTTGCGACAATCGGCGTTCCCCGATCTGCAAAAATATCGATACCCTCATGGTCCCGGCTGCCACCATCCCGAATATCTCCCCAGTAACTACCAATATCTGCATTTTCCCCGCCAGAAACTGGAAATTGATAAGCCGGTAGTATGGCAAGTTGAATTGTAAACGGTGTATGAGCTTCAATTTCCGGCTGAAAGATTACTTTGTAGAGTCCGTTTTCTTCTACTTCGTAGGAAATAGAATTATCAGATTTAGGTTTTAAAACCTGTTCAAACTTTTTAGTTTGATTGTTACGACGATATATTTCAGTAAAAATAAGGGTGGAGGAGAAGTCGGTTTTAAAATTGGTGTTCAGGATCTCACCTGGTTTTAAATACGCCTGGTAAGAATAAATATGGAAGCTTTTAGGTTTCAAGTTTCCTGCTTCGGTATAGGGCATTTCAACTTCGATACTATCATTTAAAGCTTTCTGAATCCTGGATTCCCAAAGACTAAATAATTCATCTGAAATATCCTGATCCCGTTGATATTTCTCTTTTTCAGAAAGCCCCGAAATAAGATCTTCAGCCTTTTCCAGCTGAGAACAGCCAGAAATAAGCAAGAAAATAAAAATATACCTAAGGTTGCGCATTTGCTTCATATCGAGCTAAATATACGCAGCAATTGTGCCAGTCTATTCAAAAAGATGACTTACAACATCTTCAATTTTGGAAACTTTAATGACCCTGATATGATATTCAGATTTCGGGAATTTATTCTGTTTAGAGACCATAATGCTCGCAAAACCAAGTTTCTCGGCCTCAAGAATTCTTTGCTCGACCCTGGTCACAGGTCTCACCTCTCCAGCGAGGCCAATTTCAGCAGCAAAACAGATATCTTTTGGAAGGGCAATATCTTCGTTTGAAGACAGAATTGCAGCAACAACCGCCAGGTCTATCGCGGGATCATCCACACTAATACCGCCAGTAACATTCAAAAAAACATCTTTCGCTCCCAGCCTGAAGCCAGCTCTTTTCTCCAGAACTGCCAGTAACATATTCAGTCTTTTGGCATTATAACCNGTGGTAGAGCGTTGTGGAGTCCCATAAACAGCGGTGCTTACCAAAGCCTGGATCTCGATCATTAATGGTCGCATTCCTTCCAGTGTAGAAGCGATGGCTGTTCCACTTAAATCTTCATCATTCTTGGAAATAAGTATTTCTGAAGGATTGTTGACNTCCCGGAGTCCGCTNCCCTGCATCTCATAGATGCCTAATTCATGTGTGCTTCCNAAGCGATTTTTATGCGCTCTAAGNATCCTGTANACATGGTTTCGATCTCCTTCAAACTGCAAAACGGTATCGACCATATGCTCAAGAACCTTTGGGCCGGCGATACTTCCTTCTTTCGTGATATGACCAATCAAAATGACNGGAGTATTGCTTTCCTTNGCAAATTTTATAAGCTCGGCGGTGCATTCCCTNATCTGCGAAATNCTTCCCGGNGCGCTTTCAATATAATCACTATGNAAGGTCTGGATCGAATCGATAATAACCACTTCAGGCTCGATCTCTTCTACCTGACGGAAGATATTCTGAGTTTTAGTTTCGGTAAGGATAAAACAATTGGCAGGATTAGGATCGATACGTTCAGCACGCATCTTGATTTGCTGCTGACTTTCTTCTCCGGAAACGTATAAAACCTTGTATTTTAACTGCAGACTGATCTGAAGTAGTAGCGTACTTTTTCCAATTCCCGGTTCACCACCAAGCAAAGTAAGCGACCCCGGAACGAGCCCACCTCCAAGTACACGATTTAGTTCATTGTTACCAGTGTTAAGGCGATCGTGTGGTGTGGTTTCAATTTCTGCAATGAGCAAAGGCCTGGCTAATTTTTTAGCTTCCTTGCTGGCACTTGTTTTCCAGTCCTTTTTTTCAGGTTTTGCAACAAGTTCTTCTACTATCGTATTCCAGTCGCCGCAACTGTTGCATTTCCCCTGCCATTTTGCATATTGTGCACCACATTTCTGACAATAGAATGTTGTCTTTACCTTCGCCATTTTCTAAATTATATTCTGCTAATAACCGAAATCTTTTTTGATTGCATCTGCCTTCTCCAGCATATAATCTGCATCAAGAAATGCGATACTTTTTTGTCCGTAGGCATTTTGATAAATTCGCATTGCCTTTCTAGGATTGCCGGTTTCTTCTTCATGTCGGGCTTCGAAGAATGTTCCTAACATGGTTCCCGGATAATGATCAAAAGCAAGTTTATAAAGATCCTTATAGGCTTCCCAGTTTCGTGTCTTTTCTATAGCATTATGAACAGCCATAAAATCGTTGATGCTTATTTGTCTTTTGAGACCATAAAGCTCTTCGATAGTTTCATATTTCTCGGTAAGATATTGGGTAGGAGATATAGAAGTTTGCAGAAGGATTTCATTATAATCTTTGGTTGAAATAGGGCGGTAGATCTCAAACATGCTTGAAATTGCAGATGGTATGGCCTTACCGACCAGCGAGTAGTGAGATTCCCCGGTAAATTCTTCAAATTTATAAGAAACCAGCTTGTTGTTGATATTTTTGAGTTGATTGTCAAAACTCGCAATACCAGATTTAAGTGCAGGAATATCCTCGTTTGAAGTTGCCAGATAGAACCATTTTTTGGATTCTGAAGATTCTAATGCATCCGTAACCCAGTTCGCTACTTCTGGAGCCAGATCAGGACTAAGATTAATATAACCTTTGAAAATGGGCTCTTGTTTAAGGAGATAATAATTGATAAAATTGGCGGTGAAATCATGTCCCACGATCATACGGAAATTTGAAGTTCTGTATTTTTGATCGAGACTGGCGAGTAATTCCATACCTATAAATTCAAAAAACTTAGCGCCTTTATCTGCAGGAAGAGANTTTTCTCCATAGGCTGTGTCTTCCATACGAATTCCATCCTGATTGATTCCCACAACGATCATTTCAGGAATATCTTTCCAGTAAGAATAATAATCTACCATACCAGCTACGGGTTCGAACAGGTAGTCTCCATCCAGAACGACCACAACAGGGTATCTCTTCTCTGAATTCTGTTCGTAATTTCTGGGAAGTTGAATTTTAATTTCTCTTTGTTCTCCTAACTTTTGAGAGTTGACGGTCTCATGCAGGATNTGCGACCAGCTTACTAAAGGCAGAATGANTGCCAATAGCATGGTTGATAAANGTTTCATAGGTGTAGTATTGATTCGGACAGGAAAGGTAAGTATTATTTCCTGTTATTAAAAAGCGGTAACAGTATAAATGATAGTCCGCCAAATAACAGAACCACAGCGGTTTGAGTTGCCCAGGAGATCCATCCAAGCGCTTCAGCAGCATGTGATTCGATCCCAAAGAACATCAGGATTCCGCCTACGGCTAATGGATAGACTCCTATGCCACCATTAGTTGCTGAAACTGCAAAACTTCCCACAACGAATGCAGCCAGAATGGTGCCTGGAGTAGCATCTGCAGTCTCTGGAACGCTTAGTTTTATTACGAAGAACATGCATAGATACATTGACCAGATAAAGATGGTATGTCCTATAAAAGCCCATTTCTGGCGCATGTTCAGGATACTTCGCATCCCTTCCAGCAGGCCTTTTGCGAGTTTTTTTATTTTTTTNAAAGGTCNCCAGTTCGATCTTTTAATAACTGTAAGGCCTAAAACNCCGAGTNCTACCAGTCCCAGAAAAATGAGTAGGGTATTCATGGGTTTAATGTTCTGGTCATGCAGGTATCCTAAAAGATCGTCGGTTTGCAAAATAAGCGCAACACCAATGATGAGCATTAGAATAAGTAGATCAGCAACTCTTTCAGAAATAATGGTTCCGAAACCTTTTTCAAAAGGAACCTTTTCATAAGTAGTTAGCGTGGCAGCACGCAAAACTTCACCAGATCTTGGAATTCCGAAGTTAGCAAGATAGGCGACCATTACTGCCATGAAACGGTTTGGAAGCCGGGTGGTATAACCCATTGGTTCCAGCATAAACTTCCAACGATAAGCCCTTGAAAGATGTGAAAGCGTTCCAAGAACAAAAGAAATTGCAATCCAGAATTTGTTGGCATCAACAATACTCTGCCACAGGCTTGCACGTTCCTGGGCAGTAGAACTCTGTAATGAATACCATACNAAAAAAATCCCCAGAAATAAGGGGATACTAATTTTTAAAAACTTTTTGAATTTTTTGCTCAACGACCTATTTCAAAAGATTGGTTTCTTCATCAGGAAATACCAATGANGGTTTAAAGNTTTTAGCTTCTTCTATTTCCATAATTCCNTANGCNATAATGATCAAAACATCGTCCTTGGCAACTTTTCTTGCTGCCGCACCGTTTAAAGTGATCTCACCTGAATTTCTAGGGCCTGGAATTACATAGGTTTCAAGACGTTCACCGTTGTTGTTATTAACGATCTGTACCTTTTCACCTTCAATAATATTGGCCGCTTCCATTAAATCTTCATCGATAGTGATACTACCAATATAATTTAGATCTGCACCGGTTACTTTAACTCTGTGAATTTTGGATTTTACTACGTGAATCTGCATCATGAATTAATTGTTCAGAGCGATGTTATCGATGAGACGAATATCGTCTGCATATACTGCGATGAAAGCCCTGTATTGTTTTTCTTTTTCTTTGGTTTCAATTTTTTGAAGACTATTAGCTTCAGCAATCATAAAATATTCCAGTTCCAGAACATCCTGATCTTGAAATGCCGCCTCAACCCAGTCTGTCACTTCTTTAGCACTTTTTGTGCCAAATAGCTCACTGGCAGTTTGTAGCGTTTTATAAATAAAAGCTGCTTTCTGCCTGTTTGCATCAGTTAGACGTTCATTTCGTGACGACCTTGCAAGTCCGCTATCCTCTCTTAAAATTGGGCAGCCAATGATTTCCACTGGTAGTTTTGTGAGATCTGTAAGCTTGCGAATAATCTGTAATTGCTGAAAATCCTTTTCACCGAAAAAAGCTTTATCAGGTTCCGTGGCTTCGAACAATTTTTTCACTACGGTGCCAACACCATTAAAATGTCCATTTCTAAATTTTCCTTCCATGACATTCTCCAAGCCACCAAAATCAAATTGTTGGGAAACGATCTTGCCGTCATAGAGTTCAGTCGCATTAGGGCTAAAAATCCATAAATTTTCGAATTTAGTCTTTAATAATGCGATATCCTGCTCGAGATTTCTAGGGTATTTTTCCAGATCATCCGGGTCATCAAATTGAGTTGGATTTACAAATATGGATACAACAACCTGATCTGTTTGTTGTGTGGCGAATTGAACCAGGGATAGATGACCTTCATGTAAAGCACCCATGGTTGGCACCAATCCGATGCTCTTTTCTTCAGATTTCTTCTCGCGAATAGCCTCAAGTAAACGTCCTTTCTCCCTAAAAACCTGCATTTTATTTTAAAATTAACAGCGTGCAAACTTAATATATCTGTGGCAATCTGCATAAAATTTTGTAATTTTGCGTGTTTTTTATTCGGAAACGTAACTAAAGCAAAGAATATATGAAAGATAAGAGAGTGTTATACGTCTCGTCTGAAGTTATACCGTACTTACCTGAAACCGATATCTCATCTACTTCCTTCGAAGCTGCAAAAATGGTTAATAACCTAGGCGGACAGATAAGGATTTTTATGCCAAGATTCGGAAATATAAATGAAAGAAGGCATCAATTACATGAAGTAATTCGATTATCCGGGATGAACCTGGTGATCAACGATCTTGATATGCCTCTAATCATTAAAGTTGCTTCCATCCCAAAAGAGAGAATGCAGGTTTATTTTATTGATAATGAAGATTATTTTAAAAGGAAGGCAACTTTGACAGATGAAGATGGAAATCTCTTTTCTGATAATGACGAAAGAGCAATTTTCTTTGCAAAAGGGGTGATCGAAACTGTGAAAAAACTGAACTGGTCTCCAGATATCATTCATGTACATGGATGGTTATCTTCTCTTTTACCACTTTATTTAAGAAATTATTACGGGAATGAGCCATTATTCCGTGATGCAAAAATTGTGACCTCTGTTTACAATCAAAGTTTCGATGGAACGTTAGATGAAGAACTACGTGAGAAAATTTTGTTTGATGGTTTTGAAAATGCTAACGTAAAGCATCTAAAAACTCCAAACTTCGTAAATATTTTGAAGACGGCAGTAGATAATTCAGATGCTGTAGTAATGGGTGGTGATGATGTGCCTGAAGAGTTGCAGGATTACATTAAGAAGCTTAATAAACCGGTTCTTCCTTATACCGAAAAAGAAAATTTCTCTCACGCGTATCAGGAATTTTATGACACTAAAGTATTGTCAGAATCGTAAGAAAAATTTTAAATGAGATTAAATAATTTATACAGAATAACAGTCTTTATGGCTGTTATTTCCGCTTTTGTAGGGTGTGATGAAGACTTTTCAGAAATAGGAGGAGAGATCATAACCAATCCTTCGAATGTTGAAGTTCGGGAGTTCAACGTGAATGCCTACAGTAAAAAGCTTAATTCAGTACAAACCAACAACTCGTCCAATTTCTTTCTGGGCGTTATCAATCACGATCTGTACGGTAAATCTGTCGCTAGTATAGTTAGCGAGTTGAGATTATCTACATTGGATCCTGATTTTGGCGACAATGTGGAACTTGATAGTGTGGTGCTTAAGATTCCTTATTATTCTTCGGAAGCAGCCACTTCAGATGATGATGAGGTAACATACGAGCTGGATTCCATTTATGGAAATGGTTCTTTCAAATTATCCATCTTCGAGACGAACTTTTTGCTGAATGACCTCGATCCTGATGCTGGTTTTGAATCGGCTCAGAGATATTATTCAGATCAAAAGCAACTATTCGAACAGAATATTGTAGGACCGGCCATCTATGAAGAAGAAAATTTCGTTCCTTCTCCTTTGGCTTTCGATTCTTACGAAGTCGGGGAAGATGGGACCGATACTATCGCCAATACACCATCTTTCAGGATAAAACTCCCGGTGGATTACTTTGAGACCAAAATCATTGATAAGGAAGGTTCTTCTGAATTATCTTCGAATACCGATTTCAAAAACTACTTCAGAAATTTATATATCAAAGCTGAGGAGAATGGAACCGAAGGATCACAGATCTTCTTTAATCTGAATAATCAGGATGCTAAGATCACTCTGTATTATCGTAGTGATCGCGAGGTAGATGATGAGCTTGAAGAGGGTGTTCGTGGGAGTTATACCTTGAATTTTGCTTCTGGAAACAGAGTGAATCTATTGGAAGGAGCATATCCATCTGATGTTTTACAGGAAATTGAGTCGCAATCTTCAGAAACCGGTGCTGAAAATCTTTATATTAAAGGACAGCAAGGAAGTATGGCGATTATTGAGCTATTTCCAGATACATTGGTGCTTGAGGATCTAAGATCACAAGATCTATTGATCAATGAAGCTACCTTGGAATTTTTTGTAAATCGTGATGTTTATGAAGGTGAAAATCCAGATAGACTATATTTGTATGACTTTACTAATAATGCTTTTCTTGGCGATTACGCGATAGATCTTACGCTTAATGCGGCAGATCCTTCAGCTAGTTTGACAACTTTTTCAAGTCCGTTACAGGTCGAAGAAGGAGAAGATGGTTATTATTATACTTTAAGGATCACTAATCATTTATCCAACATTCTGAATAATGATGGAGATAATGTGAAGCTAGGACTAGTAGCAGTACCTAATATAAATACGGTGGTTTCAAGGTCAAGTCAGGGAGTAATTGCAGGTTCCTTAAATTCTGCAGTAAGAAATTCAGAAGAGCTTACGAGAATTCCTACGGGTTCTGTATTAACTCCGGAAGGAACCGTATTGCACGGTAGCAATTCTGCAGATGAAAATAAGAGATTAAAATTGAGAATATATTATACCAACTATAATTAAGAAATATGTGTGGAATTGTTGGATACATAGGGCATAGAGAAGCTTACCCTATTGTTTTGAAAGGATTACAAAGACTGGAATATCGTGGNTACGATAGTGCNGGTATNGCTCTATACGATGGTGAAGAGCTGAAGATGTGTAAAACGAAAGGTAAAGTAGCCGATCTAAAGCAGAAATTCGAAGAGGAAGTTACTACAAATGGAACCGTTGGAATTGGTCATACAAGATGGGCAACTCACGGTGAGCCGAATGATNTNAACTCTCANCCTCANTANTCAAATTCCGGTGANCTNGTTATTATACATAACGGAATCATTGAGAATTATGATTCTTTGAAAAAGGAATTGAAAAAACGTGGTTACACTTTTAAAAGTGATACAGATACNGANGTATTGGTAAATCTTATNGAAGATGTNATCGTNAANGAAAAGGTGAAGCTAGGTAAGGCAGTTCAGATTGCTTTGAACCAGACAATTGGTGCCTATGCTATCGCTGTTTTTAATAAATCAAAACCAGACGAAATTGTCGTTGCAAGACTGGGAAGTCCGTTAGCTATTGGAGTTGGCGAAGATGAATTTTTCGTAGCATCAGATGCATCACCATTTCTAGAATTTACTAACAATGCAATCTACCTGGAAGACGGAGAGATGGCAGTTATTCGCAGAGATAAGGGTGTGAAAGTGAGAAAAATTCATGATGATTCATTAGTAGATCCTTATGTACAGGAATTGCAAATGAATCTGGAGCAGATCGAAAAAGGTGGTTATGATCACTTTATGCTGAAGGAAATTCATGAACAGCCTAATGCCATTAGCGATACCTATAGAGGTAGAATGCTGGTAGATCAAGGCATCATTAGAATGGCCGGAGTAGATGATAATATGGAGCGTATTGCGAATGCAAAACGTATCATTATTGTTGCTTGTGGTACCTCCTGGCATGCTGGTCTGGTAGCCGAATATATTTTTGAAGATATCGCCAGAATTCCTGTAGAAGTAGAATACGCTTCAGAATTCAGGTATAGAAATCCAGTGATTTCAGACAACGATGTGGTTATTTCCATATCGCAGAGTGGTGAAACTGCAGATACTATGGCGGCGATCAAGCTAGCTAAAGAAAAGGGAGCTTTCACTTTTGGAGTTTGTAACGTTGTTGGATCTTCAATTTCAAGAGAAACTCATGCAGGAGCTTATACACATGCGGGACCAGAAATTGGTGTTGCTTCCACAAAAGCCTTCACAACTCAAATAACAGTGCTTACATTAATGGCTCTCAAGCTTGGAAAGTTTAAAGGGACCATTTCTCATAGCGATTTCCAATTCCATTTACAGGAATTGGAGCGAATTCCAGAGAAAGTTAAAGAAGCACTTAAGTCTGATGAACTAATTCAGGAGGTTGCGGCTAAATATAAAGATGCTCCAAATTGTCTTTATTTAGGTAGAGGGTATAATTTCCCTGTAGCGCTTGAGGGTGCTTTAAAACTAAAAGAGATTTCTTATATCCACGCTGAAGGTTATCCTGCGGCAGAGATGAAGCATGGACCAATCGCATTGATCGATGAGCAAATGCCAGTGGTAGTGATTGCTACAAAGAAAGGACATTACGAAAAAGTAGTGAGTAACATACAGGAGATTAAATCCAGAAAAGGAAAGATCATTGGTATCGTTACTAAGGGAGATGAAGAAGTTAGAGATCTTGCAGATTATGTAATCGAAGTTCCGGAAACTATGGAATCACTTACTCCTTTACTTACAACGATCCCATTACAGTTATTATCCTATCATATTGCAGTAATGCTTGGAAAAAATGTGGATCAACCACGTAACCTCGCAAAGTCTGTTACGGTAGAATAATTGTTTGACATATTAGATAAAAAAGCCTCTTCGATCGAAGAGGCTTTTTCGTATTAATAAGATTTTTAGTGTGGCTTAACCTTGGAAATTCGGGCATTTTTAAAACATTAAAAACTTCTCTTTAATTCAATCTGTTTTTTCAGAGAAAAATTTATCTTTGCACCCTGAAAATGACCTATTTCTGATTCATCAATTTTGAAATCAAGCAAGTAGGTATTTGAATTTTACGTAATAAAATTAAAAGAATTAGATAAATGTCTAAAGTCACAGGTAAAGTTGCCCAGATTATTGGTCCTGTAGTTGACGTTGTGTTCGACTCAGAAAACGCTGAACTGCCAAAGATCTATGATTCTTTGGAAATCGCCAGAAAAGATGGTTCTACTTTAGTTCTTGAAGTACAATCACATATTGGAGAAGATACTGTAAGAACGATCTCTATGGACTCTACTGACGGTCTTAGCCGTGGTGTTGAGGTTCTTAATACCGGAAATCCTATTCAAATGCCGGTTGGTAAAGATGTTTACGGACGTCTTTTCAACGTTATTGGTGATGCGATTGACGGTCTTGGAAACTTGCCAAAAGCAGGAGCAGATGGATTACCAATTCACCGCCAGGCGCCAAAATTTGAAGATTTATCTGTGTCTACTGAAGTTCTGTTTACCGGAATTAAAGTTATTGACCTTATCGAGCCTTATTCTAAAGGTGGTAAGATTGGTCTTTTTGGAGGTGCAGGAGTTGGAAAAACGGTACTTATCCAGGAATTAATTAATAACATCGCGAAAGGTCATGGTGGACTTTCTGTATTTGCAGGAGTTGGTGAACGTACTCGTGAAGGGAATGACCTTCTTAGAGAGATGTTAGAGTCCGGAATTATCAAGTACGGTGACGATTTCATGCATTCTATGGAAGAAGGCGGATGGGATCTTCAAAAGGTAGATAAAGAAATCATGAAGGAGTCTAAAGCTACCTTCGTCTTTGGACAAATGAACGAACCACCTGGAGCACGTGCGCGTGTAGCCCTTTCTGGTCTTACGATTGCGGAATATTTCCGTGATGGAGCTGGAGAAGGTCAGGGGAAAGACGTTCTTTTCTTCGTAGATAACATTTTCCGTTTTACTCAGGCTGGTTCAGAGGTGTCTGCACTTCTTGGACGTATGCCATCAGCAGTAGGATATCAGCCAACGCTAGCAACCGAGATGGGTGCGATGCAGGAGCGAATTACTTCTACTAAAAACGGATCTATTACATCTGTACAGGCGGTTTATGTACCTGCAGATGACCTTACCGATCCAGCACCGGCAACAACATTTGCCCACCTGGATGCAACAACGGTACTTTCTCGTAAGATTGCTGAGCTAGGTATTTACCCTGCGGTAGATCCGTTGGATTCTACTTCAAGAATTCTTACTCCAGAGATCTTAGGAAATGAGCATTATGATTGTGCACAAAGAGTAAAAGAGCTTTTACAGAGATATAAAGAGCTTCAGGATATTATCGCTATTCTTGGTATGGAAGAACTTTCCGAAGAAGATAAGCTAGCAGTATCCAGAGCAAGACGTGTTCAACGTTTCCTTTCTCAGCCATTCCACGTAGCAGAGCAGTTTACTGGTCTTAAAGGTGTGCTTGTAGATATTAAAGATACCATTAAAGGTTTCAATATGATTATGGACGGAGAGCTGGATAAATACCCGGAAGCAGCCTTTAACCTTAAAGGAACCATCGAGGAAGCGATCGAAGCTGGTGAGAAAATGCTTGCTGAAAACTAAAATTAGTTAAATGTATTTAGAGATAGTTACTCCAGAGGCGGTAGTATTCAGAGCTAAAGTAGATGCTGTGAAAGTTCCAGGAAATGATGGTGAATTTCAAATGCTGAACAATCACGCACCTATCGTATCTGTTCTTACTGAAGGTGATGTAAAGATCGACCTTGCAGCCGGAAGCACGAACGAGATCAAAGCTAAAGATCAGTCGGCTTTTAGAACGGAAGGAAACAATACTGAAGTTNTGTTCTACACCATTAAAGGTGGAGTTCTTGAAATGAAGGATAATAAAGCTATAATTTTAGCCGATTAATATTCTCATTCTTATAAAATTAAAAGCCTTTCATTTCTGAAAGGCTTTTTTTATGAGCATTGTTGAACTAATAATTATTTAGATTCCAGCCATTGCTTTCGGTTTTCTAATTGTTCTTTCGAAGCACTCTCAGATAGCATAATTTNGTATTCAGGATTTGCTGAAAGTTCTACGGAAGTAGTTTCAGTTTCTCCAAATCTCTGAAATTCAAGGTTTATCTTACTACCTTCAGAAGTACTAGCAATCACTTCTTCCATTGCTTCCGAAGTATTTACTGGAGTTCCATTTACTGACGTGATCAAATCTCCTTCGTCCAGGCCAGCTTCGTAGGCAGGACTTCCTATTACAGTATTCCGACTAATTTCCAGGCCATTTTCAGTCTCACGGAAATTGGCTCCAAAATGATTCTTTTTGTTGTCCTGAGTGATGTTCACACCTACATGATCGAACAATTTTTTGTAATCTGGTTTTTCAGCAGATCGTATATGTTTTGCGAAGAAATTATCTGAGAATTCTTTGCCGGCGTATGCTGAAAGTGTGTTTTCAATGTCTTTCACATCATAAGCGACTTCATTCTTTCCATACTTTTTCCACATCAATTTCATAAAATCATCGAGGTTCAAATCATTTTCTCTTAAAGAAAGGTCTAGTGCAAGACCAAGAATGCTTCCGTAGGAATAATAAGAGATAAAGGTGTTTTCGCGATTTACAGGATCTACAGACTTGGCTGCATCTACAAATGGTGCCTGCATGCTCATTTCCATAGGATTAAAATACTGAGTAGCTGGTGAATTCCAGACATAATTGAAAGTTCCGGAAAGCCCTTCTATATATTCTTTTTCTGAAGTGATGCCAGCGCGATGCAGGATTAATCCGGTATAGTAACTGGTGAAACCTTCAGCAAACCACAAGTTTCGACTCATATTTACTTCAGAAAAACTGAAAGGTTCCAGATCCGCAGGGCGAATACGCTCCACATTCCATCCATGAAAAAATTCATGAGCAACGGTGCCAATATTACCTTTCATTCCACCATCTGCCAGAGCATCTGTCTTTGTAAGAATCGTACTGTTGCGATGTTCCATTCCGTCGCCGCTGGCATTTGGCATATAGCAAGCCAGGAAAGTATATCTTCCATAATCATAATCTGGTAATTCGCCGAAAACGGCTGCTTCCTGTTCTACGATCGCTTTAACCTGCTCAAAATATTGCTCAAGTTCAGCTTCAGTTCCCTGATGATGCAGCACAAATTCAATTTGCTGACCATCATGCTCGAAACTTTTGACTTGATGATCGCTGATCTCTATCGGGCTATCCATAAAATAATACAGATCTGGCGCTTTAAATGTATTCTCATTTATCTTCTCAAGCTGCGTAGCGATCTTCCAGTCTGGTTGATCCTGAAGATCGATCTGTAACTCAATATCACGATCTTTCAATTCTTCGGAATACATGAAGGTGGCTGGAATATTTAAATGAGCATGGCTGGCATCAACCTGAGAATAGGTGCCATCTCCGCGATTTGCGTAGAGTATATACTCTATGTTAACGGTGCCATCTGTATTCTTTACCGTCCAGGAATAAGGATTCTCTCTAGTAATTTCTAATTCTTTTCCCTCGCTATTGAAAGCTTTGAAGCCGTACACGTTTTTCGCAAATTCATGCAGGGCGTATCTACCAGGAGAAGTACGGCTCATTCGTACAGTTAGTTCNTGNGATTTTATNTTNGGNAATGTTNCNNCNATTTTNGCTTCATGATGAACAGCATTGCTGAAGGAAATTTTATAAGTGTTTACCTGTGAAGTTGCTGCNANGGANGTTAATAGCAGTAACANTAATAATGATCGCATAAATTGAAATTTTAGGTAGCTAAATTTAAGAGAATAAGTCGGAATTTTTCTAATCTGGCAAATATTCCAGAATATCCCCGGGTTGGCAGTCCAAAGCCTGGCAAATAGCTTCAAGCGTGGAAAACCGAACAGCTTTGGCTTTACCAGTTTTAAGGATAGACAGGTTTGCTGTGGTAATCCCAACCATTTCAGCCAGTTCATTGCTCTTCATGCCTCTTTCTTCCAGAATCCGATCCAGATTTATGATAATGGCCATTCTTAAACGGTTAGTTTGTTCTCTTCCATCAATTGATTTCCCTCTTTAAAGATTTCAGCAAAGATAAAAGCCAATAAAGCGATGATTAGTGCGTTAAAGTCTATACTTAGAGTACTTGTATGATAATTGCCGAAATCCCAGTCGCTAACGCCAGAAATCAAAGACAGGACCAAACAATAGATGCCTATTCTTCTAAACGAAACCACATTTGATCTTCCGAAGGTTTTACGTACTCTTACGGAGATTATGACCTTAAGAAATTCTGAAATGGCAAAAAATGTGATGCCTATTATGCTTATAAATTTGAAATAGGTAAAATACAGGGAAGCTTTATTCCAGTTCTTTACGTATAATTTGGCGGGATCATCTGCAACCTCTCCATTAACCTTTTTGAATGTTATCGATTCGTTTGCTATTGGTCTGTCAGTATACCAGTCTGCGTAAAATTCACGGTCAATTTGCAAATGAATAAAAAATATGGTGATGGCTACTGCCGAGAGCAAGAGCACAAATTTGCTTAATCTTAATAAGGCCGAAGCCATGCGAAGGAGGGTGTTTTTTTTCATATTAATTCTGAATCGAGAAAGTCTTAAATAGTTAATTCGTTTTCCTGTTTGATTACTTGCCCATTTTTCAGGAAAAAATTAAATACTAAAATTACTTTTCCAAGGATGTATAAAGAGATGAACATGGGAAGAAAGCCAAGAACATTGAAAGGAGCCATTAGAAAGAATACACCGCAAAGCATGACTAGTGTAAATTTTAATTTTGCAAAAGCGATTACTGTATCTGCTACCTTTTTAAGTTCATCTGCTTGCTTATTATGAAACATCCTTTCCCTAATGGCATCATTCAGAATCCCTATGGTGGCAGTAAGTCGAAATCCAAACCAGCAATACAGAAGTCCATATCCTATCATGAAAATTTTAATTCCCAGCTCCGGGTATTTAAAGCTGCGTGAAGGAAATGAAGCATTAAAAATAAGCGTTCTGGTGAGTTTGGATATATCGTATTCCGGAAATATCAAGCTAATAAAACAGCATACTCCGGTCAGGATAGAACCGAAAATAAGGATGCAAACTATCCACTTAACTAAATTAATATCAAATTTCATATGCTTATTTTAAATAGTTAATTCGTTTTCACTTTTCAATTGATGGGCTTTTTCAAATATCTTACTCAGCACAATAAAAAATGCTCCAATGGCAATGAAGAGCCAGAAAGTAGATAGCTCGAGTTTTAGTTCGAGTCTTGATCGAAAGATGATCCTCAAAACAAAGGAGCCAAAGCTATCGATAATACTGAGCCAGATAATTAGTTTCCCTAATAAGTTGAAGCCGGCGATCTGGTATTTAGTGAAGAATTTGTTATTCTGAAAACTGACTACAATTTTCAATAATAACCAGACAATCAGGCTTATTCCCAAGTACAGCAGCATACTGTAGAGAAACTGAACGACGGCAGTAGTGTTCGATGTAATCGGGAAGAGCAATTCAATGTCTGAGTTGAGATCGTAATTATTGAAGAAACTGTAATTAATCGCAAATCCCAGTGAAACTAAGGCTGTAAATAGAGATAGTCCTAGGCTTACGTTAAAGTAGACCTTTGAGAATTTTAATCGATTCAGTTTGCATAATTATCGTTTTACGATAACAAACATAAAATAAATTATCGATTATCAATAATTTTATTTGTAAATCTCTCAAAGTATCAGGTAAAATCGATAGGAATTGAATGTGAATTAAATAGAGAGTATTTAATGTAGAAATCACGTTTATCTCCAGGATTATTGATTGCGCTAAAACTATTCTTCAATAATAACTATTATATTTGCGACAAACAGATTTACTAAGTATGCTTACCGCAATTCTTACAGGATTTATATTTTCTATTCTCTTGGTTTTTGTAGGGAAGTTTTTTAAAGGTAAGCTCTCGATACTGGCTTCCATAGTACCACTTGGGCTCTTTTTATATTTTTTCCAGTTTATAGCTCCAATTGCAGATGGTGAAGTAATTACCAGATCTTTTCAATGGATTCCATCCTTTGGTGTAGATCTTGGTTTTAAGCTGGATGGTCTGTCATTGCTATTTTCTTTAATGATCACGGGGATTGGTTTCCTTGTCTTTGCATATACCTCTTCTTACTTAAAAGGACACGAGTACCTGGACAGATTTTACGGTTATCTCGCTGCGTTCATGGGTGCGATGCTTGGACTGGTACTTTCTGATAACATGATCACTTTATTTGTGTTCTGGGAACTTACCAGTATTAGTTCTTTCTTTTTAATCGGCTTCAATAATACTAATCCTGCTTCCCGAAAATCGGCAATGACCGCTTTGGGTATTACCGGAATAGGAGGATTATTACTTCTTGCTTCAGCTTTATTACTAAATAATATTACAGGCACCTACAGCATTTCAGAAATGCTGAGTATGAGTGAAGCTATTCGTGGAAACGAATTTTATGCAGTGGCTGTAATATTGTTATTCGGTACGGCTTTTACAAAATCGGCTCAATTCCCATTTCACTTCTGGTTACCCGGCGCAATGAAGGCTCCAACACCGGTATCCACCTACCTGCATTCTGCCACGATGGTAAAAGCAGGAATCTATTTATTAATGCGTTTTACTCCTATTCTTGGAGGTGAAAATATCTGGAATTATACGCTGATCATCGTTGGGGGAATTACCATGCTTTACTCTGCGATCCATACTTTGTTCAGAACAGATCTCAAAGGGATCCTGGCCTATTCAACAATTTCGGCCTTAGGTATTCTGGTGTTTCTAATTGGTCTGGGAACTGAAGAAGCATTCCTGGCTGCAGCAGTATTTATCATTGTTCATGCGTTATATAAAGCGACTTTGTTCCTGGTAACGGGAATTATAGATCATCAAACACATACCCGTGATGTCACCAGACTCGCGGGACTTAATAAAATTATGCTTCCAGTTGGGATCGCCGGGATACTGGCAGCAATTTCCAGTGCCGGGATTCCCCCAACGATAGGTTTTATTGGAAAGGAACTTACGTACGAAGCTACATATCATTCAGAAACGATTATCATAATTTCGATGATCGCGATAGTTCTTACTAAGATTCTCTTGCTATATGCAGGTTTTGTAGCGGGAATCAAGCCTTTTACAGGGAAACTGCCTGAAGAACACAAAAACGTGAAAGCTCCTGGTCCAATCATGTGGATTCCGCCGGTTTTACTGGCAACTTTAGGTCTTGTTTTTGGAATTGCTCCATTTTTAATTGAAGGTGCTTTAATCAAACCGGTAGTGACGGCTCTTGGTGGTGATGCTTCTGAAATTCATTTAGCGTTATGGCACGGATTTAATCTAATTTTTATTCTTAGTTTGATCACTATTGGTGTTGGAACTACTTTATATTTTGTTATCAAACCTTCAGAAAAACTAGTGGCATCTGCAGCGAAATTCAACTCTATTTCACCTGAAAATATTCTGAATCTTATCAATAAGGGTTTCGTGCAGTTCTCTAATTTCTGGACTAATTTCTTTCAGAATGGATATTTAAGAAACTACATTTCTATCATTATTCTCTTTCTGGTTGTATTGGTCGGTTATATAATGATTGGAAATACTCGTTTCGTGATCGATTATAATTCGTTATCTAAGATCACTGTCTACGAGATCACCACTACTTTGATCCTGATTGCTGGAATTTTCTATACCGTTTTTACTGAATCCCGTCTGGCAGCGGTTGCCGCAATGGGTGTGGTTGGTCTTTCGATTTGTTTGATCTTCGTATTTTACTCGGCGCCAGATCTGGCTATGACCCAGTTCTCAATTGACACCCTTACGGTGATCCTTTTCGTTCTGGTATTATATAAATTACCGAAGTATCTGAAGCTTTCAGATTATAAAACACGAATGAGGGATGGTATTTTATCCAGTGTATTCGGACTTATAATTACCATTTTAGCACTTGAAGTACTTTCTGAACCTGTAAGTAAGCAGGTTGGGGAGTTCTATGCTGCAAACTCATATGTAGAAGCTCATGGTAAAAATGTGGTGAACGTGATTCTGGTGGACTTCCGTGGTGCAGATACACTTATAGAAGTTTCAGTATTATCAATAGCAGCAGTAGGAGTATTCGGCTTGATGAAATTAAGACTTAAGATGAAGGATAGAAAACGATATGCAGATACAAGTCTAAAACAAGAAAATAAGGAACAATAATATGCGGACAACCATTATATTAAAAACAGCTTCTAATTACCTTTTACCGGTATTGTTGGTGTTTTCGGTCTTTATCCTTCTCCGTGGGCACTACCTGCCTGGTGGTGGGTTTGTTGGCGGTCTTATTGCATCTATTGCATTTATTTTGCATTCATTCGCCAACGGACTCGAAAAGACGAAAGAGCTTTTAATCGTGCATCCGGGATTTTTATTACCCGTAGGACTCGCTATTTCGTTTATGGCTGGTCTGGCTCCGGTAATATTTTTTGATCTGCCATTTATGACCGGGCTTTGGTCACACGATACAGTTGCTATACTTGGCAGCGTAGGTTCTGCCCTGTTTTTCGATATTGGTGTTTACCTTGTGGTAAATGGAGTAACTCTTACAATAATCTTTACAATTTCTGAATCGGCCTGATATGGAGATACTTTTAGCATTAATGGTAGGTATTCTATACGGAACTGGTATTTATATGATGCTTCGCCGAAGTATGGTGAAACTAATTATAGGGATCATATTACTCGGTAACGGCGCGAACCTGCTTATTTTTCTCCTCGGAAGAATTACCAAAGGAGCTCCGCCAATTATACCAGGAGATTCCAAGGTTTTCGTAGAAGCCTTTGCCGATCCTGTGCCGCAGGCATTGATCCTTACTGCCATTGTGATTAGTTTTGGATTGCAATCTTTTGCCATCGTTCTGGTAAAGAGGGCGCATACCGTAGTTAGAACTGATGATTTGGATGAAATGAACGCAACCGACGAAGATTCATGACACAGCAATTAATATTATATCCGCTTTTCTTACAGATGGCCATCAGTATTATTCTGATGTTTGGCTGGTCCAGGATTCGTTTTCAGAAGATCTTCAGCATCTTTGGGAGTACGCTGAGCGTAATTCTGGCGATCGTGCTCTTCAACTATATCTGGCAAAATGGGACTCAAACTATCCAGGCCGGAAATTGGGAAGCTCCCTTCGGAATCACATTTGTTGCAGATTCCCTGGCAGCTACATTAGTACTATTAACGGCAATTTCAGGTCTTGCAGTCTCCATATTTTCCGCAGGTTCAGTGTTAAGAGACCGGCTAAGGTTTGGCTACTTTCCCATATTTCATTTCCTGCTACTAGGTTTGAATGGAGCTTTTTTAACCGGGGACATCTTCAACCTCTATGTATGGTTTGAGATCATTATTATTAGTTCGTTCGTATTAATAACCATTGGTGGTGAAAAGGCTCAGCTAGAAGGTGCTGTAAAATATTTCACACTAAACATCTTGGCTTCTATGATCTTCCTTACGGCGATCGCCGTACTTTACGGAATTACCGGAAGCTTAAATATGGCAGATCTTGCAGGTCAGGTTGCTGCTGTGGAAAATCGCGGACTCGTTCAAATCACCGCAATATTATTCTTAATAGGTTTCGGGATTAAAGCGGGAGTGTTTCCGCTGTATTTCTGGTTACCGGCTTCTTATCATACGCCTCCGTTCGCCGTGTCGGCGATTTTTGGAGGATTATTGACCAAAGTAGGTGTGTATGCTTTAATAAGGGTATTTACACTAATATTCGTCAATGAACCCTTCCTAAACAATATTATCATGGTCATCGCCATACTTACATTGGTGAGTGGAGGAATTGGTGCGCTGGTGCAAAATAACATGCGTAAGGTCTTTTCTTACCTTATCATCTGTCATATTGGTTATATGATCGCAGGGATCGGGATGTTTACAGAAATTGCTATCGCAGGTGCGATCTTCTACCTTATTCATGATATTATAGTAAAAACCAATCTTTTCATGCTAAGCGGGGTGGTTTATAGAATCACAGGAACTAACAGCATGCGGGATCTTGGAGGTATCTACGCCAAATACCCGAAGATAAGTTTATTGCTATTTATCCCATTATTCTCCCTGGTTGGGATTCCGCCATTATCTGGTTTCTGGCCAAAGATCAATCTGATCAAGGCTGGATTTATTGGAGAGAATTATATTACCGTTGCGGCGATCATTTTTGCCAGCTTTATCACCTTAGTGATCATTGCAAAAATGTGGGCTGAAGTGTTCTGGAAGGATGCTAAGGAAATGCCAGAAAGAAAATATTTTGGATATTATCATAAGATGACCAATCTAAAACGCTCGCAATTTATCGTGCCGGTAGCTATGCTTAGTATTGTATCTTTGTATATTGGTTTTGGAGCTGAGCATATTCAGGAGCTTTCTGCAAGAATTGCTGATGAACTGGTAAATAGTGAAGGTTATATTGAGGCGGTTTTAAAGACGAAGAATTAAGAAGATGAAGAATAAATTTCTTTCAAACATATTGCTAACGTTCGTTTGGGTTGCCCTAACGGGTGATTTTTCATTCGAAAACTATTTGTTTGGATTTTTTCTGAATTTTCATATTCTCTGGCTTATTACTGTAGGTAGAAAACGAAGTCGTTATTTTCTTATAGTTCCGAAGATCATATTGTTATTACTGAATTTCCTTTATGAGCTTGTAAAAGCGAACATTGAGGTTGCATATGAAGTGATCACACCAAGACTTAATGTAACGCCGGGAATAATCATGGTTCCGCTTGATGTAAAATCTGATATTGGAATTACCGTTCTTGCAAATATGATATCTCTTACACCAGGAACTTTGAGCATAGATGTATCGAATGATAAAAAGGTTCTTTTTGTACACGCAATGTACCTGAAGGATAGAGAGAAATTCATCCGGGGAATCAAGGATGGATTTGAACGTAGAATTTTGGAAGTGCTGTCATGACGTTAGTTGAATATTTACATTATATCATATTACCCATACTGGTGATCTCTGCAGTTTTGATACTTTGGAGGTTTATGAAGGGTCCAAGCATTGCAGATAAGATTGTATCGCTCGACCTTCTTATTACAACCGGGATAGGGATCATTGCGATATACAGTATTATATACAATCAATCCACCTTGATGGATACCGCGCTAATTCTGGCATTGATCGCATTTTTAAGTACAGTAGCGCTTTCATTTTATCTTGAAAAACGTAAAAGGAAATGATAGATATCATAATAGCCGCCATAGCAACACTGGGAGCCCTTTTCGTTCTTTTAGCAGCGATCGGGATCGTTCGTATGCCAGACACTTATCTTCGTATNTCNGTAACTACCAAAGCNGCNACTCTTGGNGTTGGNCTNTTATTACTTAGTTCCACTGTATTTTTTAGTAATGCAGATGTGACTTCACAGGCATTCGTAATCATTTTATTTCTATTCTTAACTGCTCCTGTTAGTGCTCACCTTATTGGAAGAGCTTCTTATTTCATAGGAGTTAAACTCTGGGATAAGTCGGTAATGGATGAATTGCAGGGTAAATATCAAAAGAACACCCATATCTTAAAAAGCAAGGTGGATGATACTCCTGAAGATAACGTGGATCACAGCAAAATGGATGATGCCGATAAATAATTGGCGGTTAATCTTCTTTCTTCTCAACTAGTTGATTTTAGTCATTTGCTTAGGTAAGTATACTAGAAACTTTCCAGTCATATTTTATAGAATTCATTGCTTAAGTTTGCTTTATGCAAAAGCTTCCATTCAAATTAGAGAAAAGACTTGAAAAAAGGAAAAATGATAATTCCTTCAGATGTCTTCCTCAAGAATTTAAAGGGGTAGATTTTTTTTCTAATGATTATCTTGGTTTTTCTTCTTCGGAAGTAGTTAGAAAGAGAACTTCGGAAATAATGGAAGCGCAAGCTTTTCAAAATGGAGCTACCGGTTCCAGGCTTCTTTCTGGTAATTATCCATTATTCAGTAAAGCTGAAAAGATGATTGCTGATTTTCATAAAGCTGAATCTGCTCTTATCTTCAATTCCGGTTACGATGCTAATCTTGGGTTCTTTTCCGCAGTACCGCAGAAGGGTGATATTATATTCTATGATGAGTTAAGTCACGCTTCTATCCGGGATGGTATTAGAATGAGCCTGGCGAAATCTTATAAATTTACTCACAACAGTCTGGAAGATCTTGATTCCAAACTGCGAAAATTCGATACTTCATCTAATGATTTCCAGGTTTATATTGTGACCGAATCTGTATTCTCTATGGACGGTGATATTCCAGATCTTGAAGGGATGACTAAACTTACAAAGAAGTATAATGCCTTACTAGTTATAGACGAAGCTCATGCTACCGGCGTATTTGGAGAAAATGGTGTTGGTTTGGTACAGCAACTTGGTCTCGAAGAAAATGTATTTGCTAGAATACAGACCTTCGGGAAGGCAATTGGAAGCCATGGCGCTGCTATCCTGGGAGGTGAACAGTTAAGAAATTACTTGATCAATTTTGCGAGAAGCTTTATTTATACCACTGCGCTACCACCACATACCCTTGCTACGATTATTGCAGTTTATGAAAATCTACAATTAGATGTTGAGAATATCACAAAACTTCGTGCAAACATCAATTTCTTTAAAGCTGAACTTGATAGGAACGCGCTGGCAAAAAGATTTATAAATAGTGATTCTGCTATACAAAGCTGCATCGTGCCAGGCAATGAGCGGGTTAAGTCAATTGCTTCGCAGTTACATGAAAATGGTTTCGTAGTAAAACCTATATTATCGCCAACGGTTCCGCTGGGACAGGAAAGATTGAGATTTTGTCTGCATGCCTATAATTCGAAGCAAGAAATTTCGGAGGTCTTGGAAAGGCTGGCTAACTTTGTGCAAAAATCAAATTAATGCCTGCTCATTATTTTATTACCGGAATTAGCACAGATGTTGGTAAGAGCATTGCAGCTGCTATGATTACTGAAGCACTGGAAGCCGATTACTGGAAGCCTGTACAGGCAGGTGATCTTGATAATTCAGATACTNACAAGGTNGAGCGTTTGGTTAGTAANTCCAGGACGACTTTTCATAAGAANAGCTATGCNTTGAATAGTCCCATGAGTCCGCATGCTGCTGCTGAAATTGATTCAGTAAAGATCGATTTAAAGAAGATCAAAAGACCTGAAACCAATCGCGATCTCGTTATTGAAGGAGCTGGTGGATTACTTGTGCCTTTAAATAACAAAAGCACAATTCTGGATCTTATTGAAAAGGATGATTGTGTTATTCTGGTTTCCAGGCATTATCTGGGAAGTATAAATCATACTTTGTTAAGTATTGAAATGCTTAGATCACGAGGGATAGAAAATATTAAGATCATTTTTAGCGGGGATGAGCATAAAAGTACTGAACAGGCGATACAGGATCATAGCGGTATTGAAGTACTGGGAAGAATAGAGCAGGAGCCGTACTTTGATAAAAATGTAGTACTGGAATATGCTGAAAAATGGAAGGAGAAATTATGCAAGAAGTAGAAATTAGTTCAAGCCTTAAAGAAAGAGATAGTAAACATTTATGGCATCCGCTTACACAGCATAAAGTTTCAGCAGAAATGCTGCCAATTTCAAAAGCGTGCGGCGTTATACTTACTGATGATGAAGGTAGTGAGTATATCGACGGAATCTCATCCTGGTACACTGCGGTGTATGGGCATTGCAATCCCTATATTACAAACAAAGTCTCTGCGCAGATGCAGAATCTGGATCAGGTGGTTTTCAGCGGATTTACACATAAGCCTGCCATAGAGCTATCTGAAGCATTGATAAGAATATTACCTGAAGGGCAGCAAAAACTGTTTTTCAATGATAATGGCTCCACAGCGACCGAGATCGGGATCAAAATGGCTTTGCAGTATCATCATAACCTTGGAAATGATCGAAAAGTAATGCTGGCTTTCGAAAATGGATTCCATGGAGATACGTTTGGCGCAATGTCAGTCTCCGGACTCTCAGTTTATAATGGAGCTTTTGAAGATCATTTTATACGTGTAGAACGTATTCCGGTTCCGGATGGGACGAACAACAAGGCAATTCTTGANCANTTNAAATCNATACTCANNAAGGAAAATATNGCNGGATTTATNTATGANCCNNTAATTCAGGGNGCTGCAGCAATGAANTTNCACGATGCTGAGGGCCTGAATGCAATATTNAAACTTTGTCGNCAACATGAAGTTCTNCTGGTNGCAGATGAGGTNATGACCGGTTTTGGTAAAACCGGAACTTATTTTGCTTCAGATNATATTGANGAAAAACCAGANGTGATCTGCATGTCCAAAGCTCTTACNGCNGGNTTGTTGCCNATGGGACTAACCTCNTGTANTCANAANGTNTATGATGCTTTNTATTCAGANGAAATTGCNAAAGGTCTTTTTCANGGNCATACCTATACNGCNAATCCNCTNGCNTGTACAGCNGCNCTNGCAGGAATAGAATTACTGACTTCCGAAGAAATTCAACAGAACATTCANAGNATNTCTNATANTAACCANAANTTCGTTCGNGAATTGAAGCANAANCANCANGTNCTCAACGCTCGCTNTATGGGTGTGATNCTNGCTTTNGAACTTGATGTGGANATGGAGCGNTACGGGAATTTGAGAAANAAGCTTTTCAGGTTTTTTATGGATAATGGGCTGTTTTTACGTCCGCTTGGGAATACGATCTATATCGTACCGCCTTATGTAACTTCTGAAGAGCAGATGAAAAAGATCTACAAATTACTTCAGGAATGTATAGATCAATTTCAGGCGTAAATTAACGCTTGATGAGCTATCACAAATAACAATCAATACTATTTTCGCTTTAAAATAAGTCCTTGAAAAATCCAATTTCCATAGATGCGATCGCCAGTATTTCTCCATTAGGAAGTTCTGCGGAAGAGATCTGGAATAATTATCTCCAGGACTCCCATCATTTTAGTAGAAGAACAACTACTGAAAAATCCTGGTGGGCAGGAGAATTATCCGAAGATCTAGAAAATCAATTACTAGAGCTTCAGCAGGAAGACTCCAGGTATCGCCATCTGGACCGTTCGGTTTTAATGGCAATTCTCACCGGTCGAAGACTCCAAGATGAACCGGGTTATAACAATAGCAATTCCGGCTTGAACATTGGAAGCAGCCGTGGCGCAACAGAACTTTTTGAACAATATCATAAAGAATTTTTAGAGACTGGAAAAGCATCTACCTATAGTTCTCCAACTACCACTTTGGGAAATATTTCNTCCTGGACNGCGCAGGATCTGCAACTGGAAGGNCCNGAGTTTTCNCATAGTATTACCTGTTCTACAGGAATGCATTCAATTTTAAATGCGATCGCCTGGCTGGAAAGTGGAATGCGAGAAAACTTTATTGCCGGCGGTAGCGAAGCACCACTTACAGGTTTTACACTCGCTCAAATGGAGGCAATGAAGATCTATGCGCAAGGTGATAATGAATATCCATGTAGATCGCTGGACATGGAGAAACAAAAGAATAGCATGATCTTAAGTGAGGCTGCGGGATTATTGTCATTAAGCAAAAATCCTTCAGAAAAATCGCAAGCTGTTATTCGTGGAATTGGATATGCCAATGAAGAATTAAAGCATGGAGCTTCGTTATCGCGGGAAGGTTTCTGTCTTCAGAAGAGTATGAAAATGGCAATTAAAGATACTTCCGAAGAAATTGATGGAATCGTTATGCATGCTCCGGGAACCATTGGTGGCGATCTAGCCGAAGTAAATGCCGTGAAAGCGATCTTTGGTGATCAACAGCCAGCGATAACCTCCAACAAATGGAAGACCGGTCATAGTTTTGCAACTTCCGGAATTCTAAATATACAAATGGCGATATTAATGATTCAGCATCAGCAATTTATAACTGTTCCCTTTTCAAAATTTCAGAAGAAACCCCGGCAATTAAAAAACATTCTGGTGAATTCTGTCGGTTTTGGCGGGAATGCGGTTTCCCTGCTTATTTCCGCAAATTGATATTGTTATGAATCGCGTTCATAAAACTTATTGCAGCTTTACCCTTTAAAGCTTAGTTTTCTTTATTTTTGAATACAAATCGAATTACATGGCACTTAAACACGACTGGACGAAGGAAGAGATCCTCGATATATATAACAAACCATTTATGGATCTGCTTTACGAAGCTGCAAGCATTCACCGCGAGCATCATGATCCAAATACAGTACAGGTTTCAACCTTACTTTCTATAAAGACCGGTGGTTGTCCTGAAGATTGCGGATACTGTCCACAGGCAGCCCGTTATCATACAGATCTGGAAGGGAATGATCTTATGAGCGTAAACCAGGTGAAAGCCCAGGCTTTGCGTGCAAAAGCTTCCGGAAGTTCCAGAGTTTGTATGGGTGCAGCCTGGAGAAACGTGAAGGATGGAGAAGAGTTCGACAATGTTCTGGAAATGGTAAGAAGTATCAATAAACTTGATATGGAGGTTTGCTGTACGCTGGGAATGCTTACTGAAAACCAGGCAGCAAGACTGGCAGAAGCCGGACTTTATGCTTACAATCATAATTTAGATACATCTGAAGATTACTATAAAGAAGTAATTTCTACCCGTGGTTTTGATGATAGACTTGCTACGATCGATAATGTTCGTAAAACAAATGTGACCGTTTGTAGTGGAGGGATCATAGGAATGGGAGAAAGTCCTGCCGACCGTGCAGGAATGCTGGTTGCGCTGGCGACTCTTAATCCACAGCCGGAATCTGTTCCAATCAATGCGCTTGTTCCTGTCGAAGGAACGCCCATGGAAGAACAGGAGCCAGTGCCAATCTGGGATATGATAAGAATGGTTGCAACGACCAGGATCGTAATGCCAGAAACACAGGTAAGACTTTCTGCTGGAAGAACTCAGATGAGTAGAGAGGGACAGGCAATGTGCTTCTTTGCCGGAGCAAACTCCATTTTTGCCGGAGATAAATTGCTTACAACTCCAAATCCTGATGTAAATGAGGATATGGAAATGTTTAAAATGCTTGGATTAAATCCGCAAAAACCTTTTGTTAAGAAATCTCAGCCTGAAAGTGTTGCAGCTGAAAATTCTCAATTTCAGAGTCAGAACGAAAAACCAAAATGGTCCCGACCAGGACATAAGATCGAACGAAACCTTGAAGCTCAGCAAAAGGCGAAAACGAAGGTTTAATTAACAAATATCTATTGAAACTGGATCTCCAAAATATTCCCAGGCGAAGCAATCTTTCAAAAGANGATTTTNTCCGGGAATATTTTGAACTCAGAAGACCGGTTATTATTGAAGATCTTAGCCAGGATTGGCCTGCTCGTAATAAGTGGAATTTCGATTATTTCAAAGAAAAGGCGGGAGAGGTGATCGTTCCCTTGTATGATGGCAAACCCGCCAGCGGTCGTTCTAATTCTCATGGTCCCGCTCAAAAAATACCTTTCAAAGACTATATAGATATCCTAGAGAATGGTCCTACAGATCTGCGGATGTTCTTCTTTAATTTACTTCAGAACTGCCCGGAACTTATTGAAGACTTTGAGTATCCGGAACTGGGAATCAAGTTTTTTAAGAAACNCCCGGTATTATTCGTTGGAGGAGAAGGTTCTAAGGTCGTTATGCATTACGATATGGACCTTGCAAATAATTTCCATTTCAATTTTGCAGGCAAAAAGCGTATTATCCTGTATCCACCAGATCAAACAGGTTTTTTATACAAGGTGCCCTATTCTATAGTAAGTATGGAGATTATAGATATGGATGATCCAGATCTACAAAAATATCCTGCTTTAGCAAAAGCCCGAGGTTTTGAATGCACTTTAGAACACGGAGATGCTTTGTATATTCCCAGTCACTGGTGGCACTGGGTGAAATATGAAACTCCAAGTCTGTCACTCACGCTTAGATCGCTGCCCACAAAACCATCAGATCTGGGAGAGGTTATATCTAATCTTCTTTTTATGCGGAATTATGATAACTTGATGCGTAAATTGAAGGGTCAGAAATGGATAGACTACAAAAACCGCATGGCAATTGAGCGCACACATCGCTATGCCGGTATTAATTGAAGGATGAATTTATGAGACTCGAGAACATACCGAAGGTTAAAACCATTTCAAAAGCAGATTTTGTAAGAGAATATGTTCGACCACAAAAGCCAGTAGTGATCGAACGTTTGATCGAGGATTGGCCTGCTTACGAGAAATGGAATCTTAATTTTATAAGGGATATTGCGGGGGACAAGGAAGTGCCTTTGTATGATGATCGCCCAATTAGTTCAGAATTTAAATTCAATGAGCCGCATACAAAGATGAAAATGCGGGATTATGTGGATCTTCTAAAGTCAGAACCTACGAATTACCGTATATTTCTATATCATCTAATGAAGGAAGTTCCTGCACTGCAAAAAGATTTTAAATTTCCAGATATGGGTCTGCGTTTTTTAAAGCAGTTACCTATGCTTTTTTTTGGAGGTGAGAACAGTAAGGTGTTTATGCATTATGATATAGACTATGCAAATATTTTACATTTTCATTTCCACGGAAAAAAACGTTGTATCTTATTTCCACCTTCTGAAAGTAAATACCTATACAAGGTTCCACATGCCTTGATAAGCCGGGAGGATATAGATTTTACGAATCCAGATTATGGCAAATTTCCTGCGCTTAAAGAAGCCACAGGCTTCGTTACAGAGCTTGAGCATGGAGAAACGTTGTATATGCCTGAAGGTTACTGGCATCATATGACTTATCTTACTGCCGGTTTTTCCATGAGTTTACGGGCAACTCCAAGAACGCTTACCAACTTTTCCAAGGCTATATACAACCTTGTTTTTATGAGGCATTTTGATAATTATATGCGAAAATTACGCGGACAAAAATGGATAGATTACAAGAATCAGCAGGCTATTAAAAATACGCATAGCAAAAATAAGATCGACTAAAGTATTTCCTGGATAGAGTCAAAAACAAGTGAAGATTCATAGCCTTTGCGCATTAGATGATCTGCCAGCTTACCTTTTCTTTTGTATTCATTTGGTTCGTTGATCTTCTGGAGTTTCTTTTCAGCAAGTTCGAACAGAGTAGAACGATAATCAGATTCTTTGATCTCGGTAAGTCCCATTTTGATAATAGGTGATGAAATTCCTCTTTTCTTCAATTCCTGGGTGATCTTAATACGTCCCCATTTTTTAATTCTGAATTTTCCTCTAACAAAGCTTCTGGCAAAACGTTCCTCATTTAGAAAACCTTCTTGCATGAGTTCTATGATGATCTTTTCCTTTGCGGCGTCGATCATATGCATTTCATTCAATTTGTCTTCTACTTCCTTCTGAGAGCGATCTCTGTAAGCGCAGAAATGCATCAGCTTCTGTAAAGCTTCCTCTACACTATAAGATTTGAATTTATGCTTCATTTCGAGATAAGTATCTTTTCAACTGGAACGCCCAGTAAATAACAGTGATCAAAAACCAGATGGAAAATAGAACAACTTCCGCAGGAATCAAATAATAGGTGTCATATAGGCTGAATGTGATTAGTTCGCCGTAAAATGTGAATCCCAGAATTAGGATAATACTACTTACAAGAAGTGGGAATTTCCTCATGTTCCAAATATAGAATTTTGAACTCTAATTGCTGAAAAATTAGAAATTCAAACATAAAAAAACCTTCCTGAAAGGAAGGTTTTAAATACTTAATTCAAGGTTCTATTTAGCTTTTTTATTCAGTCGGCCTTCTGCTAGCTTATCCAGTTTCTCGTCTGCTTTATATTCTTCGTCGAGCGTTTTTTGTANTTTTTTTGCGATGCTGTTGTAGCCCAGTTCCTTGGCGTAACGAACTACGGTTCCATATCCTGAGATCTCGTAATGCTCTATTCTTTGAGCATCTGCGATTAGACCGGCATCACGTACTTCTTTTTCAGCATCTTCTTTTAGAAATGCTTCAGCTTCAGCAATAAGACCTTTCATGGCTTTGCAGGTTTCACCGGTTGGTTTAATTTCCAGTTCTTTGCAAATTTCTTCCAGGCGTTGTTGGTGTTCCTTGGTTTCTTCAAGGTGTGCTTCAAATGTTTTCTTCAGCTTAGCATCGGTAGCATTTTCAGCCATCTTAGGAAGAGCTTTTAATAATTGGGTTTCTGCGCTGTAGAGATCCTTCAGCTGGTGTTCGAATAGGTCCTTTAAATTCTTCATGATTAATTTTAAATGGTTAATACCATAAAATTAAGCGGAAGAATACATGGCTGTAGTTAAACCAATGCCAAAGAATTGTTGCTCAAATGCCAATTGGCAATTTCAGAATAGGGTATAAAAAAACGCCTTCCAATTGCTTGAAAGGCGTTCTTGTTATTGGATCACTTTCCCGTCATTATCGTGAAAGTGGTACTCTAAATACGTGTAAGCATCGCGAGGTAAAATTTTCACCCACCTTTTGTGGTCTACAAACCACTTGGAGCGGGGAGATGGAAAGCCTTTAGTTAAAAAGGCTGCAATAAAGGGGTGTGCGCTAAGGGTGATCTTTTTATGATCTTTCTTGATAAGCTTTTCAAGATCGACTTTGATCTTATTCACCAAACTAATTGGTGCCTCGATCTCGCCGTTTCCGTTCGGATTGTCCTCACGGGTCTTGATATTCATTTCAGGCCTTACGCGTTGTCTGGTAATTTGTATCAATCCGAATTTACTCGGAGGTAGAATCTTGTGCTTGGCACGGTCATCACTCATTTCGTTACGCAGGTGATCGTAGAGTTTCTTTCTGTTTTCGGCTTTGTTCATGTCTATAAAGTCCACTACAATGATACCACCCATGTCACGCAAGCGTAACTGCCGGGCAATTTCTGTGGCACTTATCATATTAACCTCTAAAGCAGTGTCTTCCTGATTTTTGGATTTATTGGAACGGTTACCGGAGTTTACGTCAACGACGTGCATAGCTTCAGTATGTTCTATTACCAGATAGGCGCCTTTACTCATAGATACGGTGCGCCCAAAGGAAGTTTTTATTTGTCTCTCGATACCGTGTTTTTCGAAAATGGGTTGATTGGATTGATGCAACTTTACGATTGATTCTTTTTCTGGAGCGATTTCGCTCACATAATCTTTGATTTGCGTATAAAGTGTTTCATCATCCACGCAAATGGAAGTAAACGAATCATTGAATATNTCTCTTAACANTGANGAGGCTCTNTTCAATTCTCCNAGNACTTTNGANGGGTGATGAGGNTTATACAATTTTTTACACATNNCTGTCCAGCGACCAACTAAATTCTGTAGGTCTCTGTCGAGTTCTGCTACTTTCTTGCCTTCAGCTACAGTTCTAACAATTACACCAAATCCTTTAGGTTTGATGCTTTTTACCAGTCTCTTTAAACGTTCCTTTTCTTCTTTGCTTTCAATTTTTTGAGAAACTGAAACCCTGTTTGAAAAAGGTACGAGAACGATATAACGCCCTGGCAGGGAAAGCTCTGAGCTAATCCTGGGGCCNTTCGTGGAGATAGGTTCNTTNACTATTTGAACCAGTANCGATTGATTGGATTTTANGACATCGGCAATNGNGCCNTTCTTGTCTATATCCTTTTCAATAGAAAAATTCTTTAAAGAATAATCTTTTAGTTTACCTGTGCTTACACGTTTGATGAACTTTACCAGAGAAGAGATCTGAGGTCCCAGATCATGATAGTGTAAAAAACCATCTTTCTCATAGCCAACATTTACAAATGCGGCATTTAACCCAGGAACAGCTTTTCGAATCTTGGCAATATAAATATCTCCAACATTGAATTTGGTGCTGTCCTCCTCTTTGTTAAGTTCAATAAGTTTTCCATCTTTTAATAAGGCAAAATCTACAGCAGAAGGTTCGGACCGGATAATTAATTCTTTGTCCACACTTCCAGATTTTATATCCATACCTGTAATACTTACAGACACAGATGGATTAAACATTATTTTTTCACAGGTTTTGAATCCTGAAGAAACCTTTGTTGCAAAACTCGTTTGCTGAAGGTTTCAATTTCAAAGAACGATTGTAATTAAATAAAAAAAGTAGTTGTCACACTACTTTTTCTTGTGGCGATTAGCTCTTCTTCTCTTCTTACGCTTGTGCGTAGCCACCTTATGTCTTTTTCTTTTTTTACCACTTGGCATAGTGCAATGTCATTTAAATTAATACTTATTTCTTGGAAAGACCGGGTCGTCCGGTGTTTCAATTTACTTTACCTCAACATTTGATTTAACTCCTTCTACAAAAATCTTTGCAGGTTTAAATGCAGGAATGTTGTGAGCAGGAATTTTAATGGTTGTGTTCTTAGAAATGTTTCTTCCAGTTTTTTCAGCTCTGGTCTTTACGACAAAACTTCCAAAACCACGAAGATACACGTTATCTCCACTTTCTAGCGATGTTTTAACCTCATCCATAAAAGATTCTATAGTAGCTTGTACGTCTGCCTTTTCCATTCCCAGTTTTTCTGAAATGTTTGCTACAATATCTGCTTTCGTCATTTTCGTGCTATTTAAATTTAATTATTGGGGTTCAATTTTTCAAGGGGGCAAATATAAGAATTAAATCTGCAATATTTCAAACCTAATTCACTAATAATAACGGAATAAACCTCTATTATTGCGGAGATTCTTAAATTACTATGGTTTTTTCCAAAAGACTGAAGCAATGGTATTTGCAAAACAAACGCGACTTACCATGGAGATCCACTCAGGATCCCTATAAAATCTGGCTTAGCGAAATAATAATGCAACAAACACGGGTGGAACAGGGCCTGCCTTATTATCTGCGTTTTACTGAAGCGTATCCCAACGTTCATGCCCTGGCAAATGCTCCCGAGCAGGACGTGCTAAAATTATGGCAGGGACTGGGTTACTACTCAAGAGCGAGAAACCTGCACACCACAGCGATAAAGGTTTCCAAGGAGCTTGAGGGGNTCTTTCCAGATAATTATAAAGAACTTAAGACCTTAAAAGGCATTGGTGATTATACAGCCAGTGCTATCGCTTCTTTTTGCTTTAATGAACCGGTTGCGGTCGTTGATGGTAATGTTTACCGTGTTCTGTCCAGGATTTTTGGGGTAGAAACTCCTATTAATAGTACTCCGGGAATCAAAGAATTTAAAGCATTGGCACAGGAACTCATAGATCATAAAGATCCGGCTACTTTCAACCAGGCGATCATGGAATTTGGCGCCATTCAATGCAAGCCTCAAAATTCTTTGTGTGAGACCTGTCCTTTTAATGATGTATGTCTGGCTCTGAAGAATGATCAAATCAAGGAGCTGCCTGTAAAGATTAAGAAGACAAAGATCAGGCATCGATACTTTAATTATGTAGTCCCTCATTACAGGGATGAGCAAACCATTCTTGAAGAACGTACAGGAAAGGGCATCTGGTCAGGACTTTATCAATTTCCATTGATAGAGACCAATAAGCCAGTTGGTGAAGCAGAGCTTATTGATACAGAGAACTTTCAGAAACTCGTAGGTGATCAAAATTTTGAACTACATATATATAATGAGAAGGAGGTTGTACATAAACTATCCCATCAGCATTTGCATACAACCTTCTGGACCGTGAATATTGATGCTGAAAGCCTCGAATCCATTAATTTTAATGAGCTGCAGAATTATCCAGTACCGGTGCTTATAGAAAATTTTTTAAATGAGTTCCTTCCGGAGGATTATAAATAGATGCTTGTTTATATCTTTGCTCGTTTTTGACATTGTGGCGAAAAAAAATTAGTATTTTAGAATAAATTTAGTCTTACTAAGCCTTTATTGGCTTCAAAATTATACTGAAATGACAGGTACATTGAACAAGGTAATGTTGATTGGACATACAGGGGATGACGTGAAAATGCATTATTTTGAAGGTGGAGGATCGCTGGGGCGTTTCCCGATTGCTACTAATGAAAGCTACACCAATAAAACAACTGGTGAGCGAGTGACCAATACTGAATGGCACAACGTGGTAGTTAGGAATAAAGCTGCAGAGATCTGTGAAAAATACCTGAAAAAAGGAGACAAGGTTTATATTGAAGGTCGTATAAAGACCCGTAAATGGCAGGATGACTCTGGAAGCGAGCGATATTCTACAGAAATTCATTGTACAGAATTCACATTTCTGACACCTAAGAATGAAAGTTCTGCAGAGCCATCTACCGAAAATCAGCAAATGAGTCAGAATAGACCTGCGCAACAACAACCAGCGACACAAAGTCCTGGAAGTAGAAATGAACCTTATAACCAGACAGAAGAAGAGGACGATTTACCCTTCTAAGTTTAACTAAAATTTCAGCCTTTGGATTCGGAACCTCCCAGTTTGCTTTTGTTTCTAGCCTCAATGGGAATTACCCAGCTTATTAGCCTGATAACATTATTCGTGCTATTGTTATGTTCTGCATTGATCTCTGGAGCAGAAGTTGCATTTTTTTCACTTACTCCCGCGAATTTCATTACTGAAGATGGGAAGAGGTCGAAGACACAGAATATAGTCATCAGTCTTCTTGAAAAACCTAAAAAATTACTGGCTACGATTCTTGTAGCTAATAATTTCATCAATATNGCCATTGTNCTNCTNTTCGATAGTCTTACCGATGATATCTTCGGAAGGATGAATACTACATACTTTGGCATTGATCTGCGATTTATATTTGAAGTAGGTCTGGTAACATTCCTGATTTTATTATTTGGAGAGATCCTTCCGAAGGTATATGCCAGTAGAAACAAGGTGCAATTCTCCAATTTTATGGCTTATCCTATCAATGTTCTGGATACGCTCTTTTCGCCTTTAAGTACTCCAATGCGAGCCGTTACCCTCTATTTTCATGATAAATTCGGGAAGCAACGTTCTTTTATAAGTATTGATCATCTTTCCCAGGCGCTGGAACTTACCAGCGAAGAAGATACAACCCGGGAAGAACAAAAAATCCTGCAAGGGATCGTTAGTTTCGGAAATACAGACACTAAGCAGGTGATGCGTCCGAGGATGGATATTTTCGCACTTAATGAAGATAGTCCATACGACGAAATAATTCCTGAGATCATTGAAAACGGTTATTCCAGGATTCCTGTCTTTCGTGAAAACGTGGATAATGTTATTGGAATCCTGTATATCAAAGATCTGTTACCTTATTTAAATGACAGGAAATTCGTCTGGACGAGTTTGCTTCGTGAACCTTATTTTGTTCCTGAGAATAAAAAACTGGATGATCTTTTGAACGATTTCAAAAACAAGAAGAATCATCTCGCCATTGTAGTGGATGAGTATGGCGGAACCAGCGGACTTATTTCCCTGGAGGATATTATAGAAGAGATTGTTGGTGATATTAGCGATGAATTTGATGACGAAGACCTGATCTATTCAAAACTCGACGAAAATAACTTCGTATTTGAAGGGAAAACTCCGCTTAAAGATTTCTACAAGATCACCAAAATCGAAGATCCTACGGTTTTTGAAGATCAAAAAGGAGAGGCAGATACTTTGGCTGGATTCTTACTTGAGATCTCGGGAGGTTTTCCGAAGAAAAATGATGAAATAATATTTTTGAATTATACGTTCTCAATAGAAGTGATCGATGATAAAAGGATCAAGCAAATCAAGCTGAATATTGCTCCTGTATGAGAAAATTGATCTTTATACTAGGCTTATTGTTTTCATTTGGTTCCTGTAAGAACGACGTGCAACCAAAACCAAAAGCTTTCCTGGCGCTGGAATATCCAGAAGCACACTACGAACAGNTGAATATTGGTTGCCCGTACATATTTGAGAAAAACACCAATGCTCGAATTTCGCCTTCAAGAAATAAAATTCCGTGCTGGATCAACATTAATTACGATGCTATGAACGGGGTGATTTTTCTTACATATCAGCCTGTTAGTGATAATCTGGATTCACTACTTACCGATGCTCAAAAACTACCTTTACAGCATACTGTAAAAGCAGATGCCATAGAAGGGGATGTGTATACGAACGACCTGCATAAAACCTACGGAATGTTATATGAAGTAGAAGGTAATGCCGCCTCGCAGGCGCAGTTTTATCTAACAGATAGTACAGATCATTTTATTACTGGTTCTGTATATTTCAATAGTTTACCAAATTATGACTCCATTGTTCCTGCTGCCAATTACCTTAAACAGGATATCAGACATTTAATGGAAAGTCTTCAGTGGAATTAATNCTTTATTAAGATTTCATTAGAAAAANCTCTAATAATATAGTTAAAAATAGCCTATATTGTTAATGTAACTATAAATACATTAATTATGAGGCAATTTTATTTGGTATCTCTCAGATTAATTCTNTTTCTGCTTACCCCAACAATTATGTGTGCACAGGAAGTGCTNGAGGGTAAGACAATTAATGAAGCCACTGGTGAGGTGGTACCTTTCGTTAATGTGATCGAGAAAGGAACCACTAACGGGACCACGAGTGATTTTGATGGTAACTATAGTCTTAGTGTAGAATCTCTGCCTACTACTTTAGTCTTTTCTTACCTGGGCTTTGAGACACAGGAAATCAGGGTGACCTCAAATTCACCTATGACTGTTCAGTTTGTNGAATCTTCAGCTACTCTCGATGAAGTGGTGGTTACAGGTTTGGCGACTTCCGTAAAACGCGCTAATGCGGCAAACGCTGTGTCATCCCTTTCTGCAAGTGAAATATCAGGTAGAACGCCTCCTCCCACACTTGATGGTGCACTGTATGGTAAATTCGCGGGAGCAACGGTAAGTGCAAATTCCGGAGCGCCAGGTGGTGGTCTGTCGGTGAAACTTCGAGGTGCGACCTCTATTCAGGGTAATACGCAACCACTTTATATTATTGATGGTGTATATATAGACAATAGTTCTATCGCAGCCGGGCTTAACGTAGTATCTGCAGCTGCAGCAGGTGGTAGTGCATCCAACCAGGATAATCCCTCCAACAGGATCGCAGATATTAACCCTGAAGAT
>FUFK010039859.1_pt1 | contig 38420 bp, 55 predicted proteins | sample 1021851 | NCBI WGS metagenome assembly FUFK01 (sample SAMEA51879418, study PRJEB19060) | metagenome
TAAAGCCGCTCAAAAAAACACTACCGCGCCGCCCGTTCTCGCTTACGGCACTTTGCGCTTAAATATACTTGGACAAGAGCAGTCACTCACTTGGCTTGCTATGCCTTATTACACGCAAGGCAGTTTGGCGCAACATCTCAAGCAGCCACTAACCCTGGCACAAAAGCACTTAATTATTGTCAAAGCGGCAGCGCTCATAAAGTCTCTACATGATAAAGAGTGGCTGCATAACGATATTAAGCCTAGTAATATTTTAATGGATAAAGAGCAGNACTTACTATTAACGGACTTTGCTTTAGCGAGGCCAATTGCAAACAGTTCTAAAAACAAGCTACAAGTTAAAAACAGCGCGGGTACGCCAGCTTATCTTGCGCCAGAGCTATGGCAAGGGCAGAGCAGTACGGTGCAAAGTGATATCTATGCGTTTGGGATTATGATGTATGAGGTTTTGGCAGGCGACAGGCCGTATGCTATTGAGTCGTCAACTACGCAGCCATGGCGAGACTGGGCGATTCAGCATTGTCAGCAGCCGATACCTAATTTGCCTTTTCAATATAGTCATTATCAAGATATTTTGGATAAGGCTTTGGCGAAACGAACCAGGGAGAGATATCTAAGCATGAAAGCAGTTAGTTTTGAAGGACTTACAATTATAAAATAAACGTACTGTGACTTAGTACTTTATATTGCACTAGAGGATATGTGGGACTAGATGGGATATGTTGGGATGAGGTGGGATAGAGGTACTGATATATAAGGGGATGAGATGAATAAGTCGATGATAACGCTGATGAGACTTGAAACTAGGGTTTATAAGTTATTCTGCACTAAATGGCTGGTGCAAAACTGAATTAAAGAATAATTGTAAGTTATTCTGCACTAAAATAGCGTCGGTGATTCTCTATTGATAATAGTATAGATGATTCTTTGGCGTATTATTGTTATGGGTTATCTATACTATTATATATAGGTTTAGTTGCTCAGATAGGCCATGGCGATGTCTAGGAGGTGAGCTGGGTTGTCTGTGTTGCACTTAATGGTTACGCTTTTGCCAGTCTGGTCGGATAGCGTCAGAGTGGTGTTGTGATTGGGCTGGACATGGTTGCTAAGATAAGCGGCTATGTCCTTTTTTTGTGCTTGTCTGTCGGTGTTGGTGCTGTGAGTCGCTGCACATTTTTGTTGCGCGGTTTTTGGAAATGGTAGTGTCATGATGCCCTCCTTTGTTAGTTAGTCTTCATAGTAGCGACTTGAGAGGGCGGCAACAATAGAGACAAGTCGTTATGCGACAACGCTTGTCGTCTTTATAAAAGAAGTAGGCCATTAACCTGTCTTTAGAACCTGTAAAACTGAAGATATTGATCTTTTGATATTATCCATGTCGTCTGTGGTGTTCATGAGTGAGCATAGTTGGATGATTAGATTGGCTTTGGTCTGGTTATCTATACGTACGTCAGCTATTTCGACAACTTCATCAATGATGTCTAGGGCATCTGCTATATAGTCTGGGTGGAAGCCTAGTCGCATCTCTACTCCTTCTTGCATCACTTCGTCTGCTGTTCTAGCGCTCTGTCGCGTCTGTTCTTGCTTTAGCCCCTCTGCTATATGCTGCGGTAGATCATCAAACTCATTATCATCCTTAGGCTGTACTGTCCTGCCTTCATTAGGATAAGGAGTGCCCACGCCTTTATGCAACCAGTCGACGTCTACTCCGGTAGCGTCGGCTATTTTTTTGGCTGTACTTCGGTGAATGCTCGTACTGCCTTTTGTCCAGATGCTATGAAAAGTTGATTTGCCAAGCCCAACTCGGTTTGCAAACGAAAACGGCTGTAACTTCTCGTCTTCTGTCATTAACTGGTAAAGCCGTTTTTTAAGTGGCGTATCCAGTTCCATATTATTTTCGGCTAGTTCGGAACTCATGCCAAATTCTCCTTTCAAGTGCCATATTCATAAGTTGTTGATATATATAGGTTAAATATTTTAGGTTTAAAATAGTTCAATTTATTTAATATGAACTATTTACATAGAACTTATTATGAACTATTATGTTTATAAATCGAGTAAACGAACTCTAAACCGAACCTATTAAAAATAAATCAGCAGGGCTGATTGGAGTTACTACTATGTTGAACTTTGAGCAATACCCCTTGTTTAAGCAGCTCGATCGGTTGCCTGATGGTAGCTGGCACCCAGAGGATATCAAGACTGCTATCCGTAAAAAGGGTGTGACGCTATCTGAGCTGTGCGAGCAAATGGGTATCGACCATCGTTCAGCTAGTAAAGCCTTGGCTGAACCATATACAAAAGGCGAACTCGCTATCGCTGAATACCTCGATATACCTGTGCAGTTACTATTCCCTACACGCTGGACTATCGACAAAAAGCGCGTTAGACCAAGGTATGCGGATAAATATACCACGGTTGCGGAGCTATTGTCATGAAAAATCAGTTCACTATGACAGAAATTATGAACTACGAACTATCTGGTTTGCCAAAATCGCGTCGTGGTATGGATAAATATGCAGATAGAGAGGGTTGGCAATTTGTAGAGGTGCCAAGTACTGGAAAAGGTGGCGTACGTCGCGAGTATGTTTTACCTGAAGCATTGTTTGAAGTAGTAAAGCTGCAAGCATTAGCAAAATTGGCTGACGAGGCGGAGATGCCAGAGGTCGCAAAATCTGCGAGTACTGAGCTGACTACTGGAACTAATAGCCTCGTTGCTAAATCAGCGCCACTCGCTGACTGGCAACGAAAGTGTGCTATCGCTCGATTGGCCATAGTGCGCTATGTGCTACAAGCCGCTGAGCTGACGGGTAAAACCAAAGCTATCGAGGCATTCGCTAAAGCGAGCAAGTCAAAAAAACTAGACGATACGCTGATCGATACGATTAAAAAGGCAAATGCCAAAAACGGCGGCAAAGATGGGCGCGGTAGTGTCAGCCGCCGGACGCTATTTGATTGGGTCAAAGCGTTTGAGACTAGTGAGGCTAATCCAGAGGCTAGCGCGGTGGCACTGCTGGCACCAAAAGCACGAACGACTGAGATACCAGAGTGGGCCGGAATACTGCTGAAGATATGGAGTGACCCTGCTAAGCCTGAACTTGCCGAGGTGATGCGCCGTATCGAAGCGGCCTATGCAGATAGCGATGTCGAGGTGCCAAGCTATCATCAGGCCAGATACTTCCTTGATACGCACGTGGGTAATGTTGAGCGTGAGCGCGGGCGTATGGGCAGCCGTGAGATTAAAAACATCAAGCCGTTTATCCGCCGTGATACCGCGCCACTGCTACCGACTGATGTGTATACGGCTGATGGTCATACGTTCGATGCTGAGGTGGCTCACCCTGATACGGGTAAGCCGTTCCGCCCTGAGATTACGACGGTGATGGATGTGCATACCAGAATGATTGTGGGTTATAGCATTGATCTGGCTGAGAGTGGTCTTGCGGTACTGGACGCGATATCGAGCGCGGCAAGTAGCTACGGCATACCGGCGATATTTTATGTCGATAACGGCTCAGGCTATAAAAACGCGATGATGAAAGATGAGTCTGTGGGCGTTATGACGCGCATGGGGACTGAGGTCAAGCACTCTATCGCCTATAACTCACAGGCGCGCGGGATGATTGAGCGGGTGCATCAGACAGTGTGGATACGACTGGCTCGTAAGCTGCCTACCTATATAGGTGACGATATGGACAGCCAAGCAAAGCAGGCGGTGTTTAAGAAAACACGCAAAGATATTAAAGAGTTTGGCGAGTCTAAGCAGCTTATCGGCTGGAACGAGTTTTTGACAATCGCTGCTGATGCTGTCGCTGCCTATAACAACGAGGCACACAGCGGTCTGCCAAGACGCTACAACCAAACTACAGGACGCCGTGAGCATCTCACGCCGCAGATGATGTGGGATGAACAAGTGACGGCGATGGATAACGCAGGTACGGGACTGGTGCTGGTGTCTGACGCTGAGCGTGACGACTTGTATCGTCCGTATGTGCAGCGCAAATGCCTGCGCGGTGAGATTAATCTGTTTAGCAATAAGTACTTCAGTACGGATCTTGAGCAGTATCACGGTGAGCAAATGCTAGTCGGCTATGACATCCATGACGGCTCTAAAGTGTGGGTGCGTGATATGGCGCACAGACTTATCACTATCGCTGAATTTGAGGGTAATAAAAAGGCGTACTTTGCACAGTCTGCACTCGGGGACGCGCGTGAAAAACGTGCGCAAGGTCAGGTCAAACGGGCACAAGTGCATGTGGATGCAGCGATTGAGAACATGAGGCCACATCGGGTGCTGGAGCATGTGCAAAATCAGATGATGCCAATGGCTGATATTGAGCGGGCCCAAACCAAACTGGCTGAGCGTCTGGCGATGGAGGATGCGCAGATCGTTGAGTCAAAGCCACAAGCTAATCAGGCGACTTTTGACAAACTGAATGCGTTAGATAACGGTCGTCAACCGTTAGATGCTGGGCTGAAAACCCAGCCTACGCCAAAGCCGACAGCTGCAAAAACCGAACAGCCGACGCAGGACGAAAGGTTTGAGCGCTGGTTGAGCTTGGCTGATGAAGTCAAAGGTGGGGCTGTACTAAGTACTGCTGATATGGATTTTTATGAGCTGTATCAAGAGTCAAAGATATTTGATATCAAAATGCGCGCGTATCAGGCTGCACACGAGGCTGAGCATGGTACCAAGAAGTTTTTTAAATTGGGCTAGCTGTTTAAGTAGTCTAAAAAGTGACGACGGTCACTGCAATGACCGCCGTCTTAACCGAGTCGTTAGACTCAATCAATGGAGTGTTAATCATGAGTTATGACAATAGTAATGTCAATAGTTCGGGGGCTGTGGGTGTGGCGCAAGTCAACAATGTGGCGGTGTGTTACGAGGCGCTGGAGCGGGTGCAAAGTCGCCATCCCAGTCTGCCAGGTATGGCGGTGTTTTATGGTCGCTCGGGTGACGGTAAAAGTGTCGCTGCAAGCTACATCGCAAATCGTATGAACGCCTACTATGTGCAAGCGACGAGTATCTGCACGCGCAAAAGCTTCCTAGAATCGGTGCTACGTGAGATGACGATACCGCCCGCCAAAACCGCTAGTGAGATGCTTGGGCAAATCGCGGAGGAGCTGGCAAAGTCGGGGCGTCCGCTGATCATTGATGAGTTTGACCACTTAATCAGTGGCTCTAAGGTCGAGATGGTGCGTGATATCTATGAGTCATCGCAAGGCACGATACTGGTGATCGGGGAGGAGATGCTACCCAAAAAACTAGAGCGCTGGGAGCGGTTCCACGGTCGGGTGCACTCATGGGTACCGGCGCAGCCTGCTACCGCTCAAGATGCGGCGCTACTGGCAAAAGTGTATGCGCCAAAAATCACTATCGATAATCAAGTACTTGAGCAGCTGGTCGGTGCAGTGCGCGGCTCGACGCGGCGGACGTGTACCAATCTGGAAATGCTCGGTCAGCGGGCGCTTGAATGTGGTATGCGCTCTGTGAGTATGGCGGATATTGAGCAGCTGCTGCCACAAGGGTTTATCACTGGTCAGTCGCCTAAACCGCGCTCATTTTAAGGAGAGAATTATGTGTTGTTGTCAAAAATCTACTGAAAAGCAAACTGATATTAATGCGTGTGCAGTCCCTGTGGGCGACTGTACGCACTGTGCGAAACAGTGCAATAAACAGAGTAATGATGTGAAAAACTACTTTGATAATCCATTATTAAACAATACCAGTGCTACGCCAATCGTGCGTAGCGACTATGAGCAGATGTGGGATCTGCTACGCACTAAGAAAGAAGGGGTACTGATAAAGACCGTGCCCCGTACTATACCTACTATCAGCTATGACAAAGCAAAAGCTTGGCTCAAAGCGCTTGAGCTTGCTGAGTATGTGTTAGTCGACGATATCTCTGCTATGAATGCTGTCTGTGCGACATATCGCTACATACTGGTACGTGATATCGGTCAACAGCCACCACGCATCGACAGCAAAGGGCAAGTTAAGCCACCGCAGTCTTACGATCTAATATGGCGTACCTTGCGTATCCTAAAAAATGCCAACGCTCATCAAATCGTCGCCAGCGGCTCAACGCCTGAGCTGACATTAAAAATCAGTAATGTGCGTCAATATCTACGAGCGCTATATCTGGCAGGGTATCTAAAAGCGGATAGTACTCGCCATAGCCGTGCACTTGCTGGATACCAACTGATCAAAAATACTGGGCCAAAAGCGCCGCAGGTCAAGCGCGGCAAAAAAGTCTATGACGCAAATCTAGGTATCATCGTGTACGACCCTGGGACCGCACTACCGCCTGCGCACCAAGCGGAGACAGATCAGTCTAAACAAAAACAAGCTGCGCGTGCGCAGGCCAAACAAGCGAAACGGGAGCGTCGTCATGTCTAATACTCAAAATAATAATCCGTCGCTATTTGAGCAAGTTAAGAATGACGCTGTCGCTAAAGATAAGAGCGTGGCTCACTATCTCACGCAGGCGCAGCAACGCGCCGCGCTAACAAGGTTACCAAACTTTGAGCAAACCACTACCGACGATATCGCATTATTAAAACGCGATATTAACAAACTCTACCGTTTGATCAGTATCGCTGTAGTCCTACTACTCGCTATCGCCCTAATAGGAGGTTTGCTATGTCTACTATAAAAACGGTTACTGTCGATACCATCAGCGCTGATAGCGATTGTCAAAAGCAAAACGAATATGAACACTATCCTGTGACGCTCGATAACTGGGCGGATGCGGTACATGAGGAGAAGCTAATAACGGGTATCTCTTATGCTGAAATCGCGCGCCGTATCAAGTACGCCCGTCCTAGCCTGAGTCTTGCACTATCAGGTAACTACACGGGTGACACTAAAACTATCGCGCAGGCGTATGTGGACTATCGCAAGCAAGTGCTCTGTCCGTATACCCAAACGACGGTCAGCCGCAGCTACTGTGATAAGCATGCGTTAGCTGCTGCACCGACTCACAACCCTGCAATGCTGCGGCACTGGCGAGCGTGTCAGAGCTGCGCTCATAAGCCTGATAGCCAAGCATAAACTGCTCATCAAAAATAAAAAGGACACTGTTATGACTATTAAGACGACAACCCAAAAGCCAATACCTGCCGCACCTGTCAAAGGAGACATATTTTTAGATGGTCGCTGTGTGCATTTTGGCGATGAGTATCAAGGGGCGGATAAGATAAGCGCCTCTGCTATTCAGACTGTCACACCGCCACTTGCGCACGATGCCAACTGGCGCGCTATTGTGAGAACCAAAGCGCGCGCTACTCGTGAGAAACAAGAGCGACTTGACGAGTCAAATGCGCTACGTGCTGAGCTGCTAGAGATTGATCTCAATCATGAGGCCTCTCTACCTGAAACTGCGCCACATGTCACTGAGGCGATGTCTGAGCAAAGCCGTCAGATTGAGAGTGAGCGTAAAGCCTATCTCACGTTTGATGAGCTAAGAGCGGATATCGCTGGTCTGAGCTGGCGTCTGACGATGACAAGCTGGATCGTGGCGGTTGCCATTATCATTGCCATTCTCATGAAGCTAGCATAAGGGGAGCGATATGAAAACACGTTGTCATAACTGCGGTGCGACCGCGTCGCTGGATGTGCTAGTTAGCACCAATGCGGCAGGCCGTGCGTTTGCCGCTGCGTTCAATGTGCCATCGCCGCTAGCGCCAATGATGCTCAAGTATCTGGGACTGTTTCGCCCGCCTGAGCGCGAGCTGGCGTTTGGCCGTGCGACGACGCTACTGTCTGAGCTGACGCCTTTTATCAATAACGGCAAGCTGACGTTTGATCGTCAGACGACTGACGCCCCTTTGGCCGCGTGGGCGTGGGGTATCAATCAAGTGCTGGCAGCGCGTGATAGCGGCTCGCTTAAGACGCCGATGACCACGCATAACTATCTGTATCGCATCGTCCAAGGCTATGACCATCGTAAGCACTCAACTGAGGGCGATGAGGCTGCCAAGGCATGGTCTGGTAGTGCGACAAGTAATGCGACAGTGATGCTGAATGGCCTGCGTAAGCCTGTGCTGACCGGTAAAACCCAGCGCGAGACATGGGATATTGTGATGCAGGAGCAGATGCCTGGCGAGTCTGCTGATGAGACGTATGAGCGGATTAAGGAGGAGTATTTGTGATGTTACGTGAATTTAACGCTAACGATGATGCTGAGTGGGAAGAGATGTGTCGTGGTATTGAGTATGAGCTACTGGTTAGAACGGTTGTGAGACTCTCGCCTTGTGTTTTGGATGAGATTGTAGAGTCTGCTCAAGAGCTTTTGGACGTTCAGCCTAACGAACATAAAGAACAAGTTGCTGAGCCCGTCCGCTTTACGTCCGAAAGGCTCGTTAATCAAATCCTGCATCAAGCGATAAAAGCTACTGAAGTAGAAAGCCAAGTTAAGCAGTAAGAAAATCAAATAAATCAATCAATCCAAAAGGAAAGTAATCATGAGTAATCAAAATCAAGCCACTGAAAATCGTCCTGTCACCAATACTTACGAGCATCTGGTCGATGCGTGCAGACAAAATATCGCAAACACTGCGCCACAGTTGACGCCTGTCGAAGTTACAGCGGAAGCGCCTGTCGTCCCTGACGGCTATATGCAAAACGCCAAAGGTCATCTGATCCCTGTCGATAAGGTCAAGCCTGTCGATAAGCTGCGTGATGAGCAAGTGCGCATGATGATGAAGCACGCCAAGGCGCTCAATGAAGACATGAAGCGCAAAAAGATCATGCTGTTTGCTGCCTTTAACGACTTTATCACCCTCTCTGCTCAAGAGTACGACGTGCAAATCGGTGGTAAAAAAGGCAATACGACGCTGCTGAGCTATGACGGCAAGTTTAAAATCCAATTGGCCGTCAGTGAGAACATCGTGTTTGATGAGCGTCTGCAAGTCGCCAAGTCGCTGATTGATGAGTGCCTGACTGAGTGGACGCAAGGCAGTAATGACAATATCAAGGCGTTGATTAATCAGGCGTTTCAGGTCGATAAAGAGGGTAAAATCTCGACGCATCGTGTGCTGAGTCTGCGCTCGTTAGATATCAATGATGATAAGTGGCTGCGCGCGATGGAGGCTATCAGTGATGCGATACAGGTCACTGATACTAAAGAGTACATTCGCTTTTATGAGCGTGATGACGATGGCGCTTATCATCAAATCTCGCTTGATTTTAGTAATGTGTGAGGTGGGTATGAGTATTGAACAAAAAGCCGTCATTTTGAGTGCAGATGAACATCTCGCTGTTTTGGCTGGAGATAAGACGCAACATAGAATGATATCTGAAAAGTCTCTGGATGAGTTGCTAGATGATGATATTGATTTTGTCATGATCGATGATGAAGGCAATAGACATGTACATCTTTATAGCTGTCCTGTTGGTGAATTTGGAGATCAATTTATTCCCTTGGGCGTAAAAGGTATGCACTCCTTTAATGGTTTGCTACTAAAAATTACTGGTATACGTATTGAGAATTTACAAGAAATATCTCACAAGGATGCTATAGCTGAAGGAGTGCATCATTTTGAGATTGAAGCGCGACTGCGTAACCAAGAGCTATCGGCTGCTCAGATCGTATTTTCGCGCCATTGGGACGTTGTGCATCCAGATAATAACTGGGACTCTAATCCAATGGTATTGGTAATCGAGTTCGAAAAGGTAGAAGGTTTATAAGTAGTAGCAACCGTAGGCTAGGCTAAAAGCCCAGTCTACGACTCAATCAAACTATTAAAATCAAAAGGATAAATATTATGAAAAAGATTAGATTGACAGTAACAGATATACGCGGCGCTGATTGGCATGAAGACTATGACGTCGCTGATGATGTAAATGAAAATGACTGGGCAGCAAAGACTATTGCTCGCTTTAACGATACCTTAAAGCCTGATGAGCGTGCCAGAACGCTCAAAGGCGTCGAAGTGCTTGCTGTTATTGATGACGAAGAGTTGATCGAAGAGTACTGGAGTGAGCTTAAGCGTCTTGGTGATTGTTACGACGAGCTTGTTTTGGACAAAGAAGCATGGTGCGAGCCATTTTATTATGGCGTGTCTGCTAGGGATAACTTTTTCGATGAGTTTCCAGAGCATAAAGATTAATCCAAACGTTCGCTAGGCTAAAAGCTCGGCCTGCGACTCAATCAAAACTGAATTTAAACCAAGGATAATATTATGAATAAGAAAGAGTTAATCAAAGTAATGGCAGAGAATGCAAACTTGACGCTGGAGCAAGCGGCGCAGGCGCTAGATGGGTTTGAGTGGGCAGTAGGTTCTACGCTGCTGGACGGTGGCACGGTTAAAATCGTTAACTTTGGTACGTTTAAGGCTAACCTGCAACCTGAGCGTACAGCGCGAAATCCTGCCACTGGTGAGTCTGTCATTGTCCCGGCACATAAGCGCGTCGCCTTTATTGCAGGCAAAGGATTAAAAGAGCTTGTTAATTTAACAGAGTAANAAGCGTTTAAATAATGACAATAGGCTGGCTACGGCCAGTCTTTTTTTTGGAGAAGATTATGAGTAATACAGATAAACAGCGCATCATGGATAAGATCATCCGCTGTCTAGCGCTGAGCAAGTCTAGTAATGAGCACGAAGCGGCCACGGCTTTACGCCAAGCGCATGCGATGATGGAAAAGCACGGTATTAGCATGGATGATGTCAAGCTAGCTGATATTAAGTTTAAGCCGTCAAGCATGAGAACCGCACGCCGTCCGGCGGTATATCTAGCCTACCTCGCTAATACGATCGGCGAGTTGTTCGGCTGCAAAATATACTTGGGTAATGGCGAGGGTAAGCTGGAGTACTCCCCTGTGTTTGTTTTTGTCGGCTTAGAGATGCACAGCACGATAGCGAGCTATGCTTATGACTCATTAGCGCGTCAGCTTAAACAAGCTCGGCAAGCTTATATCAAAACGGAGCTAAAGCGCGTACGCTTAGCTAAGAATAAGACGGCACGGGCGGACGCGTTTTGTGAGGGCTGGGTGGTGACTGTGTCGAAGCTGATAGAGAAGCTTGTACCGCTAACTACGGATATGGCGATGATTGAGTGGGCTATGAAGAGAGAGCTGTCACTCAGAATGAGTAACGCGGTAGATAGGGTTAGAAAAAACAAGGCNGCNTCATCTGCCAATGACTTTGTTAACGGCATCGTGGCGGGTAAAGACGCTAAGCTACATCATGCTATGGATGGACAAGGAGAGCAAGCGCTAATTAACTAACATTAAACTAGGTTTACCCTGTAAAAAACCCGCTANCNGNTAGCGGGTTTTTTTGTGTTTAGAAAAAAGTCTAAAGTTATTTTGTGCCTCNTAACTCTAAACACTNNCTTTTGNCTATAATANTAAACATATATTTATNANANNGTTATGCGAGGTCAGCAAATGGCGTACTCTCCNCAAAAANNNAAGATGATGCAGCTGGTGCATATCGGCAAAAATCAGCTAGGACTGGATGACGGCACGTATCGTCATATCTTATGGCAAGTGACTGGTAAAGAGTCGAGTAAAGACTGCACCGCTGCGGCGCTGCGTAAGGTGGTAGATCATATGGAGACGCTTGGGTTTAAAGTGACACCCGCAAAAAAACATACCACTAAAAAGCCAGATGCTGCTAAGTCCAAGCAAGCGCTAATCGACAAAATAGAGGCGCTACTGACAGACGGCGGCTACCCGTGGGAGTATGCTGAAAAGCTAGCTTGGCACATGTACAAAGTCGATGCGCTGACGTTTTGTGATGCTAAGCAGCTACGCGGGATTATCACTGCATTGACCAAGCAGCAGCAAAAAATGGCTAAATTGGCTGAGCTGGCAGCTCAAGAGGTGGCGGCGGATGCCTAATATGCATAGTACTAAGACTTATCAAGAGCTTGAGATGCTGCTAGGGCGTGAGGCGGCAGATAAAATGGTCGCTGCATATCGCGGTCAAGAGATCCATATTCCGTATGTTAAGTCCCTGCCTGAGAGCCATAATCTAGTCAAGATATTAGGGTTAGAGGTGGCTAAGCGGCTCTGTCACTACTGGGGCGGTACGAGACTTAGCGCGCCTATGCAGTACGCCAAAACGATTGAAGCGCGTAATAGCGCTATCGTCAAAAAATACAAGTCAGGCATAGATAGTAATGCGCTGGCGACTGAGTACGGGATCAGCTCGCGGCAAGTGCGCAATATCATCACTCAGCATAATAATGCTAAAGCAAAGCAAGTCTATGAGCGTATGCAGTATCAACTGTTTGAGCGCTAAAAATAACTAACCCTGCCGTCAGGGCCGCTATGCGGGGAAGACGGACAGCGTCAGACCAGCGGTGCGCTGCATATGAAAAACACTGGCAGTCGGTGCGTAGTAAGCTGACAAGCTAACCTCCACTGTGTGAACCGACCGAGTAAGGCCCGCTAAGCCTAGAGAGAGCCGTTAGATACGCCAATATCTAACGGCTTTTTTGTGTCTTGAGTTTGGATAATTGGCAAACTCGGAACTATAGCCCTCATATTTTGGCGCTTGTATTTGAGAGGATAGAGACATTGCACGACTTTACCTATCTATTATCTGACTGAGCTGATTATGACTGAGACTGTACTACCTAAAAAGTTATCACGGGGCGATATCGCCAACGCGGCGCACGAGCTTGGCGTAGAGCCTGCGACCTTAAAGGCAGTAGTCGATGTTGAAGCAAAGGCTAGCGGCTTTGATGAGGAAGGCCGTCCTATTATCTTGTTTGAAGCGCACAAAATGTGGCAGCAGCTGGGTAAGGTGAACTACTACACCAAGCGTAAGCAGCTGCAAGCGCTATTCCCTGATATGTGTACGAAAGGCTGGAAGCGCTGGACGTATAACGTGCGCCCATCACATGAAAAGCTATCGGTATGCAAGGTGCTGCATTGGGACGCCGCTCATGCGTCGTGTTCGTGGGGTCTCGGTCAGGTTATGGGCTTTAACTGGGAGTCATTAGGTTATAAGTCATTGCGTGAATTTGTCGATGCGATGTATGAGTCTGAAGCTAAGCAACTAGATGCGATGTGTCGATTTATTAAAGTCAACGGGCTGGTCGATGAGCTACAACGTCATGACTGGGCAGGGTTTGCTTATCGCTATAACGGTGAAGGTTATAAGGCTAATCAATATGATGTGCGACTAGCACGCGCGTATAAAAAGGCAGTGAGCGAACACTGGTAGGTAGTGATGAGGTATTGCAAAAAACTCAAAAACGCGCTGTTGGTAGTTAGATGGTTTATCAGACTACTAGTGCGTTTGGCCAAACTAAATAGAGATAAATCATGATTGATAACTATGAGCAGTACCCGCCGCGCTATTTAAAGGTAGATGAGGCGAGTGGCGAGGATGAGAGTCGCGCACTAACTATCGACGATCTGCCCAAGCATGATAATGGCTACAAGTCTTTTGATATGACTAAGTTTTTGTCAGATTCGGATTACGGCTCGACCCCGCCAGAAAAGCACTGGTACGAATCAAAGGTCATTTGGTTTAACGCTATTGTCATCGCGGTGGGTCTAGCAACCTCGGCAACGCCTGCGCTTGAGCAGTATATGAGTGCTGAGGTGTACGCTGTGATTGCGACGTTTATCGCTTTTATCAATGCCGTACTGCGATTGGTCACAGGTCAGCCTATTAAATCCGGCGGTGCGTAGTGGGCGATATCATCGATGATGCGAATAAAACGGCTACCGTGCATCTAAACGCGGCGCTGTCGCACATTAAACTGCCCGTTGCTAATGATGTAATGGTCTGTATCGACTGCGGTGACCCTATCGGCGCTAAACGTAAAACTGCTGCGCCTCATGCCGTGCGCTGCTCTGAGTGTCAAGGCTACTATGCAAAGGAATCAAGATGATATTAGAGTTGGAGCCATATCAAGTCATTGGGTTTTTGCTGACGATTGCAGGCTCTATATTTGGCGCAGGTAAGGCGTTTTTTGCACGCTTTGATCAAGCGCTACGCGAGCGTGATGATACGCTTGATGCGTCTATACGCGCAATCTCAAAGCAGGTCACTGACGATGCGGTCGAGATGCGCCAAATACATAAAGAGTTCTTGCAGTTCAAAGCAGAGCTACCTGCTAACTATGTCAGTAAAGCGGACTATAACCGTAGCTTTACGGTCATTGACGCCAAGCTGGATCGTCTATACGAGCTTAGAAATAAGCACAATCATTAGGAATGAACATGTCTATTAATATGGGTAAAAGTCGCCGCGAGGGTATGCGCTGGTATATCTTGCTGGCACTGCATCGCGGTGAGCCTGTGGGCTGCGGTGATACGATGCTACGCGACATTATGGATGATATCTATGACAGTGTAACGCCAAGCGAGCTGCACAATCAGCTAAATTATCTTGAGCAATGTACGCTTGCCACAATTAAGCGCGATCCTACGGGTACGTGGCATGGCAAGCTGACAGCAGCGGGTATCGATTTTGTTGAGTATGTCAGTGATGACCGCAAAGGTATTAAACGTCCTAAACCTGCAACGAGCTGGTAAGGAGCTACTATGGCACGTGAGAGCGCAGTAGACCAGCTATCGCCTGATCATTTAGAGCTGCTTAAAGTCCGCTTGGAAGATAGTGGGTTTCAGGACTATCAGCAATTAACCGACTGGCTGACTGAGCTTGGCTATGAGATCAGTAAGTCGTCTGTACATCGCTTTGGCAAAAAGCATGAACAGAAGATGCAAGCTGTGAGTTTGTCAACGCAAGCGGCTATCTATATGGCGGAGCGTAACCCAGATGATGCCGGTGCACTGTCGTCTACTGTCATTACTATGATGCAGTCGGAGTTTTTTAATGCACTGGTGCAGCTGCAAAGCTTAGGCGATGATGAAGATATCAAGCCGATGGAGCGTATGGCGGCGCTGTCTAAAATCAGTAAAGGCGTGGCTGAGCTGTCCAAAGCGACTGTTAATCAGAAAAAATGGCAAGTCGAGACCCGTGATAAAGCCAATGCTGCCGCTGATAAGGTTGAGCAGCTCGCTAACAAGGGCGGGCTGACTGGGGATACGGTACAAGAAATACGTAAAGCGATACTGGGGATAGCTGACTAATGGCTGATGCTGTTATTGAAAAGCCTAAAGCGCCGCCACTACTTGATGCTAATTTTGACATTGAGGCACCGGCCGTACTGCTGCCGTATCAGCAAAAGTGGCTGGCGGATGAGTCGCAATTGAAGATCGCGGAGAAATCACGGCGGATCGGTCTGACGTGGGCGGAAGCCTCAGACTGTGCACTGATTGCGGCGTCTGATAAAAAGGCCGGTGGGCAAAACGTCTATTATGTTGGCTATAACCAAGACATGACCCTTGAGTTTGTTGAAGCGTGCGCGATGTGGGCGCGGTCATTTAACTATGCGGCAAGCGAAATCGAAGAGGGTATCTTCGTCGATGACGATGGCGAAAAAGAGATTAAGACTTATACCATCAAATTCCCCAAAGCGAAAAACCGTATCACCGCGTTATCTTCACGCCCATCTAACCTACGTGGTAAGCAGGGTGTCGTCGTCATCGATGAAGCGGCGTTCCATGAAGACTTGGCAGGCTTAATCAAGGCTGCGCTGGCACTGCTCATCTGGGGTGGTAAAGTCCGTATTATCTCCACACACAATGGCGATGAGAACGCCTTTAATGACCTTATCCAAGAGGTGCGCGCGCTTAAGCGTAGCGGTACCGTGCATAAGACTACGTTTGCCGAGGCAGTCGAGCAAGGGCTATACAAGCGAGTTTGCTTGCGATTGGGCCGTGAGTACGACGCAGCTGAGGAAGCCGCGTGGGTCGCTGAGGTTTATAAATTCTACGGTGATGATGCTGAGGAAGAGCTAGACGTCATCCCTGCGCAAGGCTCTGGACGCTGGCTAACCATGGGTCAACTAGAAAAACTGCAAAACGAAGATAGTCAGGTGATTAGGTTTATCGCGCCTAAAGGTTTTGAGCTATGGACTGAGGACGCACGCGATAAGCATGTTGATAAGTGGCTTAAGGAAGTCGCTGACCCTGTGCTGCTGACGTTAGATAAAACCCATCCGCATTACTACGGTCTTGATTTCGCCCGTAAGCGTGATGCCAGCTCAATGTGGTGGCAAGCTGAAAAGCTGAATACGACGCGCTACTGCCCGTACGTACTTGAGATGGAAAAGACGCCGTACAATCAACAGAAACGTATCTGTATCCATGTGATTGAGCGTACGCCAAGATTTAGCAAAGGGGCTAACGATGCCACTGGTAACGGCGGGTTTTTGGCGGAGCAGCTACAAATCAAGTTTGGCGCGCATCGCATCGACGCCGTCAATTTGTCTGAGGGTTGGTACGCTGAGCATACGCCGCATTTTGGTAAGTGCTTAACGGATGGCACGATTGAAGATATGCCTGCTGACCGTGATATCCGTGATGATCATCTACTGTTTAAAAAGATTAAAGGCGTGGCGCGGATACCAGCGGAGCGTACCACTAGCAAGTCAGGTAGCAAACGTCACGGCGATAGTGGTATCGCGCACCTGCTCTGTGATTATGCCAGTAAGTTCCCGACGCCTGAGCTGGAGTGGACGCCTGTGCCTATCGATGACTCTGATGTGCCACGCGGTATGCGTGATGCGTGGGAAAAGCTCAAGTCGCTCGGTGGGTTTGTGGGGTCAGGTGGTTGGTAGTTAACAATTTAAGGATAAAAAATGTCATTTTATGCAGCACTCAAGCAGATGCCCGCGACTATCATGAGTACGCCTATCGCACAAAAGCAGCTGAAGCGACTGCTCGGCTCGCAAATCGCGGAGAGCGATGAGCGCGCGCATATCTGGGAGCGTCCAGAGCTGTCCCATCCAGCTGTGGGGCTGACGCCTGCAAAGCTGCATCAATTATTGACTGGTGCTGAGTCTGGCAATATTAACGATATGCTGGCATTGTTTGAAGATATGGAGGAGCGTGATAGTCATATCTTTGCAGAGCTCGATAAGCGTAAGCGTAGCCTGCTATCGCTCGACTGGTACATCAAGCCGCCAAGCGACGCCACGGCAAGCGAGAAAGAACAAGCGGCAACCATTCAGACGCTAATGCACGCGATAGATGACTTTGACGATGTGATTAAAGATGCGCTCGATGCGATCGGCAAGGGCTTCTCCGGTCAAGAGGTTAACTGGGCGCGCGATGGTAGCACTTGGTACGCAGAGTCGCTTGATTTTGTGATACCGCAAAAGTTTGTGATTGCGCCCGATCAAAAGACAATCATGCTCGGTAATGGCATCAATGACCCTGAGCCACTGTGGGATCATGCATTTATGATGCACACCCATAAAGCTAAATCAGGCTATCTCGTGCGCGGCGGATTGCATCGCATCCTTGCGTGGCCGTATGTGTTTAAAAATTACTCAGTGCGCGATCTGGCTGAATTTTTAGAAATCTATGGTCTGCCAATGCGCTTGGGGACTTATCCTGGCGGTGCGACCGATAGCGAGAAATACACGCTGCTACGGGCGGTGATGGAAATCGGACACCGTGCTGCTGGTATCATTCCTGAAGGGATGAAGATCGACTTTAAAGACGCCGCCAAAGGCTCAAGCGAGCCGTTTGAGTCGATGATTAAATGGTGTGAGATGAGCCAGTCCAAGGCGATATTGGGCGGTACATTGACCAGTCAGTCTGATGGTAAGTCATCAACAAACGCGCTAGGTAATATCCATGAAGTTGCGCGTATCGAGATCCGCGATAGTGATGCTAAGCAGCTGGCATCGACGATTAGCAAAAGCTTGGTGGCAAGTCTTATGCGCTTAAACTATCCGTCAGTGCACCCGCGCCGTTATCCAAGTTTTGAGTTTGATCTGTCTGAGCCTGAGGATATCACGACGTTTAGTGAGGCTATCCCTAAGCTTGCTGGCGTCAACGGTATGCGTATCGGCGCTGAATGGCTGCATAGTAAATTAAATATTCCAATGGCGGCTGAGGATGAAGCTATCGTCAGTGCAGGTATTGCTAACCCTGCACCTACTGCGCTAACCGCAGCGCTAAACGCACAAGCGGCGCTCAATGCGCGCGCTAACGCGGCAACGACTGAGCGCGCGAATATCAACGCCGCTGAGCGCGGTATCGATGAGGCTACAGCTACTGAGACTTACGCGCAAAATATCACGGATATGAGCGCGACGCTAGGACAGGCGCTAGCCTCTAGGTTGGCTGCGGCCACAAGCTACGATGAGGCGCTAGCATTATTGATGAGCGCTGAGCCTGATGCAGCAGTCGATGAGCTAACAGCAAGCCTTGAGCAGTACTTGACGGCTGCGGGGCTGTGGGGCGCGCTGCACAGTCAGCCGTTAGATGATGCGTTAGATAATCCATCTGGAGGCGCGTAAATGGCTAAGTCTAACGCTAGCGGTGTCAAGCTTGAGAGTCTGTTTAATCGTCGCCCCGATGTCGCTATCAAATATCTGCAAGACAAAAAGCCGCAAGCGTCTATCGATTATCTGGAGGTCAAAGGCCGCGCCCATGATCAGGCGTTTGTCGTCGCAAAGATGACCGATATGGATATGCTGGCTGATATGCAAAAGTCGCTCATCAATGCGCTTGAAAATAATATGTCGTATGACGAGTGGCAAGCGTCTGTTAAGCCCATGCTGCAAAAAAAGGGCTGGTGGGGTAAGCAAAATATTACTTTGCCTGATGGGCGTACTGCCCCTGCACAACTCGGTAGTGACTATAGGTTGCAGCGCATCTACGACACGAATATCAATCAAGCCTATCATAAAGCGCGGCGGCATGATGGTGACTATGATATCTATCCGTATGCCATGTGGCAATCGCGCGGTGATGACCGCGTACGCCCTAGCCATCAGTCGCTAGATGGGCAGATATTTCGCCGTGACGATCCTTACTATCAATCTATACGCCCACGTGTGGCCTGGGGCTGCCGCTGTGATGAGATATTGCTCACCGCTGAACAAGCGGGAGAGTATGGAGAGCAGGACGGCTATGAGATATATGACGATATCAGCGAGTATGTCAGCACGGAAAGTATGATCATACAAGGGACAAATGGCTCATATGCTGCGCCGGTCAATATCATGCGCCTGCCTAATCGTCCCGCATATCGAACTGATCCGGGTTGGATACATGCCAAAGATGCGCTGCCCATGCAGCCGATGCTCGATAAAGCGGCGCAAGTGCCCGCACAGCTCGCGTCTAATAGTATGCAAGCAGTACTAGCACGCGAATCCGTCGCCCGTCGCTTTAATACTGATGTTAAAAAATGGGTCTATGGTGAGAATGCACTGGCTGACTATCGCCACGTGGGAGCGCTGCGTCCTGAGCTGCTGCCAGTACTTGAGCGAGCAGGTATCAGCGTGGGTAGCTCAGTGATTACGCTGAGTGCTGAGCTAGCGGCTACTGGTGATAAAGTGTGGCTGGCGGATATTGCGCGTCGCTTGACAGGTAAATACGATGTGTACTTAGATACGCTAAGCGCAAGCACGGTACTGGCGTTTGATAGTGCGGGCGATAAAGTGCTGCTCTATTTAAACACACGCGGTACGATTACGACGATTGAGAGTATGAGTACAACGGCTATCGCTAACAATAGTAATCTAGTGCTACTGGATCAANCGCGTCATGATATTAATCACTGACGAGCTACAAAGGGTACTTAACCGCGCGGCAAGCCGTATCAGTGATACGCATCCGCTAATGCGGTCGATATCGGCGCAGCTACTGAGTCAAACACAGCAGAACTTTAGGGCACAAGGGCGGCCACGTTGGAAAGCGCTGTCGGCTGAGACGGTAAAAAACTACCAGCGACTAGGCATCAGTACCGCAGGGCTGCTACGGCGCTCAAACTCGCTCTATAACAGCGTACAACATAGCAGCACGGTCAATAGTGCGACGATAAGTGCAGGTGGCGGTAATCAATCAAGTGCGTATGCGGCAATACATCAGTGGGGCGGTAAAGCAGGACGCGGTCGTAAAGTTAAAATAGAAGCTCGTCCGTATCTGCCGATCGATAAAAATAATAATCTACAACCGGAGGCCGAAACGGGAGTTGGGCAAGTCGTTAATGCGTATCTGCGCCGTAGCTTTGTGTAGTGCGCTTACTGTATGAGCATTGCATAGCGTTAGACCCCATTTAGATTGATTGAGATTAAACGCAAAAGGTAAAGCGTGGTCATTGCACCACTGATAAAAATAAACGCCCTTAAATGGGCGTTTATTGGTTTTAGAGATTAAGAGGCGCTATTGGGATGTATCGCTATCGATATGTCGTTCGATAAGTCCAATCGCAAACTGATTAAATGATTTGTAGCCATCGCTCAAATACTGCTCGTCATCGAGGAACTTGGCTACCGCTTCATTACGCTCAGGATTGACGGTGATTTCTTTTTTAATGGTCTTGGCTCGATATGTACCCGTCGCCCGTTTTTGGGCTGCCGTGGTTTTTTTGCTCATAGGCGCTATCTCCTTTTTGGTTCTTTGATTGATTGCTCGCTGGGAAGCTGCGCCCCAAAAAAGAGCGTTGCTTGATTGTAGCAGGTTTGGTCTGTTTAGATGTACCCGCGCTGATATCGTTGATTAGATTACACTCACACATATTAATTACCTCCTCATATTGGGTCATACATGCGCAATCTATATGCATGTATATTATAATTACTAATATATACATGTATATATAAAAAAGCAAGACATTCTCAAAAAAAGCCCTAGCTATTTCGCTGGGGCTTTTTGCTATCTGCTAATGGCTATGGGCTAAAACTCGGAACTATATCCCGCAGGGATAGGCAGCGATATTTGCGATGATAGGGACTACTGAGTGAGATAAGTGATGTGGTATCGAGCTAAGAGAGGATGTTATGTAGTCGTCGTATCTTAACCCTAAAGACTATCTAAGACAAACCAAAAACAGATAAGAGATGCTATGAGTAAAGTCAAAACTAAATTACCTAAAGGCGATGAGCAAACGAACNTNTACCACTGCGCTATCAAGTGGCTGAGGNTCTCTACGGTAAATAGCGGCTCACATATCGCGGCGCTATCGCTGGAGATTGTCAGTAACAGCGCGACGCCTGCCGGTTATTTCTTAGTATTCCCTGAAGGTGAGACACGATCTGGCGATGGTAGTGGACGTCCGACGGAGTGTGATAGCTGGAAGCTAAACTCTAGTAATGGTCATTTGCTGGCGGCAACGCTTAACGCACGTCCTACTGATATGGTCATCGACTATGAGCATCAGACCCTAAACAAAGAGAAAAACGGCCAACCGGCACCGGCGGCCGGTTGGCTTGCGGCGGGTCAGTTTGAATATATTGATGGCGTCGGTCTGTGTAATAAGTCGCCAAGCTGGACGCCCAAAGGCACGAAGTCTATCGCAGACCGCGAATACCGTTATAAATCACCAGTCATTGCCTATGACACGGACGGCAACGTCACTAATGTGATGAACGTCGCTATTACTAATCAGCCTGCGCTCTTAACACTCGATGAGCTGACGGCGCTATCTGCTAAATTTAATAATCAATCTAATCGAAAACAGGACAACTCTATGAAACCGTTACTCGCCTATATCGTCGCTGCGCTAGGACTTGCCGATACCACGACTGAAGATGAGGCGCTTACTGCGCTGACTGCGCAAGTCGATGATTTTAAAACTAAAGCGACGGATGCTAAAGTCGAGATTGACGATGCTAAGCCGCTTGCTGCTTTGTCTGCTGTGTTTACCAATACGTCTGCGCCTGATCCTGCCAAGTATGTACCAATCGAGGTCGTTACTGCGCTCAATGCGCAAATTACGACTTTGCAAGGTAATCAAGTCGATCCAAATGCTGAGCTATTAACCGCTGCATTAAGCGATGGTCGTCTATTACCGGCTCAAGAGGCGTGGGCGAAAGATTACGCTAAACAAGATCCCGAGGGCTTTAAAACCTATCTCGATAATGCGCCGGTGATTGCCGCGCTAAATGCTAAGCAAACGGCTGGTAAGCCTGAGCCTGTGTCTGGTGACAAAATCACCGCCTTATCAAGCGAACAAAAAGAAGTGGCGACGGCAATGGGCCTCTCCGAGGCCGATATGATCGCGCAGCTTAACGCTTAAAAACAAGCGCTTTAAAAAAAGAGACAACCGAGACAAACAGTACGACTGATTAAACAGACTCTTATCCATAAATAAAGGATCACTCTTATGCTAAACACTCCCTACCGTGAGGGTATTTCTATCCCGCTAATGATTGCGGCCACAACCACAATCACTGAAGGTGAGCTGGTCGCTGTCGATAGCGCTGGTGAAGCGGTACCAGCAACCAATGCTGACGCTCAATATCTCATGGGACGCTCAGAGACGACCGCTAGCTCTGAAGCCCCTGCCAAAGACAATATGATCGTGGTGACGCGTAACCGTCAGTTTTTGCTCGCTAATGATGCGACTAATCCGGTCACATCGGCTGACATCGGCTCTATCGTCGTACTCACAGGACAAAATACTGTCGGTAAGTTTACAGGCAGCGATCCTGCCGCGCTGGGCGTGGGGACGCTGATGGGTGTCGACTATAACGGTCAGGTCTGGATTGAGATTGGCGGTGCGCCGATCGGGATTATTTACAATGAGTTGATCATGGATGGTGATATGAGCGGTGGTGATGGCAGTAACGCTNGGTAAGTAGGAACCAAAAAAGCGACTACTTAAATTATCAAAACTTAATAAATTTAAAAGGTAAATGTTATGAACGTCAACTCGCAAACGCTCAACGCTATCGCTGCTGGTCTAAAAAAGGTCTATAACGANANGTTTANNNANACNGANAGCTNCTATAGNAAGAGTNGCTATGGTCGTNCCAAGCTCNAACTCNCAAGAGACNTATGCNTGGCTNNNNAANATGCCNCGTATGNNNAANTGGATCGGCGANAANGTCATCAATAAGCTCTCCAAGCAGGGCTATAGCATCGTCAATGATGATTTTGAAGTAACGGTCGAAGTCAAACGTAACGACATCGAAGATGACAATATCGGTCAGTACAACAACATGAGTCAGCAAGTAGGCTGGTCTGCGGCGCAGCTGCCTGATGAGCTGATCGCTGAGCTGATCAATGCTGGTCAAACCGAGCTGTGCTATGACGGTAAGCCTTTCTTTTCATCTGCGCATCCGGTCACGGTCAAGGGCAAAGAAAAAGAGATGAGCAACGTGCATAACAAGGCGCTGTCTGCTGCTACTTTGGCTGAAGCTAGAGCGAGCTATGGCTTTGGTCGTACTAAGATGCGCGCACTGACCGACGGTGAAGGCCGCAATCTAAAGGTCAAGCCTAATATGCTCATCGTTGGCCCAGACCTCGAAGATACCGCACGTACGCTATTGACCGCTGACAAGCTGGAAAATGGCGATCAAAATATCTATAAAAACACTGCTGAGCTATTAGTTATTGATGATCTAAAGACTGGTACTTGGTATCTGCAAGATACGTCTATGCCAGTCAAAGCATTAATCCTACAAGAGCGTAAAAAGCCGGTGTTTGTCTCGCAGACTGACTTAAACGCGCCTGATGTGTTTTCGCGTGCTGTCTATAAGTTTGGTGTTGAAGCGCGTTATGGTGCGGGTTATGGCTTTTGGCAGTTGATGCTAAAAGGTTACGCATAAACGCTGGCGTTAGATAGCGATATTTACTAGCACTATTCTAAACACTTATTGAAAAGGCAACGCGATGGGCAGTTACGCAACGATAGAGGCGATGATCACCCGCTTTGGCAATGAGGATCTGGTCGAAGTTACTGATACTGAGACGCCGTATACGGGTGAGATTAACCTTACTAAATTGCAAGCGGCTATCAACGCTGCCAATGCTGAGGTCGATGCGTATCTATCGAAACAACTGCATGTGCCCACTGTATTAGCATCTGCATTTGTACAAATGATGGCCTGTGATGTGGCTCGCTATCATGTGGCGCTGGGTAATGCGCGGGTGTCTGAGCGTGATGAAAAACGCTATGCACTAGCGGTAGCTAACCTCAAACAAGTCAATGAAGGCAAAATCGGTATCGGTGCTGGTACGGCAGAGACAAATGCCCAGCCTAGTGTCAATTTGGCACAGATGACGAGCGGACGTCCTAGCGTGTTTGGTAACTCTCAATATTAGCCGTCAGTATTAAGGATCAATATGCTCGCGCAAATAGAACAAGGTATCAAAGACACGCTACACGCGTACAACGCTGAGCACGGTGGCGGGTTTGTACGCGGTATCAAGTCGTATGCCGGTGACTTTAATAGTGAGTCTGAAGACGAGTTTGCGCAAGTAGTCGCGTCGTTCCCAGCGATATGGGTGACGTTTAAATCATCTGCTAAACCGACCAAGGTTGGCGCAAAAAAGCGAGAACGTCCGTATGTGTTTACTGTACTCGTGGCTGCAAACTCTGGCCGCCGAGAGGAAACAAGCAGGCAGGGCGCGTACAAGGCTGATGGCACGATGCTCAATGTCGGCAGCTATCAACTTATTGAGCTGGTGGAAAATGCCCTACTGGGTCATCGCCTCGGACTATCGATCAATCCGCTTGAGGCGGGTGAGATCACCATGCTGTTTAACTCTAAAACACAAAATCAAGTGGTGTCGGTGCTGGCGTATGACTTTCATACGAGCGCCACCATAGCTGATCCAGACCGCGAGGCGGATACGCCGTGGCTTGAGACGGTGAATGTGGATTATGTCTATTTTGATGATGATGGTCAGGCGGTCGATGATCCGCGTGTGCTGGCCTCTGATCAAATCACTCTAAACTCTAATACTTAAAAAGGATTACTCATGCAACGTACACCCGGTATGTATACCGCAATCAATACACAGACGCAGCGCACCGGTCTGCCTAGTCAAAACCACAGCATTGTGTTTATCACGGGTGATGTGGATGCACCGGCTACGCCAACCGCTATCTATGATACGGCAAGCGCGGACGCGGTAAGTGGTGCTGACTCTAACGCGGGTCGTATGATGGCCGCCGCTCTATCCGTATCGCAGGGGGTGCGTGCCGAGACGGTGGGAAAGTAACTTCCGCTGATCCAGGCGGCCCAGTCGAATCGCTTCCACCTCCAATAGACTACACAAATGCTAATAGTAGCGTTACCAGCCTGATTAGTAGTAACGCAAAACACGAGGCTATAAATGACGCTCTCAACGACATAGTTGGCAGAAGAAGTAATTCTAGCTATAACGTATCCGGCGATAATATGACGTATTACATGAAGCGCTCTTATGTAGTTTACGGACAAAACAGCGCAACTGGTCGAGAGGATTTACAGGCAGCCGGTGAATTTGGCTGTAGAAACAAGGGAGGATTAGAAGAACCTGTAACCATCGCAGACGGTGCTTTAGTTACGGGGGCCTCATGCGTAGCCGGAAGCATAAGGATAGATTATAAGCCCGACGCCCCTTTATACTCCTTAACCATGCCAATCGCTGATATCGCTGCCCAAATTATTCAAAAATCTAAAGACGGTGACGCGATTAGCGAGGATTTTGTAAGACAAGCTTACTATCAAGGCTTACCTATTCCGTCGTAAAATCGTTTTTTGTTTGAAACCAATTAAGGAAGAATCATGGCTGCAATCGAAAACCTCGCCCCACATGGGCACTCAATCATCGCATTGGATAGCCCAATCATAGACGAAGCGACAGCAAATGCGTGGGTTGAACACTTAGACTTTGTATCCTCTAAAACTGAGCAAAACGACGCAATCCTTATCGTACCGTTTGATGATGTAGACTCAGCCACCGCTTTTGCGGCTTATCCTGCGGTAAAGAGCTGCTATCGCATCATTGCAGTTTGCTATCACGGCGCTATCGGCTATGAACCGGAGCTGGCTGCCAGTATCGCCGCGACCATCGCNGCGGAGGTTGACCCCGCTCTACCGTTCAATGGGTGCAAATTACCTTCACTGCCTGTGGTTGATGGTAGTCTACGCTTGACTAAGACGCGCATCGAGCAAGCGCTTAATGATGGCGTGGCAATGGTGTAGTGTCGGCTTTGATAATAAAGCTGAGATTGTCCGTCTGATTAGCACGTATCAAGTCAACGGCGCGACTGGTCAAGCGGATGATCTGCTGCTCGATATCAATGGGGCGCTAGTGCTGCGTTATGTACGCCGTGATCTGCGTGCAGCTGTGTCTGCTAATCCGCGCCGCAAAAATACCGCCGCGAGCCGTCGCGACTTACGTAGTCTGTTCCTCGATCGTTGTAAAAAGATGGATGATGCAGAAATACTAGAAAATGTTGAAGCGACTAAAGATCAGCTGACAGTGATGCAAAGCAAGACGGATAAGACGGCGGTGGATGCGCGTATTCCTTCACATTGGGTGCGCGGTATGCACGTTATCAATACGACGCTAGATGTGTATTAAATCAGCGCTTTTGGAAATCCTATTTAAAGGATTTCCCTTGCGAGCCTAAAATTGACATGCAATTTTTTGACGGCTCTCAGGTGCGCGGTATGCACGTGATTGATACGACGCTGGATGTGTATTAATACGTCTGTAACCTAAGCTTAATGGCTCTTTTAATCTAAGAGCCTATCAAAATATAAAAGGATAAAATCATGAGTGATGCAGATGTCGTTGGCACTATCGTACTAACCGTAGATGGCCGAGAGTTTGACTGCGCAAGCGTTAGCCCAAAAGAGACTACTGGTAAGAAGTCAGTTGCAACGATGAACCGCCAAGGCCGTACCCGCAAAAAGACCAAGACGACCAGCTCAATCACGCTGTCGCTAGAAGTCATCATCCCAGAGAGCGGTGATATCGACTGGGCTAATATTGAGGATGGCCGTGTCACGGTTGAGTCGCTAGATGGTGGTCATCGTACAACGTATATCGGCTGCGAGGCGACTGATGTTTCAGAAAGCTATAAGCTCGATGGCGAGGCGACGCGCTCTATCGAGATGTTTGCGATGGATAAAATCGTCGAGGGTGCGGCGTAAGCACTAAACCGTTAATGAGATATAAATAAAAGGTAATGCTATGAGTAACGAGAAACAATCTGCAACGACTCTATGTGAGTTTGTCACACTTCCAGTCGGTATCTTAGTCGATGGCAAGCGTCATGTTGATGTTGAGCTGACGCCAATCACAGTAGGTCAAAGCTATGCAGCATCAATGAGCGCTCGTGAAACGGATTTGCAAGGACTGGTCGATCTGGCGGCGATGACGCATGTGCCTACGCTTGGCCGTAGCCTCACTTATGATGAGCTGGACACGGCCAGTCGTCAAGATGGGCGTGAGCTTGAGGTGGCACGGATGGCACTGGAAAAAAAAGAGCGCGATCAAGCAACCAAGTCCGCCTAGTCGGGCTGCTAGTAAAAATGGGTGTGCCCTATAGCGATGCGTGGGGTATGCCGGTCGATATGGCGTTAGATATGCTGGGGCTGTCGCCTAATACGGGTAAGTCTAAACAGTCTAATGATAAAGCACCACCACCGCTAGTGCAAAATACCCCTCCTGGTGTCACCAATGCGCCGCGTAAGCAAGTCGCTATGCGCCGTAAGTCTAAGCTGAATCAACCCTCATCATAAGGCGCATTTATGTCTACTCAAACTGTCAGTCTACGCCTACTACTCACGGGTAATGCTGGCCCTGAGCTACGCCGTCTGGCTCAGCAGCAAGCCGCAGCCGCTGCCGCTCAGCGCCGTGATACGCGTACGATCAATGATATGCAACGGCTAGGTCTGCGCACTCAACGGCAAGTACGGGATGAGATACGCAATCAAGAGCGGGCATTTCGGCGTCTGCGTGATAGTGGTCGTGCATCAACTAATGATATCCGCCGCGCTCAGCGTCAATTGCGTGAGGAGGTGCGCCGTCTCAATGGTGAGCTGCGTACGTCGGGTAGCCTGATGGGTAAGATGCAAACCGCTGGTGCTATCGTAGGCGGTGCTGTCGCGGCTGGGGCTGTGGTGGGTAGTCAGATTAAGCCTGCGCGCACGTATGATGAGCAAGTGGCGCGTACAGCGGCCACGGCCACTTACGGCCAAGGTATGAGCATCGCTGATCGTAAGCTGGTCAAAGTTGAGCTAGACAAAACGGTAATGGCAGCGGTGCGCAGTAGTGGCGGTAAACGCGAGGGCGCACTTGAGGCGGCTGATACGCTGATTGCTTCAGGTGCTTATGACCTAGCTTCAGTTAAAGAGGTGCTAGGAACTACGCAGCGCGCAGCTTATGTCTCTGGTGCGACATCTAGCGATGCAGCGGCAGTGACTTTGCAGCTTAAAAACTTTGGTCTGAGTCCTGAGCAAATAGGGCAGGGTCAAGATATCGCGGTGGCTGGTGGTCAGCTGGGCGGCTTTGAGTATGACACGATGGCGCAGTACTTAAGTCGTCAGTTGCCCCTCGCTAAAAGCGCAGGCTATGGCGGTATCGAGGGTCTAAAGAAAATTGTAGCACTCAATCAGGTCGCTATTAATACAGCGGGTAATCAAGATGAGGCGGGTAACAACGTCGTCAACCTGCTGCAAAAAATCAACTCGCGTGAGTTCGCCAAACAGATATATAAGCAAGTCGATGCGCAAAAAGGTGACCCTACTGACAAAGGCGGCGGTCTATTGTGGGCAGAATACGCGCGTAGTCAAAAAGCGCAGGGCGTTGATCAGATTGATGCGTTTGTAGGCTTACTTGAGCGTCAACTCGGTGGTAATAGTAGCTATCAAGCACTAAAGCAGCAAGCGGGTCAGGCGAAAGGTAAAGAAGCCCAAGCGCTCTATGCACAAATGAGCGAGATGATCGAAGGTGCTAATCTAGGTGAGATTATCGCGGATAGGCAAGCGCTCATGGCGGCGCTCGCTATCAGCACCAATGGCAGTGAAAATGACCGTATCAAAAGCGGTCTTGATAATGCGGCGGGCACTACGGCTGAGATGCGCGAGCTGTTTAAAGATGACGAATGGTCAACAGCGATGGATCGGCAACAAGAGCAGCTTAATATTAACTATAATCTGTACAAGCAAGTCAATGAACAGCTTAGCGGCTTTAATCAGTCGCTCGGCGGGTTTATGGAAAAGCATGAAGGGCTTGCGACAGCGGCTTATGCGGCAGGCACAGCTCTTGCTGCTATTGGTGCGGCAGGAGCGGTCGGTGGTTTGCTTGGAGGTGCAGGCGGCGCAGCTGGCGCGGCAGCGGGCGCAGCTAAGTTTGCGGGTAAAGCGGGTCTGGTCGGTGCGGCGGGTGTAGCAGGCTATGGCGTGGGTACGGTTATCAATGATAAATTCATAGAGGGTACAGCCGCGCAAGATGTCATCGGTGAAAAGATAGCGCAAGCCCTTGCACTGTTTGGCAATGACAGCGCTCAAGCCGCTCTCGACGCGAATGCTAAATATGATCAAATGATCGCCGAGCAGCAAGAGACAAAAGCTAAGCAAGAACAGATGATCAGCGAGCAGGCACAGACAAAGCAGATTCAGTCGCAGCTAGTGAGCCAGCAAGGGGTCATGATATCACACTTGTCTAATATCGCTGCTAAACCTGTACCGACCTTTAATCCTGTGATTACCATTGGCGGTCGCTCAACGGCAATGAATATGATGGATGAGATCGGCAAGCAGTCAAAACGTGGTAAGTTTGGGCCTTATAGATAGTTTTTTAGATGATCGTTGATTTTTATACTCATGTCTTTATTGTAAATGGACTTAAGTAGTAGCTCGGCTTTGATTTCTGCTGCTCTTTGTTGCTTAATGTTTAGCATCTTAGCGCTGCAATAAACATCTATATTTGATAAGTCGGCGCTGTTTACTTTAGGACTGCTAGAGTTATATAAAACTAAGTACCAGGCGCAGCCTTCAGCTGGGTCAGCGCCTGCCACTTCAGGGTCGGTCGCATGTCCAAAAGCAAGGTTGCGCTGTGCTTGATAAGATCCCTTGCGCGCTAGCTTTTCAATCTCGGATTGTGATTTTTGATATTCGTTAATTATGAATTGATTTATCTCTGCGACTGTAGGTTCTGAGCCATCATTTAAAGACTGTATTGCCTCATCTATTTTATCTTCATTGCCAGTGTAGTTATAGTTGCTAGCGACGGCAAGAGTGAGTCTTTGACGCTCCTCATCGGTTAAGCTTATTTCCGGACTGCTATTATTTGTCTCAGCTAAGTTAGGTTTATATAAATTACCAAAGGCCCAAAACCCTCCGATAATAAAAATTATCGCTACTATCGCTATCCAAAATCCTTTGCTCATCGCCATAACTCGGAACCTTATCCCCAATATATTTAGCCCTTAGTATGTCACAATTTATCATTATTAACATACCTTTGGGTCCGTTATGGCTTGGCAAGATACCCTTTATGACGCCTCGTTTCGCGGCGTCGAGTTTGAGTACTTCGGCGTCGATGACAGCGGTGATAAGTCGCTAGCGACGCATCAAGCGCCTTATGCTAATGATGCCGTCATTCATGATATGGGTAATAACCCCAAAAATATTAGCATAACCGCTATTATTGATGGCGCGGACTATGAGCAGGCGCTCGCGTCGTTGCTCGATGCGATAGAGACACAGGGCAGCGGTGAGCTGGTGCATCCCGTATTCGGCATATTAGATGCCATCTGTGCCAGTCATAGAGTTAAGCATGACAGTGATATTGTCGATGGCTGTACTGTCGAGATGCAATTTGTCGTCGGTAAAGACGAGCGCGATATCCAGTACTTTACGCCTGAGACAATGCCTGATGGGGCCGCGACAGCTGACAGTATTATATTGTCAACGCCAAGCGAGGAGCTGGCTATCTATCAAGAGCAACTGGCCGCTATTGGCTCAGAAGCGGCGGCGGTGCAAGCGCGCAGTATCCCTGAAACTATCCGCTCAAAATTGCGCGACGTGCGTACGATATTGGGTACTAATTTAGTCCGCGTTGATAACTTGCTTAGTCCGCCAGTATGGCTGGGCAGCATCGTCTCTGACGTTGATGGTATCGTCAATATGCTACCGCTCGACTATGACCCTATGTCTAACTGGCGTCGGTTATTTAACCGTATCAAGCAGATCGGTGATGTCTTCGGTGATAGTGATGTCGCACCTCTAAGGCGTACAGGACAGGTACTGCCAGCAGCAATGATTAGTCGTGGCGTATTGACCATTTTAGAAAATGAGCAGCGCAAACCACAGCTGACGCCTAGTGACCTAGCCGCTATCAACGATGAGGCGCGATTGCAAATACAAGATGCTATCGATGAGGTGCGCGCTGATATCGCCACTCAAAATGACCAAAGTCTACCCCTTATTAATACAGATATCACACCTATCATCCGAGATCTAAAGCGAGCCGCTGCGCAACTGCAAGTACTGACTGACAGTACTATTAATAGTCGCCCGCCACTCATTACGCATATCGTTACTCTGCCTTGTACATGGCGTTTATTGGCGCACCTTTTATATAGCGATGAGACTCGCGCTGATGAGCTTGCACGGCTCAATCGTGGTCTGGTCGATGCCTCTGTGATTGAGGCAGGCACACAGGTGGCGTGCTATGCAAAGTGATGCTAATCAGGACAAAATTGCGCTGCATATCGGTGGTGTGGTTTGCTCAACGTGGGATGATTTGAGTCTTGATAGCGATATCGGCGTCCCTGCTGATGCGTTTAGCTTTAGCTGGTTTGACGCTGAGCATGATGTCTTGCCGGACTATGTAAAAGGTGGCTCNANCTGCNATGTGACTTGTAACGGTGAGACCGTATTGACNGGNATNCTAGATCGTATCGGACAGCGTATCGGACGTGGTGGTCTTAATACCGATCTGTCAGGACGTGACTTAGCAGGGCAGCTGCTAGACTGCTCAGCACCTATTGATGCCGCAGCAAATCTGAGCCTATCCGAGCTGATAAAGCGCTATGTGACAGGTGGTGATTTGGCAAGTTTGCCTATTACTATTGGTAAAGTACAAAGTGACTGGCTAAAAGGTAAAACGGGCGTCGACGTCGGTGAGTCGGTATGGGACGTGCTAACAGCAGCGGCGCAAGCGAGTGGTCAGTACATATGGCTATCGGCTGATGGCGCGCTAATGATTGGTAATCCGTTCGATGTGCCACAGCCTGCCACCAAGCCTACCTTTTATTTGTATAACGATGAGCGCCGCGAGCAAAACAATGTACTCGATGCGGACTATCGCAGCGATGTCTCTGGCGTTTTTAGTACGATTGAGGTCGTCGGTCAAAACGAAAAAGGCAAGAATTTTAAAGCTACCGCCACAACGGATCGTATTAGTCTAAAAAGACATAGAGTCATTAGTGATAGTCGCTCAGATACACAAGCGGAGGCTGAAAAGTTCGCTCAGAAAGCTTTGTATGATGCGCTACTTGAGGGTACGGATTTGACGTTGTCAGTGTCGGGCTGGACGCATAACGGCGCGCCATGGCGCACAGGTTGGGAGGTGAGTTTTGATAGTAATGTGCTACCGCGCGCCGCAGGCGATTGGGTAGTCTATGGTCGTACTCTGCAACTATCACGTGCCAATGCCAAAACGACCGAGCTACGACTAAAACGTCGTGAGGACTGGATGCAACCGGTTAAATATGCAGATCTTATTAAAAAGTGAGTGCTGAATGAACCCATTTAAACAACCTCCAATGATGCGCCAGGCTATCATCGGTGTCATCAAGCGTACAGGCAACCAAGCCTTGCAAGTACTAGGACTAAGCGGTGAGCTGGTGGACGATGTGCCACTGTATCAGCAAGCCGGGTTCGCCAGCTGGTTACCTAAAGATGCTGAGGTAGTCATGCTACCCATGAGCGGTAAAGCGCGTAATTTTGTGATTGTGGGCAGTCGTGATGCGGTAGCCATTGAGCTGACTGAGGGCGAAACAGTCGTCTATAACCAGCATGGCGTTGAGCTGCGACTAACTAAAGATAAGATAAAAAGCAACGTGTCATTAGAGGTCGATGGTGATATTAAAGCGACCGGCGATGTGGCAGACAAGACGGGTACGATGCAAGCGATGCGCCAAGTTTATAACGGTCATGGCCATGCTGCTGATGGCACTGCGCCGCCTGCCAATAAGATGGGGGTATAGATGCGCTTTGATCAAACGATTAATGACTATACAACCGATGGCATCAATATGCCGCCACTCACAGGCAATGGAACGCTAGCTGAGGCGGCCTATCTGCGGCTTTTAACGCCCAAAGGCTCATATTTTGCAGATAGTGAGCTTGGTAGTGAGCTATATAAGCTCAAGCGCAGTAAAGACGTGCCACGTATGCGCCGTCAAGCGCTTGCATGGGCACGTGAGGCGTTAGAGCCACTGCGAGCACCGTACTATCTAACGGATATTAGTGTAAATATTGAACTTATGTCGCAGTCAGGCTATCTACCCATTAAAGCCGTGCTGACGCAAGCAGACGGTAATCAAACTACGACATCTATAAATGTACAGGTGGCAGGATAATGTATCAAACTCCGAGTTATAGCGAAATTAAAACTGTCATTATGCAAGAGTATGTCAATCAGACAGGCATACTACCACAGCGTGACTCCGACGCGTCTATCCGCGCAAGTGGTACCGCCGCTATTGCTGAGGGTCTATACAGTCATCAAAACCATATCTTAAAACAGCTCTTTATCCAGACAGCTGATGAGCCGTACCTTTATATACATAGTGAGGAGCTAGGGCTGCAACGGCTAGAGGGTTCAACGGCCACAGGTCAAGTATGGGCTTCTGGTACTACGGATGGTATCGAGATACCTATCCGGTAGTAAGCTTACTGATGGATTCGGCCAATATTGGGAAACGACGTCTATTGCTACCTTGTCAGCTACCAATCGCACACTGGTGCCCGTACAAGCTAGTAATACAGGTGCTGCGTTTAATGCTACAGGCACTCTACGCTGGGTATCGCCTGTCACAGGGCTACAAAGCGTCGCACAAGTGGATGTTATTAGCGGAGGCTCAGACGGTGAGAGCCTTGAGCGGTGGCGTGGTCGATTATGGAATAAGAAAAAACTAGGTAAGAGTCTGTCACGTGCTGAAGACTTACGTCAGGCAGTACTCGGCGTCGCTGGTGTCGCTAATGCCTATGTCTATCCTATTAGGCGCGGCGCTGGTAGTATCGACGTCGCTATCACGGCACAGGGCGGTAACGGGGCGACGCTACCCAGTGACAATCTATTGGCGCAAGCTGAACAAGCCTTGGTTGAGGCGGCAGCGTTTTGGGAAGATGTACGAACGTTTAAACCTACTGCCGTACCGTTGGATGTCAACGCAAAAGTAACTGGCGTCAATGTCAATTCAGGTGAAGTCAGCGCTATCATTAACGACTATCTGACCGCGCTAATACCGGCAGAGAGCTATAAAGAATCTGTGCTATCTAGTTTAATACTAGCCTTGCCAGGCATGATCGATGTGCAGCTGACTCCAAATCAAAACGTTAATCCGACGGTAAGTATGGAGCAAGTCGGCTGGATACGTCCCGCTAATGTCACGGTGACACTATGAGTGATGTAGTCGATAATAAAATGGCAGACGTGCTTATGCATCATCTGCCATACGGTGCTTATGACCATAGTCATAAAACAGTTATATATAAAGATATTGTAGCACAGACAACGGCACTTGAGCTAGTAAAATCAGCCTCAAGCCGCATTTTTACAGTGATAAATGGTATACCTGACGAGCTGATAGACGAGTTCGAGCGTGAGTATGGTCTGCCACTATTATGCGGTCAAAATAGCATCGGTGACACTATCGATGAGCGCNGCGATGAGATTGAACGAGTGAAACGTGAAGGTCACGTCATACTCAACTTAGAAGGGCTTTATAAGTTGTTTGAACGTTATGATCAAACTGTTCTGTCAATTCAGACCTATGTACCTATGCAATGCCTTGGCTCATGCGTCGATGCGCTCAATACTGATCGGTTGCGCTTTCGCGTTGCCTTAACGTTAGATAAACCAATTAAAGCTGACATGGACTGCTTATCTAAACACTATTTACCCGCGTCTCTCAGACTCGACATCAAATAAGGATACACTATGCATCGTATAGACTCGGCTACCGCTCGCGCTAACGCCAACGGCGAGGGTAAAACTGGCTTTAGTGACAATGGCGACCTGCCCAATCAGGACGCGACTTACTTCACGCCTGAGTGGGCTAATNGCTTGCAAGAAGAGGTTGCAAACGTCATCGAAGAATTTTANTATCGACCTAGACAAGTCTGATAACGGGCAGCTTCTTAAAGCGCTAGTACAGCAGTTTGGCGAAAAGAAAGTGCTCGAAGNTGCTATTAATGAGTATAAAGAAATGATTAAGGCGGATCGTAGGCGTTTAGACGATCTTGAGCGACGCACATACGAGGACACACAAGTAGGGGAGTTGTTTTGGACGACAGAGCACTTTGAGACTGCCGATCAGGTTGCTGTATATAAAGGCTATGGCACATGGGAGCGAGCACTACAGGGCCGTGTGGCGGTTGGTTTTTCAGATGATCCTGAGGATCATATAGATTTTAGGACACATAGCAAGGAGTACGGCGCGCATGACCATACGTTGACTGTAGAAGAAATGCCAAGTCATGGTCATACCGCTGATATTCATTCGGGTAATATCGACGGCAATATACGTGCTGGTACACAGAATACGAGTGGTACGGAAGCTAATGTCGGTACAAGTAATGCTGGTGGCGGTCAGGCCCACAATAACATGCAGCCATCCAAGACACTTGACTGCTGGGAGCGTATCGAATAAAGAAAACGGAGCGGTAATAGGGTGTTGGAGCACCTTACTACCCTCTTTGACAGACAAGACCTGTCGCAAAGCCGAGGCTCCGTCGCCGTGTACACAGCGAGCGGAGTGTAACACAGAATCTAACGCGATTCTAACGCTAAGCACAGGAAAAATTATGCAGTTTATTTCATGCCAAGAGTGTGGCAAAAAACTACTCAAAATCGGCAATTTTGACAAACTATCTATCAAATGTAGCCGTTGTAAAACTATTAATCATCTTGAGCGTCGAGAACGCCGCTAATTTCAGCAAAACAGAAGACCACGAGTCTCAAACTAAACAAGGAATATCTCGTGGCCACACGCAAAAAGACTCCAAAGGTCGACCCAAAAGCACCTGCTAAAAATGGCTTTAAATATAAGCCTAAGTTTGGTGTCATCGTAAATTGTGATGATGAAGCTCATCAAAAATATGTGTACGATCAACTTAACACGCAAGGCTATAGCCTTAAGGTGGTGGTCGTATGAAGATTGATATCCATCATCAGTGTACTGATCACGATAGCTATCGAGCCGCTCGTATTAAAAGCCTGTTCAATGTTGAGCAAGGCGCAAACGTCCATATCACTGCCGACCTGCCCATTGAAGACAATAATTGGCAGATTGGCGTCATTGTCGGTGGCTCTGGTACTGGTAAAACCAGTATTGGTAAGAAGCTATGGCGCGGTACATCTATCCATAATCCTAAATGGGATAAGACTAAACCCATCATTGATCAGATAGCCGTCGATGGCAGTATCGATGATGCTACTGCGTGTCTATCGGCAGTAGGCTTAGGTACTGTACCAGCTTGGCTAAGGCCATACCATGTGTTGAGTAATGGTGAGCAATTTCGCGCTAATCTTGCTCGTGCGTTAGCTGATGAGCCTGAACGACTAATCATAGATGAGTTTAGTAGTGTCGTTGATCGTCAGATTGCTTGTATCGGGGCCAATGCTTTTGCAAAGTCTTGGCGTCGTACAAAAGGTAAGCAGGCGGTATTTTTAACCTGCCATTATGATGTGCTTGATTGGCTACAGCCAGATTGGGTGTATGACACCTCCAAAGGTGAATTTACACGGGGGAGTCTTTGGCAACGCCCACCTATTACATTCGAAATCTATCAAACCAACTGGCAGTTTTGGCACTTGTTTGAGCCGCATCACTATCTAAAAATGCCACTTATGATTGCTGCTACCAACTATGTGGCTGTAGTCGATGGAGAGCTAGTCGCTCATCTTGCAGTTTCAACGCGCCCTGGTCTCATTGAAGCACGAGCATGTCGACTGGTAGTAATGCCTGAGTGGCAAGGTGCAGGCATCGGTATGCGTTTTCTTAATCAGGTATGTGAACATTGGTTAAATGCTGAGAATCGTTATGGTAAGCCGTTACGTACTATATTTCATACTAGCCATCCAAACTTGGCGACTGCTCTAAGACGCAATCCTAAATGGACACAGATTAGCGGGCGGCTGCACGGTGGTAGGGCTTCCCGCGCGCTCACTTCCGGTGGTAAATACGGCGGCCACTTTCGCGCCGTACAAGGATTTCGTTATTTAGGGGCTGACTATGATTAAAGTGATGATAGTCGGTCAAAAATGGTTAGCTGAGCAACTGCTTAAGCGTTGTATCGATATGGGTGATATCGAAGTCATATTGGTATCAGTGCCGTCTGAGAATGATAGAACGGCGGTACTGGCTAATAGGTTAGCTATTCCCGTGACTACTCATGGTAAAACGTTGATGACAAACGCAGTGCCAGATGGCATCGACGTGATACTAATGGCACATGCTTACTGCTTTGTGGATGCTGATGCTCGAGCTAAGGCTAGACTTGGTGCTGTAGGCTATCATCCAAGTCTCTTGCCAGTTTATAAAGGGAAAAATGCTATCGCCGATGCCTTTAATGCAGGTGAAGTTGTGACGGGTGGCTCTTTATACCAGTTAGATGATGGGTGGGACACGGGTGTGGTTGTTGATCAAGCTAGTGTAAAGATAGATAATAACGATACTATCAAATCACTTTGGCAGGATAAATTAGCGCCGTTAGGTTTGCTGCTTTTCGAGAGTTATTTAAAGAGTATTAGGCATGAGCTATAGTTATTAACTATATAGTAGTGGTGCGAGACATTTATGTCATCGCACTATTTTTTTGAATGGAACACCTAGTGCGGAATAATTTATAAAAACCTAGTGCAGAATGAACTACAAATTAGTGCAAAATAAATTCGCAAATTACAGCATGAAAGCAGTTAGTTTTGAAGGACTTACAATTATAAAATAAACGTACAAACACAAAAAAGCCTGCTAAAAAGCAGGCTTTGATATTTGGTCTAAGATGTACTATCCGAAAATGGTGGGGCTGGAGAGACTCGAACTCTCACACCTTGCGGCGCCAGAACCTAAATCTGGTGCGTCTACCAATTCCGCCACAGCCCCATTATCGTTACTCTATCATCGTCAGCGCTTAAATTCAAACGTCTAACAGACAGATAACTGATTCGGTAGTGCGTCTCAGTGGTTGGCTATTATATAGAGTTTGGCAGTTTTGGCAACCCCTTTTTGCAAATTAATTTAATTTTTTTGCAGATTAAATGAAAATCTGTACTCCTTTTATAGGAAAACCAAGCTAATCAAAGACTTGGCTACTCCTCTGTAGTAGGCTTGCTCGACGATACATCAAGCAATGTTAGCTTGCGTGTCAACGTATTACGGCCCCAACCCAATAGCTGAGCCGC
>FUFK010042670.1_pt1 | contig 38409 bp, 55 predicted proteins | sample 1021851 | NCBI WGS metagenome assembly FUFK01 (sample SAMEA51879418, study PRJEB19060) | metagenome
AGCCACTATGAATTATTTACACGCAGACTTACCAACCAGACACAATAACTATGCTATTGCAAGTGACGCATCAGGCAACTGTGCTGACTTNCCAATCGATGTGCTGCCGCTATATAGTCGTGCTATTGACACTGGCATAGAAAACGAACTCGATGCTCGTCATGCAAGAGTAGTTGTACGCACTGACACTAACGAACACTTAGGCATTGTCGGCCCTCGTACTATGCCCATACCATATGCTCGTACAATGGAAGCTACTGACTATGTGTTAGACGATGCTGGCTTGCGTTACACATCTAATACAAAGGTGTTTGACAATGGCTCTACAATGCGTAGACAGATCACTTTTCCCAACATAACAATCGAGCCTGTTGTTGGCGACGTTGTTTGCTTTCAGATCGACCACTTTGACAGTTACAACGGCAAGTGGGCTTTGCAACTAAATGCCAGCGGTCAACGCCTTGTATGTCTCAACGGCATGACGCAGCCTGACTACTATGTTCGTGCATACACACGACATACTATGAACGCTGTACTCAATGTGCGTGAGTATGCTGAACAACTACGCGAAGGTATTGAGAAGTTCAAAGAATCAAATGACAAATACCAGCGTTACTACAAACAACCATGCAGTTACAACAAGTTTGCTGATCTTATGCTCAAAACCATTGCATACAACAAAGAGCATGAGTACGACGATAAACGCCCTGCAATCAGCAAAATGCGTATGGAACAACTCAACGAGTGTTGGGATTCTAACTCTAACACACTAGGTCAAAATTGTTGGGCTGCTTACAATGCCATGACGGAATGGGCTACACACGCCAAAACACGCGGTCAAGCACACATGATGGAACGTAAACGCAACGCAGAAGTCGCTAAAGTGTTACGTCATCCAATGTGGAAAGACATGGTAAACGAAACAACTAACCTTCGTGTAATCTAATAGGGGTGCGGTGCAGAAGGAGTGGCACACTAGTCTCCAAAACTAGGATTAGTTTGCGCTAATCAGGGGGTTCGAATCCCCCCACCCCTGCCAAAAAAAGGAGCAAATCATGCAACCACCATCATTTACAGTCACCGTTGACTTAACAACAACGTTTACGTTTCAAATGTTTGCTAAAGATTATCTACACGCACAATACGAGGTAGATGATTTACAGCTTTCTGACATCAAAGACATCATCAAAGACAAACTACTATATGGTGATGACATCGATCAAGAGTTCCAAGTAATAAGACTAGAAGAGGATTTCTGATGACTATCGACATTTACACTAATCACCAATACGATCGTGTATCTACGTTTGTAGAATACCAACCAAAAGGTAACGTTGACGAACTAGCTCCTGCTTGTGTGCTGCTCAAGTTTGTAGGTGCTAATACTCATGTGTACATGACAATGGACGATGTGCGTACTCTTGCCGATCAACTTGTCACTGCCTTAGAACAACACAACGAACACGCGGAGGCTGCATAATGTTTTTCATGCTTGTCTGTGGGTTGCTTGCTGCTTGCGGTATGCTTTTTCTGCTTGCCAAGCTAAATATCAAACGCGTGTTGTACTTTGACGTTGCTATCGACATCATTGTTACAATATCATTGCTTGTCATGTTTGCTGGCACTTTTGCCGGCATGATGGCAGGCGTTGTAGGCGGTGCCGTCGTATCTGTAGTACTATTTATACTCAAACGTATTATAGGCTCAGAACGCCCAACATTCGACAAATGGCGACTACGTTGGGTTCCTGTACCACCTAGATAATGTGCGTACAAAATTCACTGTCTGTTTGTATGTTCTCCGCATGGACACACCAATAGACGGAAAAGTATGCGATAAATGTGGGCGACTGATGAATACATCAGATAAGCCTCACTATGTACACGGTCATCTGCAATGCCCTTGCGGTAGAAATATAGATGAGTGTTGCCAAGGTGATCGTGCAAATGAACTTGACGATTAGAAAGGTGTCCTATGCGTATTTTTTCTGCCCGTGTCGGCGTATTCATGTGCCTTCACGTTATCACTGTACTGCTCGCACTTGTAGTATGTATGATGGGCGCGGTTAACCCGACGCTTGTAACTTCTTACTTTGCTTTCCCAATCTTTGCGTTGTTTATGTGGCTTAACTATAAACTATCAGGNTATATCACCCGCAAGTGGTTTTCGGAGGAACAATCAAATGGATAATGCTAGTAATCAATACTCACAAATATTTTTTCGAACTGTGTTGCCATTCATACAAGCGCGTGTTGCACAATGGGAAGGTGGCGTTGTACACCACCCAGACGATCCCGGTGGGTTTACAAGGCGAGGTTTATCTACAGTTTATAATGACATGACACAAGACGAACTCATGCACATGACTAACGAGGAAGTTGATCTTGCATTATGGAAAAAATATGGAAATCCATACAATCTATGGCTGTGGTCTCCCGGTTTGGCGCTTGTATTTTACGATTGTTCTGTCAATCAAGGACCAACGGCTGCAGTCAAAATGTTACAGATTGCACTCAACAAGTATCATAAACGATGGTACGAGCCACTTGTCGTTGACGGCATATATGGCAGTAAAACAGAGAAAGCTATATTGTTGTACCAAGAAAAATACATAGATAATTATAGTTTCCGTAAGTTAGTAACTGAGTTTTGTGCGTTACGCATGGAACGATATGGTAGAAAATACAAAGATGCGTTTATGTTAGGCTGGTCTAACAGATTGATGGACATTGCGTATCATGCACATCAGCTAGAAGACGAGTGGCAAATATGCGTAGGTGACGCAGACAACTTCAAAGGACCGCTTTTGCATTAATGGCTTACTTTATGGTGACTTACGGAGAAGAAAAAGAGCCACACAAATTTGTTTTCATTGCAGAAGACTATTACAGCGCACTTGCGTTGTGTAATTTAAACATCGAAGACTTCATAACTATGGAAGAAGTCGTAAAAATCGACGTAAATGAGGACGGAATACCAGTTTTTGACCGTCCAACGTACCATTAACGCAAAAAAACTTGCCAAATAACAAAAAGTGACGCATTTTGTGTTTATGAGTGAGCGTTTAAATGCCGAAATAGTCGCATACTTGCCGTTCATTAGAAAAATCCTAGCGGCAAAACGTCACTCTATTGGCTTAACACAAGATGATCTCAACGAGCAACTAGGTTATGCAGACCGTTTGGTAAGCAAATGGGAGTGTGGGGATCGTAACCCTAGCACGTTTGCGTTTGAGTGTTGGACAAACACCCTACAAATTGATGTAGCTGACTTGCTCCGCGAAAGTAAGGAGCAATATGAAAATCATTATGGGGATAGATCCGGGCCTCACAGGTGCAGTAACGACAATACAATACGACACAATGACTGTGCTAAAAAGCGACGATATGCCTGTGCTTGTGAACCAAGTTTGCCCTTATTTGCTAACTGAGGTTATAAGTCACCACGCTAGAAGCTATAATATAATTAAGTATGTAGTCGAAGACGTACACTCAATGCCCAAACAAGGTGTTGCCAGCACATTTAAGTTTGGCAGAAGCAAAGGAGTCATCGAAGGTGTGTTAGCTGGTTTACATAAACGCACATCTTACGTGTCTCCTGTTACATGGAAAAAATATTTAGAACTAACCAAGAAAGGCAAAGAAGCGTCACGCACTCTCGCTACTAAAATATTTCGTACTGACGAACATTGGCCTCTCAAAAAGCATAATGGTCGTGCAGAAGCAGCACTTATAGCTTATCATGAAGGGAAAATACGATATGAAAAGGAGCAAACCTGATGCAACAAGACTTGACGAAGATTGGCAACCATCTCCCACATATATCACCAAAATCTCAAACAAACATCCCGGTCTCGACCTCGAATCAGAGTTCATCAAGTTCCAAGAATACTACATCAACCTCACTACAGCCAAAGCCTATAAAGTCAACTGGAACCTCACCTTCCAAAAATGGTGTATCAACGCTGACAAATGGCAGAAAGAAGAACTGGCTAACAAAAAGTCAACTTCCCAAACTGGTGACGAACAACGAGAAGCGCTTAATCGCGCGTTTACTTCAATACAAAACAGTCCAGTCAGTAAGTACATTAACTGACGAACAATGTACTGAGATGTTACACCAAGTAAATGTACTACGAGAACGCTTAGAAAGCTTCGAAGGTGCATCATCAGAAGAAATAGCTGTGCTTATGCACAACTTGGCATTGGTAATTCGTTCTGCTCTCCCCGGTGCTGACGAACCCAATGTCGGGGATCGGGAAGCAGTGCTTAAACATTATGCCTCTACGTTAAGCACTATTCCCTTCCCCATCTTACAACGTGCGTTCCAACACTTACGCAAAACATGGAAATATAAAACGTTTCCAAAAATTGCAGATGTGTTAGAACCAATCAACGACGAAATGCAGGAGATAGAGAGTATGTACAATAGTTTACAGCATCTAGAGAAAATACTTAACGTGCGGTTACACGGCTTTCGGGTGTCCTCCTAAACTCCTTCATACCTGATGCAGTGCGTATGCAAACAGGGAGGGGTGTGAGAGCCATCCAGAGGGTAACGGAACCCATCAAAGTAACGAAAATAGGTGTCTTGCAGCCTGTATGTGTCCCGAGACTGAGTTATGGTTTATGCACATACCGTTCTGTTAAGATTGGAGGACAGTCTGTTGTGGATGCGACGGATCATTAAAAAATTCAAAGACACCATCCGACCAACTAACCAAGGAGCCAACTATGAATACATTCGACAAATTTTTCCCACCAAACAAACGCAAACAACAAGCGTTTAACGAACTATCAAAACTCATGCGTTCGCATACTGTAACTACAACTGCTATGTTACGTGCAGCCGACGCACTGCGTGAAGCACAACCCGCTACTCGTAAAACTATCGAGGACGGTTTGTTTCACTTTACAGAAGCAGCACGTATAGAAGCAGACCAAATCGATGCAATTCTAGATATATACGAGGTAGACGATGAAGATAACAAACAAACACAATCTGCCACTGGTACTGATTGATTGGATTGAAAACTCCAACAAACAACGACAACTGCAAGTTGATCAAGGCGACTTTACTGTTACACAACTGTTGTCTAATCCAAAAGAACAATACTTACTCAGTCGCAATCCTGACATTGAAGTAGACGCATCACAGTTTATTTCAGTACTGTCAGGTGAGGCATGGCATACTGGGATTGCCGCTAACAGTACAAACCGTAGGTTTAACGGTGCGCTTGTAGAAAAACGTTTTTCAATAAAATATCACGGTTGGAAAATTACAGGTCAACCTGACGTTATCGACGGTGATTACCTCATGGACTACAAAGAATCTACTGTTGGTCGTTTTGCCAAAGGTGTACCGCAAGAATACGAAAACCAACTTAACTTCTACCACTATATACTTAGTTCTAACGGTAGACATCCTAAGTTTATGGGTATATGGGTAAAGTACAAAGACTATATGCCTAGTCGTGCTGGCACCAATCATTACCCCGATGCAGCCATGCAATACTTTCCAGTACAGATATGGGATTACGACGAACAAGATGCGTTCATCAAAAGTCGCATCGAAGCACACGTTGGCAATCTTAACTCGCAACTAGAAAAAATGGATATGCCTCAATGCACTGACGAAGAACGTTGGTATTCAAACGAAGTACACGCAGTAATGAAGAAAGGAGGTAAACGATCATTACACAACGCAGCAACACACGAAGATGCACAAGCATGGATCGATGGTGCTAACACAAGAGTCAAAAAAGACCAACTTACGATAGAACGTCGACCCGGAGTTTATCGCAAATGTGAGAATTATTGTTTTGCAAAAAGCGTTTGTGATCAGTATAATAATCAATAGGAGAGAGCCATGAACGGAGAGTTATTTCACGCAGCGAAAGCTAATGCTGGCAAAGGCGACCCTGCCTCTGCAGAAACCGCACAGCTATTCGACGGCAAGAAAAACAATGCCAAAGCTATAGCAATGAAGGTTGTTCGCTGTTTAAACCAGCATCAACAAGGACTTCCTGCTACACTCATAGCAAGAGCAATTAGAGAAACTAAAGATAACGTCCGTCCACGTTGCTCCGACCTAGTACGTGACGGTATCTGCGTTAAACATCCTACACAACGCTACTACAATGAAAACAAAAAGCCAGAACGTATCTATGTTTTAAAAATCCATTATGAAAGGCTATACAATGGGAAATGAATACAGAGAAGCATTTGTAGACAACATCAACTCTAACAAAATCAAGCGTATGCTTGCTGCACCTTTTGCTGACAATCAAATACGTTATCGTGTTGGCAGTAAAGGTCGTGACAACAGTGCTATGATGCTAGCATATGTCGATGCACGTATGGTTCATATGCGTCTTGACCAAGCAGTAGGCCCATTCAACTGGTCTAATGACATACGCATTGTCGGTAACTCTTACATATCCGACATCACAATCCACTTCAAAGACCACACAGTACGTCGTTCTGACGGTGCTGACGCTACGCAAGTGGAGCCAGTTAAAGGCGGCATCAGCGATGCGTTCAAACGTGCTGGTGTGCTATTCGGCATAGGTGCTTATCTGTATCGTATGCCTAACATCTTTGTGCCAATGAAACAAAATGGCAAGTATCCTACAGACGAGGGCTTGGATATGTTGCGTAATGCACATAACAATCTTGCAACGCAATACAACAAGTACCTCGACAAGTATTTCGGACAGTTGGGTGCCGATATAGAGAAAATGTTAGCTAACTCCGACGGTTAACATTTAGTCCTCGGCAAGCATCTCTCCCAAACCAATGCTTGTCGGGGGCGACCATAATCGTTTGGATGACAAACGCAACCAAGAAAGGAAATAACATGACTATTAATATTGCAATCGTTGGCGGTAATGTTGCTGCCCCACCAGAATACAAAGAGATGCCTAACGGTGATCCTATTGTAAACTTTACCGTTGCTACATCATACAAAAAGAAAGACGGTGAGCGTATACCTACATACCATAAATGCGTTAGCTACAATGCTGGTATAATTAACTACATGAAGAAAGCTAATGTAAACAAAGGTACACCATTAGTTATATGTGGTGAGCGTACTATGCGTAGTTACGACAAAGATGGTACTAAACAATACATACATGAGTTACAAATACCTAACTATGGCGGTAAGATATGGGTTATCAATCCTCGTAGTGGTGAGATGGACACAATAGGAGACAACAATGGACAAGAAAACATTAGCGGACAGGGCCAACGAGAGTATGCAGGCTCAAACTCTAGTGGACAAAGCCGAGGAACCTCTGCGGGACACCTCGATGACGAGATCCCTTTCTGATCGAGTATTTGTTGTACCGCACATAGAGGGTTATCCACCAGAAATCAATCTTTACTTTGGCCCTGATCGTAACGTAGTATATCTTCCATTCCAACCAGAGGCAGGACTTGTGCTTGCCTCGCAAATCCTAGAAGCATCAAAGGAATATTTAGAATGGCTAAAGTCGAATACTTCGGAAGAGGTGCCAACCCAAATCGAAGACCCTCCGAAACAGTAGAAATAGAAGGTTTCGCATTTACAAGATCATGGTGTCCACAAACAGGCAAACCTTTCGAGGTGTTTGCTGTAGAACGTGGAAAGCCCGGTCAAGTAAATGATGTGCTTATGAAAGCAAGTATCGTTGCATCAATGCACATGCAAGGGCGTTCCTCTGATGAAATAGAAAACAATCTAAATACTATTGATAGCTGTCAGGGGAGCGACCCTTTATTTTAAGGAGTCGAAAATGTGGTCAGCAAAAGTTACTGTTATTATTGCAAACATATGGATGTATGATTTCCACACACCTCACATTTTTCAAACATCTGTTGATTGCATTAACCAAGTGCAATATCACCTAGCACAATTACCTGAGGAAATACTTGTTAAGGGAGTTGGTGTTCACGCTATGGAATGTACGTGGTTGCCGTTTCCCGGAAAGCCAAAACCACAATGGAACAAGAAGCTAAACCATTAAAAACAAGTGAAGCAGAAATATACATGAGTCCACATAATTTAAGTGGAATACCTTATGATGTTAACTCTGCAGGAGAACGACTATACGATGTAGAAACGTTAGATTACTTTCTAAACTTTCTTTTTAAGGAATGTTAAGTAATCAGCCGCATACTCTACATCCCAAAAAATTTGTACGAGTCCTGTCGCAGTTTCTGCTTCTGGATTAATTACGCATACACAGCTACTAGCAAAGTTGTGGTCTTCAAACCCACCTACTTTGGCATAGCTGTCGTATTTTTTATAACCACCTACACGTATACAGTGTGACAACATACCGTCCTGTTGCATAACAATATTATAACCGCTTACGTGTTTGTGTCCTGCCAGCAATATGTGATCAGAATAGTGCATCTGTGCTGCTTTACTTACGCCATGTACTAAATTCCATTGCGAATGTCCGGGGAAGTCGTGACGGCAATTAACACGAACTTCTCTGCCATTAGGCAACTGCAGCGCCATGCGTACCGACCATGCCTCCAATACGCCTTGTCCGGGTATCTTCATATAATCAAGCGGATCGCCTGTGCCTGTCCACATATCATGATTCCCCTTAATCAAAAACAACCAAGGCACTTCAGTAGCCAACCATTCTGTTAACTGCCATGCTTGTCGTTTACTTGTAGACTGCTCACCATACAATCTACTTAGCCTACCAACCCAATTATTTTGTAGGTCTCCAACGTTACCCGCTACCATGCCCGGAGTCTTTTTTGCTATCTCTACGTCACGCAGTAGACTAGGCCAATCACAACCATCGTCATCAACGTGAGGATCACCAAAAACAATGAGGCCTATCGGCCCCGGTTCTTTAATTTTTATTGGTATTAACTTACGACTTTCATAGGCTTCTGCTTTACGCTGAAAATCATGCAACCTACGTTCAATAAGTTCTTCAACAGGAATGTCCTCTTGCACTAACGAAGGTGGTTCAAACAATGGATCAGGCTTTTCAGATTCATATGACATCTGTGCAATCTCTCCCCATTGTAATTTTTCATCGGGAGATAACATCCCAAGTTCGATAGCTCTTGCTACTCGACGCATTATTGTATGTCGTGATACCTTGAGTTTTTCCGCAGTGCCTCGCGCACTACAACCTGTTTCTCTATATACTCTAACTACCTCTGGCAGTTGTTCGTCTATGCTAGTCTGACGCACAGGCTTTTTCCATTGCCTCGTTGAGCAATATTACACCGCGTATAGTTTTGTCACTATCTAACGCAGAAACTCTTGGTAAATTTTCTCGCCAGATCTGACATCCAGCGTCAATCCTTTCGACTCCACTTAGAGAGCAGCTTGTGATCAATACGCTTACGCATAGCATCACGGACAGTTTCAGTATGCTTACGTGCATCTTGCATAACCTTTTTTGTTTTAGCTATTTCTTTTATCTGCTGTTTAGCTGCACCAGCATCCATAAGATTTTTTTCGCGCATCATCCCTGCAACGCTATTAAATAGCTTAAGGATGCCAGAAGCTAAACCCAGTATATTCATTGTTTAGGATTTTGGTTTATCAGATGGTATATCGTCAGCGTTTTTGTTTTTACCAAAGTTACCGCTTAACATATTAAGAACACGTAGTATCGTGTTAAACACCATGTCATCTGATTTAGTTGGTGTTAGCATTGTAATTGCTGTACAGGCAGTGACGATCTGACACAACCCATCAATATACGCACCAAAATTAGGATGGTTGTATATGCTCATTAATGCTTCCATGCTTTCTTTCCTTATCTCTTTGTTCGTAACAAGCTAAATGTACGTCTGTTCCATTAGCAAAACATACAAAGTTATCTTGTTTTACATTAATAGGTTGGTCGCAATACGCACAAATCATATACCTTCAATGACTTCTAGCCACATTTGACAGCCTTCTTCGACGTTGCAAGGACCTCCTGTAACGTTCATAAAAAATAATTGGAAATAATCACCGGGATTACATCTTACAATACCGCTTATACAGTTTGCTCCACCAGCAGTATTATGTTGCATGCTAGGATTAGCTTGATGTGCCGATGTATCTACAGCGACCCCTCCGTATGTTAAACCAGTTTGAACATAATTTTGAGCGTAAGATGACGCTAGATCAAAACTAGCTTGATAAGCTACATGAGCCGCACTGTAATGAACTATGCGTACCCCACTCATACCTTGTGCTGGGGTAGTAGTTGCATTAGAAATCAAACCAGTTGATCCAACACGTACAAATCTTACCGAACCATCATTAGGAATATATATACGCCCTAAATTTGCTTGTGTGGTAAAGCTGTCAGTATCATAACCTCTTGTCATTGAGGCACGTACATGAAGTGTATTGTTTGGCAAATTATTTTGCGAACTATTATTAAAAACATCAAACAAACCCGGATTAATCGACGCTGTGTAAATCATTGCTCGTCGACCTGACACACTAGCAGGGTGGTGTTGTAAAGATTGCGAGGCATCGTTTACATAAATGCCTGCACTGCCACCGGGCGTTCCTGATCCTGTATGTGTAAAGCGGTTGCCTGTTATTGTATGATTGCGAACAGAGTTGCGTATAATTATACAAGAACCCTCACCAGACCATTGAAAAAAGTTTCCTGTAATAGACACGCCTGTAATTGTTTGTGTAGTGTTGGGATCACCAATAGTTATACCAAGGCCACCCATGAAGTTGTTATTAGCATTTGGTGTCAAAGATACAAAAAAGTTATTAGCTATAACAAATGATGTGTAATCAACGGCTGCACCTGATGTTGATAAGCCAATCATTGTAGATGTAGTTGATTCTTGTCTGTTGTAAAAGTTATTGCCAGTAATAATAGCTTGCGAAAATTTACCGATAATATTGCCAACAAAATTTGAAAAGTGCGAGTTAGAAACTTGCAACGATAAAAATGCGTAAGGGTTATTGTCGCATAAAATTCCGTAATTGTTTGCAACAAGTCCACAGTTTACAAGATAAATACCTTCTGCATCACCAGTATTGTTTGGAGTTACACTGGGATCATTACAATGCACTGCGCTTTGACAGAAAAATATACTGCCGTCTGTAATATGATATTCTGTTGCTTGACCTTCTGTTGGTGTATTAGTGACTCCTGTAGACGTAATTTCGATGCCTGCTGTTGTTCCAATAAGTTGCGATACACCATCGGTATATTGACCATCAATTAAAAATTCCGATATTTTAAAATGTGGACAATCATCTACATCAACAGCTTTTGTCCAGTAGGCAGTTCCTATTGCTCCTTGTATATGCACTCTGTTAACAAATGCACTAGGATCTACAACTCCTGCACGATAATGACCATTGAATTGCAAGGCAATATTACCAGATCCACCCGCTTTATTTGTTTGTATTGTTAAGTCTTTCACCCCAACTTCTTGACCGTCAGGAGCGCCTCCTTGCACTGCAGGAACACCAGACATATCAAACGTAAAGCCACCGTCAATACTTGCATCAAAACGCACAAATGTAACACCTATGCCTGCACCCATAACAACTACAGGAACACCCGCAGGGATATTGATTTTACCAGTAACGTTACATAATCCCGGAGGAAAATATAATACACCACCTGTTTGTCTGTATGTTGTAGTTTGACTGTGAGGATCAGGGTATTGTGTAGCTGTTGGGTTAGCGGGATCAAACAATTCTGCTAATGCTGTTTGAATTTGCGCAGAACAGTCGGTCGCATGATATGGAGCGCCATTACCTACCACAGCTACTTTTGTACTAACGCCTGCTGTGGTACCCGCAGCAATACTTGTTACTTGACCAAAAGCATTAATAGCTACGTTTGCATTATTGAAAACAGTAGGTATACCTTGTGCGTTTGCCAAAGGCCATGTGCCTGTGCTGGGAGAATGAACAGGAGCCAATGAGATTTCTATATCTTGTGTATCTTTTAGTTGACCATTACCAGTTAACGCGCCAATACCTCTGACTATAAGATCACCGTTAGCTTGTGGTGCGCCCGATTCTATATCTGTAATTCTACCAAAAACATCAACAGTTATATTAGATGGGTTTATTGCTGTTACACCAGAGCCTAGTGTTTCAATCGCTTTTAAACTAATTTCAATTTCTGCATCTGTTCCTGTTGTTCCACTAGCATTTATAGCTCCGCGACCTTTAATGAGCGTTCCTGAACCTGATCCCCCACCCGCAGAACCATTAGAAATAGCTGTTATTCGACCATATTTATCTACAGATATATCAGCATTTGTATAGTTGCCTTCGCCTCCTACACTATACGACATCTCGGCAAGACTTATCGTTCGGCCTTCAGTTCCAATAGGTCCACCATTATGTAAACCTACACCTGTACCTATTATTGCAGTAGTTGGAACTTTAGTTGAGTCGAGCGTAGTAGCGGTTCCTGTGGTGGTGCCATCTTTGGTAATAATCTGTTTACCAGTGGGGTCGAACGCAAGATACTTATTAGCACGACCTGTTGCATTGGTCGTAATGTCACTGTTATCGCTATCGAAATCTGTTTCAACTACACCAAACTTTTGATCAACTTGCCGTTGCAAATCTTGTTGTGTAGCAACTATTTGATCAAGTTGTTTATTTAGTTCTCGTATATTAAAACCGCCAGATGGTGGGAAATCAGTTGTACGTTCTTTTTTAATATGCCTAACTAATGTTATATCGGTGTTCGATACCCCTGTTGTAAATGTTACAGTACCACTTGTAAAACCACCATCTTCTGCAACAACACCTGTAATCGTGTAATCAGAATCTTCGCTTTTGGCAAGAGTGCCATCATAAACTACAATGTCTGATGTTTTGAAAAATGGAAACGGTATAGTAAAAGTGGTTTGTGCTGCACTTCCCACAGTGTATTTAGTACGTGTAGCAACTTCCGTAATATTTAAATCAGCCATGCAAACCTCCGCGATCAGAAGATGATATGATTGTTTTTGTTAAGGTACGCACAATTATTCCGTACCGTCTTCTAAAGAACTAAATAGCCAATCGAGATGTGCTATCCTATTATACGGCAACAAATCTCGTACTTTAGCACCGTCTATGTTGCCAGTTAACACATCCCCTGCCATACTTGCGGCTGTTGATGCAGCCTTGAAAGATGGCCCTAACATATATTGCATCGAAGAAAACTCACCGTGGTTTTCGCTTGCACCTAACATAGCCTGTATAGATAAACTGCCGCCTGTTGCGTTACTTGCTAGGTTGTCTGCATCCATAAACCAACCTGTCCATCCAGCACGACCTACCGCACCAACCAATAACTCATTCCAATCTTTATCTGGCGACCCCAGTTGTGCGTTTCTTATTTGTTCAATAGCCAATCCAACGCCTGTCATTAGCGCTATTTGCGTCAACACATTTCTGTCTGCGTCTTGTAATGCTGGCACTAACACACGTTGATGCGATGACATAGCAAATGACTTAAACTGTGTGAGCAACGACAAATACTGATTACTCATGAACAGTGGTTTCTCCCCTAAACCGGGAGTAACAATTATTGTATTTATTTCTTTGCTCAACGCATTTTCAAAAGCATCTTTAGCAATAAGGTTATCCCAATTACGACTATTAGCGATAATGTTAGCGTCGGTTGTTTCCCACTTGTCTTTCATTTTGTAGATGGATTGTGCTTCTGCCTCACCAATACCTGATTTAGCAAGACGTTCTCTTTGTTTGACAGTAGCTTTACCAAGTGCGACAGCCGTTACGTCATCAAGTATTTTTGTTCCTACAATAATACCGCTACTAGTTTTAACAAAATCGTTCCAAAATGACATGCCATTTATCATAAAGTTAAATGATGCTAGCCCGCCTATTGCTGACTCAAAACGATTATGCACACCAAACTGATCACCAACATCTGCTATCTGTGCGGCTCTACTGCTCAACCAGAACTCATAGCTTTCACCAATAGATCGGTTTTGTGCTAATCCTTTTTTCCAAATATCATTTTTAGTAAGTGCCTCAAACAAACTGCCGAAAGATTTACGCAATCCATTAGCTGTAACAACTCGCGCAATATCGGGTGCTGCAGCCATAGCCCCTGTAAGCATTGTTATTGCACTATAGTTTTTAGCTATACGAATAGCTTTAGACACACCGCTATTAGGATTAGATGGCATCATGTATGTGCCACGCAACAAATCACGCATAGCACGTAAGTCTTCTAATGTTTCTGCTTTTTGTTTTGTTAATTTAGATCGTTGTGCCTCGGACGTTGCAGCTTTTATTTTTTCATCAAAGTTTGCTGTTACTTTCGCAATCGGGCCAAGATCACCTGTGTTCACATTTGGCAACTCTAAATCTGTCGAACCAAACTTTTTATATAATTCAAGGTCGGGCGCTACACCACGCATATAAGTTGTAAGCACCGTCAGAATATCGTTTTCTAAAAAGTCTTCAAAGTCTACATCATTTATAAAATCAAGATCACGTTTATGAAATGCACTTGCAACCCCTACAACAGTTTCATCTGATTGCACAAATGGATTGTAGTCACGTAACTGTCTTGCAATTTGCAACGCTTTGTCTCTTTTGAGAGCGCCAACTTTCATTATGCGTTCAACAAACTGATCAAAGTTTTTTTCTATTTTATCCTTACGCCACATACGAGGGATGTACCCTTCGGCTGTAGCACGTAACGCATCGTTAGTTTGTTTAATTTCTTTAGTTAGTTGAGCAATCTTGGCAGCATTTTTTGTTGAGTTAGTTTTTTGCAAACGTTGTATTTGCCGTAGCTTTGCATCGTTAATAATCCCGCTTTCAACGATTTCATCTGTGTATTTTTTAATTATTGAATTTACTTGTGCAGCCGCAGCATCAATTTCTGGTATACCGCTTTTTTGTTTACTGCGCTGTACCTGTGTTACACGCTGTCTAAACTCTAATATTGATGGTATTTTGTTCTGGCTTAGACCTAATACACCGCCTGCTCTACGCAATGGATTAACATTCATGCGCTTCAACATATTGTTGTAACCACCGTAAATGTTTTTATGTAACTCACCTATGTCGGCACGATACTTTGTTTTAATGGTAGTTTCTAATGCCTGTTCAGTAGGTTGAAACCCTCCTACGGCTGTGTTCTTGCGAAGCTTTGGAACCACCTCAAAAACATTTAGCAATAATGATTTAGCGTCTGCGTCAACACCTGACAACACACGCGAAATAGGCGACAACATATCTCCTAATGCCCATGTTTTTTCTACGCTGTTCTGTATAAGTTCTTCTGCAATAGACTCAGGCTTGGGTGGGCTTGCTTCGTTTGCCATAGAACCCACAGACGCTTTACCTTCTGGCCCAGCTTCTGCTGCTTTACCTTCTTTAATAATCTGTTCAGACATAACGTGCTGACCAGCCGCATCTTCTGCATTTATTTCTTCACCGTTACGTTTTCTTATTTTTTGAAATTTATTAAAAACACCACTTATGACATACTGAGCGCCAGCGATAGCTAATGTTTCGCCTACTGCTGTTCGCGCATCTCCTGTCTGGTCTGTTTGTGGAAATGTACGTCCTGCCGCTAATGCGCCAGCTTTAAACGCACTTACTCCTGCTTTTGCACCCAACGCTACCCATGCTTCGGGGACTGTTATATAGCCAGCAATTTGTCCAAACAACGATGCCTCTGGTGCTTTAGCCATACGCATACGTTTTTGTTCTGCATTTACAAGGTACTGTGTGCGTTTTTCAAATTGTTCTTCATTGACAACTCGCGGTGCGTTCCACGCTCCTTCATAATATTCACGCAATGCTGACATACCCATTGTTTCTAATCTTGCATCTAAATCAAATTGTGGGTCTGCTTCGGTATTAATACCGTTTTCGTAATTGTAAGCAAGCTCATTAATGTTAACACCAGTACGGTTGAAGGCATCCACCATGCCATCCCATGTTTCCTCTGACGGCATATACACACTGGTAAACCCATCCCACACAGCGCCCCATGCTTCGCTTTTTGAAATCCTATATGAATCATCAAATGCAGGCGCTTCTATAACGGCTGTATCATCTGAAACGTCGCCAAAACTTGGGGTAGGGGGCAACATATCTGTGAAGTCCAGTATTTCTTCGCGTGTACGCACACGATCAGATGCTACCTCTACCGTTTGCGGAGTATTTGCTCTTACAAGATTTTGCAACTCAGGACGTAATGCCATTATTTATTCCTTTTAGGTTGCTTTTTCCTGTTTGCTTTTTTGCTTATAACAGCCAAATTGCTAGGACGATTATCTCTAGGGTTGCCATTTTTGTGGTGTACTTCTTTACCACGACCCGGTTTTTTCATACGGTTAGCTTTATTTCTAGCCGCACGATCTAGTTTACCTTTTTTAGTTCCGTGTGTTGCTTTGTATTCTTTTTTATAATTGCGCGGTTTTTTCATTGCATATCCGTAGGTTCATTAGTTTCTGTTAAACCAAATCCTCGTTTTATAGGACGGTTTTTTGCAATAGCGTCTAATCTTCTACCGCTTACTTCTCCTGCTGTACCACCACCAAATGTATCGCCAAACTCTGTATCAATAGCTGCATCGCCAATACCGCGACCCCTTGCTAATATTGCTCTTGATGCGTCTGTTTGTTGTATTTCGTATGCGTTAGTAAAGTTTATGCGCGGCCCCCTGTTAGGCACAAATAATTTATGCAAATTGCCACTTTCGTCGATTATAACCATTTCATAGGTGGTTTGCATTTTACCGCCTATGCCGGCTGTTTGCTGACCGTTTATTAATTTCAAACGTCCTGCTTTGTACAACAAACCTAAATCCAATTCTCCTTTACCATCAATTTTATTGTCTCTTCCTCGACGATACTGTGATGTTGCTGGATACAACCTGTCAGAAAACTTTTGCCCGCCAGTTGTTGCTAATAGATCTTGTGCTTTTACTATTTGATCTGCACGTTCAATCATAGCTATGGCTATTTGTTTTCCTGATATTTGATTGCCTTTATCGTCTTTCAATACTTGTTCGGGAGGCACATAATGCAAATGCAAATTGTTTTGATCTTTTTGGTAAATATTACTGCTAAAACCTAACTTGCCATCTTTACCGCCAAGTTTATTTAACACCGATCTAATTGCACCTTTGCTAGTTAGGTTATCTTTACCTATTGTAAGGAACTCTCGTCGTAACGCTTTAGTAAGGTGTTTACGACTTTGTTCTGTCATTACAATNCCTGTGCTATCCAAACCAGCAGTCAAGGCTCTCCAAACACTCAGTTGATCTAAGCCGTCTTTTACTAAATGCAAATTACTGTTCATTTCTGCAAAAAAGTCATATGCACCAGTTTTTGAATGACCAAGTAAACTATTAAACAAACCTCTAGCAAAAGTATCAATAAGACCTTTTTCGCCCATCTCATGCAACACTTGTTGCACAATATTTTGCCCCTCGTCATTTACTTCGGCAATAAGTGTGTCCGCATCTTTTGACGCTTTTTCTATTGTTTGATTTGGTGTAGCTAACAACTTAGCTCTGATGTCATTTATTTCTGCAATATCCATTGTTGGATCTATTGCCTCAAACAATGCAGCAACACTTACATCTGTAGGCAAAGTTATCGTTCTACCAAAAGCTGCCTCTTCTGTATTGTACTGTTCTATATCCATTTTTAATTTAGACATTGCGCGTAACGTTTCTGCATCTTTACGCGGATCGAACAGGTCTAAAATTGCAGTAGGAAGCACGTTGTAATACTTCCATTCATCTTTGTTGTTACGAAAAAACTCTGCTGCCCTTGCTGGATCTTTAAAAACACCTTCTTCTATAGCCGCATTTACTTTGCGTCTTGATTCTGCTTGCCACCACTCCTTGTCTTTTGCCTCTGGACTTCTGGTGCCAGTTATAATGGCATTATGATTACGTTCTCCTGTTGCTCTGGCAGTAATCTTCTTTTGCAATGTTGTTGCGTCACCTTTTGAAATATCGGTTCCATCGCTGTAAGTTGCAGGCACCTCTGTTATGCGACCACTTTCTGCATCCCTTGAAAGACCCTCCATGTCGGTTACTCTTGTTTTCAGTGCAGCTAAATCGACCCTGCCTTTTTGCGCTCTTGCTATATCTTTAAAATGTTTTTCATATGCTTGAGCATACAACGTTTCAAATCTACCGCTTTCTGCTCCACGAAACTTATCTCTGTATTGCCCGAAAAACTCATTAATATCTTCTGGCGTTGTCCATGTTTGTTGCGCTTCAATAGCCATCCTACGGAACTCGCTAAATTTGTCATTTGCTCGTTCTATCCGCAAATCACCATTTACTTTGTCTGCTAATTTTTCAAATAACCTAGGAGGCAATATATTTTCTGCGTCTGGAAGCGACGTCACTTGTTGCCCAAGATTTTGATTTGTAAAATCTCTTATATATTTAGCATGGCCTTTTGCTATTTTTGCGCTTAAATCAGATTGTTTCAACACAGATTGCACTTGTTTTTCAAATGTATCTTGAGTTATGTATTGATTCGCAAAATCTTCAGCCCTAGCTGTTAACATTGTTTCGGCTGCTTCTGTTCCTTGCGTCATAGCAATTTGTGCATATTGCTGTGCTGTTATATAAGCAGCAAACTCTGTTCTACGCCCCGCAAACTGTTTTCTTATACGTTGTTCCGAAATTGTTCCTTGTGAGGCAGTTGCATATCTTTTTTCTAACGCATTTAGTTTAGCATAATAATCATTCTGAAAATTCACATCAGACCAATTATCTTTGATGCTGTCAAAAGTAATGCGTCTAGTTGTTTCTAGCTCGTCTTCGATGCCTATAATATTTTGTTGTATATTGTATTTAACTTCTCTATCTACTGTACTGTTTACAATCGGGCTTATTATTCCGGGCAACTGTGCTTTTAGCTGTGATTGCACATTAGAATTAACGCCACGCAACATCTTTCTTGTGTATTTACCTAATTCATCTGCCATTGCTGCTGAGTTAGGCACACCTTCTTGCGATATTTGTATTTCTTTGGCTCTGTCGTAAACCGACGCTACGCTTTCCGCTACGGTGATTCGATCTTCTTCTGCATACAGTTCATCTAGTTCTCGCGCACTATCGCGCTGTACCATTCGCGCAAAGTCACCAACAGGATTAGTTGGACGTACATATGGCATACCGCCTATGGAAAGACTGCGTGTTTCTCTCTTTAATGCCATTGTTTCCTCACATTAAAAACTTGTCGCGCCTCGACCCGAATATGGACGAGAAGAAGATACTCTACGATTACTACTACCTAATAAAGTTTTGCCTCCTGCAAATGCAGTTTGTGCAGCACTCGCTCTAAAGGCCTGAGAATCAGCTTTACCTTGCAATTGTATGCCTCTTACAGCACTTCCACCTGTTACTCTTGCGGCTAATATGTTATCTGCATCTCTGCGGAGGTTTTCTGTTTGTAATGCAAACGCAGATCGACTTGTTGAATCACCGCCATACGCGGCTCGTAATGCCCTGTTACGTGCTTTACGTTCTGCCGATTCTCTTCGTAACTGTGCTAACTGTCGCTGTGTTTCTAACTCTCGTTGTTTAGCTGCTTCGGCTGCTCTACGTTTCGCTAGGTTTGCTTGTTTCAAATCCGAAACAACCCCAACGGCAGTGCTTGCAGCAGTCAAAGCAAGTAAAATGGTTTCTGTTCCAGCCATTAGTACGCTATCTCCGCTGACATTGATAATATTGTAGCTTTCATTGGTTCATTTAACGCCAACGTTATTGTTGGGTCTCTACTGTATCCCAATATATTAAACTCATATGGCCCACTTTTTGGTTTTGGTTGCCCCGGCAAATTATCTGTAACATCTCTAGTCAAAATAACATCGTCTTCTAATTTCAAAGATAAAGTGTCATATGTCTCAACTATAAGACGGCTAACACGACGTTTTTTCCCGGTAAGTGTGCCTGCTCGTGTATTTGCATCAAATGGCATAGGTTGCATATAAGCGAGGTATGGCAAGCCAACTTCTATATCTACTTGCTTAGTAACTGTGTCAGGCAAATCTAAACGACCAGCACTATCTACTGTATATGTGCCTAGAAAGGCGTTCCTTGATCGTACAGCGACTTTAGTGTTTGCAAACTCTAATAACCCCAAAAATGTCCTAGAGGCCGTCTGGACGCGAATACTGCGGGCCAGATCAAAATACCGGGCATTGTTGAATCGTTCTAAATAAAATTTGTTACCGCCACGTATTCGTCGTTCTGTTATTACAAAAATATCGTCATTGACTACTGTAATAGCTTTAAACTTGTCACTAGATTGTTCTGATGTAAATAAATCTAACTGACTCATGAAATGAGTTTGTGATGAAAATTTAGTATCAGATGTAGCATAGTTAACTACATTAGATTTTTGCCCTGCATCGTTAGTACCGGGAAACCACAATGCCCATCCACGCGATTCTTGTTCACGGATACTATGAAATACTGCAAGAGAACCATTATCCATTACAAAAAACGCATATTGTTCGGGATAATTAGAACTTGTTATAACTGCTGAATCAATAGGATTTTCGATTAGATGGCCCGCTAATAAACTAACAGATGGGCTTTCATACGCCTGACTCAGATCTTTGAAATGATATTCACGTATATTTTTACCACGACCACGTTGTACAAATAATATAGCACCATCAAACACAAATGGTTTCACTCTTTTGCAACCAAAATACGTTTGCGGTTTTACATTCATATTAGTGGGCGTAAGCGCTTCACCATCATCAACTGACGTAAACATTTCTGCACCGTCAGTAAAAATAGTTAGATCTCTACCCGGTATTAGGTATTCTATTTTACGAACCTCTGATGTAGCTGCATTAAAATCTATAGCGTCATCATCTAAAGCAGTGCCAACATCAAAATTAAAAAACTGCTCTGTTTTGCTTGCTAACAATGCTGATGGTCGTGTCCGTGGGCCATTAAACCACAAACGACCTTCTCTAAAACAGGTTGTAGACGGATAACCACGCAAATCACTAAATAATGGTTCACCCCAATCTAAGGTATTGGTTGTACCAGCATAAAGAGTTGTGCCTGTTGTACCAAAATCTTTTTTAATAGTAACAGTAGCGTCTTGCAAAACACCTCCCGGATGCAATGCAGTTACTTCTACCTCTTTTAGTTGATTGTCAGATGGGTCTAAAATAGAAATACGCAAACCTACATGTTGGGTTTTCCAAAAATCTGTAACGCCTGTAGAACCATTATTGCGATAGATACCAATAGTAATACTGTCACCAGCATTATAAGTAGGGTTAGATGCAGGATTGTTAGCGCGTAAATGCGTATCTGATGAAACAAATTTATGATACGGCTGAAAAATATATTCACCTTTATCATCACCATCGAATGTAAATTTGGTGAAAGTAAACTCATCTTGTCCAACACGCTTTAGAATATATGGTGGAATGTTTTCATGCACTATAATCATAGTGTCTGCAAATTGTGTAAAATCTAGCGCTTTAGAAGTTTGCAAGTTGTATGGTGTAAATATCTCTTGTATTAGGTTCCAGTTTTGTAAATTTTCATAAATGCGAATTTTGTTTTGTACAAATACTAAAAGGTAGCTTGTATTTTCGGAAAACACAAACGGCACTAAACGACCGTCGGCTGGTAGACTATCTACAAAATCTGTACCGGGTCTTGTTTGTATTCCACCTTGCGCTAATTGCCTAAAATTACGCATACGCAAAGCGCCTTGCACATATTGTTTTACATCAGTGCGTCCGCGCATACGAGGATCAAGTTCTCCGCTACTAAACGTAGCAATGGTTGATTGCGCTATAGCCATTATATCAACCCTTCGTTACCTGACCTTTGACCTCGCCTTGCACTCATCATCTGTTGTGTGTTTAACACTCTTGGAGATGACTGACCGCCATCTTGCGCTCTTGCTTTTCTGCGGTAAGTATCCCCTGCAGCCAATAACATTTTTGACTTTTCCTCATTTTCCGTAAGAGATAAAGCAAAGATACCAGCTAAACCGAATATCACTGCCATACGGAAATGCGGAGGCCAATTAGTTACTGGTGGCTCAGTAGTGCGATCAACAGAAATAACGCTATTACTGTCAGCATCAATAAGAAGTTTGTCACCTTCCATCTCCCATTCGCCTAAGACTGAACGACCTCGTTCTAGTACGTTCCACACCCGGATTGTATTGCTGGGTATTTGAAAAACGCCTAAACCTGTTGGATGTGTAACGCTCGAAACAAAACTTGTTACTACTGTATTGCTGGCAAACCGCCATCTGGTTTCAAATAGTTCTGCTTCTATCAAATCTTCTAGCACAGTATTCGCGACAAGTGCTTGCGTAGTTTGATCATCCAGTGAAGTAATTGGATTGTCTCCAACCATAACAAGAGCAGAATTTACTAAATCTATTTTTGTTTTACTCACTGATCACCTACCTATTAAAAAAAAGGGTGAGCAGAACGATGAAAGAGCCGAAAACCGTCCATACTCACCCCATACCCCGAAGGGATCTATCTGCTGTCAGTTGCAGTTATTGCATCCAAGTCGCCTGTATCTACAGTGCCACCTGCATTTGCATTTACAATTACTTGACCGACACCATCAGATGCTTTGACTAAAATCACGTCGTTGACGTTCAAAAACTCAGAAGCACCATTGAAGTAGCCAGCAGCATCAACAGTATTTTTTGCATCAGAAGTTGCATACATATACTGCGTAAATCCTGCACCTTGGGCTACTCGGGAAAGTGTATTGAAAGTAAAAGCCATGTTACCCTCCCCTATTCTGTATACTTGACTTCTTCGATACCATCATTGTCAATAATGACAGCACCAAGAGCCAAGGAACCAACAAACAAGAACGCAGCATATTCGTTCTCATAAGATGGTGTAATTTGTGGTTCAGCGTTCATACCAAGACCAACAGCAGAACGGTGGTAAGCAAAACTCTTACGAACATTACTACCGTCTACATCGAGACCAGAGAATGTCCAGTATAAGAAACCAAACCAACGTTTTGCAGTAATGCCAGTAGGCCAAGGTAGCTGATCAGGGCCGATATAGTCAGCATCAGAAAACTGATCAATGCTGATAAGATCGTTCCAGCCAGCAGGACTAACAGGCCAATACCGTTGTCCATCGTCAGGAACATCTCTGTTACCCATGCGTGTGTGTACGTTTTGTACTTTAGCAAGAGTTATACCGCCAGAAGATGATTCAGAATCGTTGGTTGCTGCATCCATAGCCGCAACTAAGATTTCGTCAACCTTACGACCTAAAGCACCAGCTATTGCTTGTACTGTTACTTGTCGCTCATCAATGTTAGTTTTTAACATATCGAGTTTATCAACAAGTTCGCCAGCATAGTAGTCTGCCATTGTGACTTGAACTTTGGAGTGTCCAAGATTCATCAATGGAACTTTACCATGCCTAGCTTTTTGCCCAGCCGTTCCTTTTCCTATTTTTGGAAAAGTATCGTCTTGAGCAGACACCTTTTTCTCACGAACTGTGTTTCGGAGTTTAGAACCCATACGCTGGAAAGCAACGTGTACTTCACTCTCAAACTGTGAGATAAAGGTGGTATCAATGGTAGGAGCTGCCATTTGACTATCCAATCCTTTAAAAAGTTAATAACAAAATACGGTTGTTCCTAGCAGATGGGCTAATCTGGTTGTTCCTTTCGGGCCAGTACCACCATACTTTTGGGCCGATGTTATACCTCTATCTAAAGGATTTTTATTACTCTACGCACAAAAGCTAACAATTCCACTTTCTTAGTGCTTTGTTGATTCTGCTATTAGGATCTCTAGCAGTTTTTGCGCTAGTCAATTTACGCTTCATGCCCTTCATGCGTGAGCAAAAAGACTTTCTTCTTTTAGCCGCTTTACTGCCTTTTTTGAGTTTAGACGGCTTTGTTGTTACAGGGGCTTTTAGATTACCGCCTGTTCTTCTATTGTAACTTGCGCGACCTTTTGCGTTCAAGCCACCACTTTTGCTCTTTCCTGCTTTTCGTTGCCATGCAGGAGTTTTAGCCATTATGCCCTCTTCTTAGGTTTTTTTGCTGTTTTAGCTGATTGTACAAATGCTTTTTTGGTAGGAGCGCCTTTTGTTCCGGGCTTTCTCATTTTCTCCCCGCTACCAGCTTTTATTCTTTTTCTTTTCGCATGAATGTTTGCATACAGTCCGCGCCTTGCCATATTACTTATCCTTATCTCTCATGTTGTTAAACAGATTAAATAATGTCTCTACCTTTTTAGTAAGATGTTCAACATCTACTTTTGTCTTAATAATAGCATAGACCATACCACCCAATATAGCGAAAGCCGCAATAGCAGTATTTAGCAAGTCAAGTGCGTCGAATCCTTCCATCATGCCCCCGGTTTAGTAATCTTTTCCCCATGGTCTCCCCCATCTGGCAGACAACTGTGACCTGACGGTAAATGCACAACTGCAGACCATTTAAGAGATCTTTTGTTTATCCAAATCTCTGTTATGTGGCCCCTTGCTGATAATCCGCGCCATATACGCTCTTCACCTAAGTTTTTCAATCTTTCCTTAACTTGGGCTGTAGGCAAACATGGCAAATAACTGTTTTGTGCATGAGCCAAACGATACCAAAAAAACACCACTAAAGATGCCACAGTCAGTATCGCTAACTCACGCAGTTTCATTTACTTAACCATTTTTTTACGAGGCCTTTTAGGCTTCTTTTTGAGCGACATTTTTGATGTTGGGCCGGGGTAAGGCTTGAGTTTTCCCCCCTTTTTAGAATAAGGCATAGTAGTATTCCTCCGCTATCAGCCATTTTGTAAACGTTCAAAACCTTTTGTAACACGATCCACTAATTGATCGTCACGCACACCAGCAGCACCCCAATACTTTTCTGTATTCATAAGTGCTTGCAGTTCTTCCAATGTTTCGGCTACTGGTGTTGATTGTGACGCATCTACAGCGTTTGCAGACGATTGTGACAAACTCATCATTTCTTCTATTGCTACAACTCCTTCTGCCGTGGTTGCTAACGAATTAAGGGCATTTTTTGTATCTTCTGTAAGTTTGGCATCAGCCCATGCGTTTATAGCATCAATTCTAGTTTGACCGTCCTCACCAAGTTTTGCTAGTTCTTGATCGACATTTGGTGCAGTTGCTTGCATGGCTTCCACATAAGACTTGATTCCTGCTTGGAATCCGTCGTTATCCATACCCATTCCATGCGCTTGCTCACGCCAAAATGACAGAAGCGGGTCGCCCTCTTGGAACTCCACGCCCTCCAACTCAGGGAGCGTATAATCTGACGCATTTTCTGGCCTGTTAGCAAGACTTTCAGCTTTAATTTCAGCACGAAGATCATCCATCTTAGAATGGAATTTCTGCTCCAACTGAGTGTATGACTCGCCAAATGTTTGAAGCCTAGCTTCTCCTTTATCTGCATCCCAAAATTTTTCTGGTACATACTCAGGTCTACTAGCTATCGACTGTTCTTGTGTCTCCACTGACTCTGTTGTTGGCTCTGGTGAAGATGTTTGTGACTCGCTCATTTGTTCCTGTCTCCGCTGCTTTCAATTTATTTGATGTTTCTATTAACTTTATTATATCCGCATATACTGATCTTCGACCCTCCATATATACGGCTTCTGAAGGATCTATTGGCGGCTGCAATATTGTATTCATTGTTATTGACCGCAAATACTCTAATACTATCTCTCCGTCTTTTGATTCAAAAAAATTTGTTGCTAAATGTGCTACTGTACTCTTTGCTATTTGTTTCTTCATATAGGCGGCTCTCCACGTTGTTGCTCTAATACAGGCGCTAACTGCCCGACTGTTTCCTGCAATAATGCAGCTTGGTCTTCGGGCTTGCGTAACAAGTCCAAAGGAATTTGTTGTTTTTCAGCATACCATTTAGCAGCTTTATCTTGATCAACAAGCACTTGTAATATTTGTGGGCCGAAAACACTAACCATACGCTGTAGAAACTGATCCATATTAGTTACATCTTGCATACGTTGTGCTGTAGCCAATGGCGACTGCGATACAATCTGTATTTGTTTGCCATCTATTGTTGGTATCTTAATGAGACCTTTATCTTTCAAAATATAGATAACTCGCTGTATTACAGGTTCAACCAATTCTTTCATCAAACGACCGAAAGCTGGCCCAATCTCATTAGCTAGTTGAGCCATACGTTCTGCGACCTCTGTAGCAGACATAGGTGTTGCTTCGTGTGGCCTACCTAGTTGCTGATTGTATAATGCTTTTTTAATGTTGTGACGCATATCATCTAACACTAACTGCCCTACATCAAATCGTGCAGGAGTTTGCAATGGATCTATACGAGATCCGGGGGCGCGAGGGATGATGATTCCCGGTCTTAAGTTAATGCTATCTGGATTTATCACCCCGTCATCATCCGCTTGCCACATTCCAGTTACCGCCATATCAGCGTTCTCTAGAATTAGTTGCACTGTTAAGTTACAGGTGCGTATTGCAGGAAGAGCATTTATTACAGGGCCACGACCATAACTTTCGCCAGCAGCCTTGCTCCATCGAAACAATATCCAAGGGTTAGATCCACGACCCTCATATCGTTCTCTAGCTATTTCTTGCTCTATAGACGGTATATGCGCTACATAATCCCACTGTCGTAAGTTAGGCTTACTGCGATCTCTCATCGTACTTTGTACAAGTTCTATGCGATCATCGGTATAATTTTTTGACTTAATCACTTCATATACATCTTTTGGCAGATCAGGATACATAATCGGCAAATGATCTACTTTGCAAAACTTTCTGTAATGTATGTCATCAATTTGTCCATCAGGGCCATCTTCAATAGCTATTTCTGTCAATGGAATAGCCCGAAAGCGTAATGGATCTATCGCATCCCCCGGCATTACGTGCAATATGCCTGTGCCAACAGCTAAATCATGTAGTGCTTCATTTACTTCTTGGTCGAAATTAGAAGCGGCAATGTAGTCAAATACTTTTTGCGTAATTGCTTGCAACTCTTCGTTTATTTCTTCTGCCTCATCAACATCTTCGATGTCACTGCCAGCAACTAAATTTGCCCAACGACTAAACGGTGGCATTAAACTACTTTGCAATTCGGCTGCAAACTCTGTAACACCAACAACAGCAGTTTCATCAAATATTCTATCTGTACGCGATTGACCTAACGTATCGCTATGATCAAACCCTTGTCTCGTCGGCATAGTGTAGTCATACGCATCTTGAAATAGCGGTCTGAACTTATCTCTATTGTTAAACGCCATTTCTGCTTTATGTTTGATGTCTTTAGGAGTCATAAGTTATCCCAACAAACTTTTTTTAGTTTGGTTTTCACCTGTACCAGCGCCTAATAAACTTGAATAACCAACACGACCACGCATACGTGCATTTCGCAATCTGCGATCTTTTTCTTCTTGTCTTGCTTGTTCTTCCTCAGCTTTACGCTGGGCTGCTAATCTATCGGCTTCTAGTTGTGGATCAGGACTATCCCCACCAAATAACTTTTTTGTTATACCGCCCATTCCATTCTCCACTTACAATTCGGTAGGTGTAAAACAAACCGATGCACCAGCTTTTTTGTACGCACAAAACAACTGTGTTGGTGTCCACGCCCAACTTTTAAACTTCACTAAATGCTTCATTGCGCTTACACAAGTGGCTATTGGGTGAAATGGTTGTTTGTATGTCGTGTCAGGCTCCAAAGCACTCAGGATTACACTCTCTGTATTATGAAAATGTACCAACATTGCATCTACGTGTTCTGTTGTGAGTTTCGTTATGCAAATTCCGTATAACGACCACTCATAAAAGTACCATTGATCTAATTCGGGGTCGAATCCTAGTGCCGCTACGTGTTTGTATTTGCCTCTACAAAAAACATGATCCCACCAATACATCTTTTCTCTAGCAATAAATACTAAGTACCACGACGAAATATCTGTTCCCATTTGTCATTTGCTCTTTTTTTAGGTTGCATAACGTGTTTTTGTCTATCAAACGGATCAAAAAAAGCTTTTCCATTTACTACGTTAGCTTTTTTCTGCCCCAACATTTGTCTCGCTTCTCCACCACCTACGATCGCGTATTGCAAAGCGTCATGTACGTGACTAAATTTATTTTTGTCTGGTGTGTCATGATAACGTTCAGTTACACCACTAGCCCTTACGCGAACATACGAATAACCACCCTCGAACCCGCGCTTCAAGACAGTGCAACTAGGATCTATTAAAAATCCTGACTTGCCTTGAATAACGCGAGTGAGTGTCCCATCCACACTATCTATCCGTAAACTTGGATCATTTGTGGGCGCTGGGTACGCTTTTAGCCCTGCTACACGCAGTATACTAAATGGCGTTTTTTCATCGGTCTGCGCTCTATAGTCGCCAGCCGGGTCTCCATATACAATTACGTCACCAGAATGGTCTGGGAATTTTTTGGCGATAACGTGTTTTACTTCTTGCGCGAATTTCTCCGCACCCATATTCGCAGCCACTAATTCTGCTAATACTATCCAGCGTCCAGTTGGCAATCGTTGAGCAAATACGGCTGCAGGCGTTAATCCAAAGTCCATACCTACGATAATCGTCTGACCCGGAGCAGGAGGTATTGATTCCTTCCCTACGTGCAAGTCTGCCGAAAAGTTTGGATATACGACTTTCCCATCCACTACATTGCCAATTCGATTCATAACATAGACATCTATCCATGATTTTGTTTTCCCACTTATTAGTTTCGGATAGTAAGTTTCAACAAGGTTGTCGCGATTTTCTGCTTTTTCATTAAGCTGATAATCTAAAACTTCCCCATCGGGCGCTTTGATCTCTTTCAAGGCGCTTGGTTGCGTAAAAAACTTCCAATCGTCGGGCTGAACAAGTGTTAATGCTTCTTCTCTTGTTAAATACTCAGGCAACGGCACTTCCCCTGACATAATAGCCCACCAATGGTCTTCGTCAGGTGCGTTAGTGTCCATAACAACACCATACCACGTAGGGCCACCGTCTTTTTTACTTGGGAATCGACCAACACGCATAGTACACGCATCAATAATAGATTTTGGCACTTCTCTTGCTTCATTTATCCAAATGCCAGTAAATTCTATAGATAATAACTTTCTAACGTCTTCATCACGGTCTAACGCCAAAAAAATTACCTCAATTTCTACATCTGCAAATTTTACAAGGTGTGTATATGGCACTGACCACTTAAAAATGCCAAAAACATCTTCGGGATACCAGTCCAACCATGTTTTTATTGTTGTTGTGCGTAGTTGTGGATTTGTATTGCGAACAACACCCCATCTTGACCGTCTAACACCACTTTTATCAGGTTCTTGCTGGCAAGCTCGTCGCATTATTTCTATACAGCAACTTACCGACTTACCGCTACCTACAGGGCCACGTACACCACGCACAAAAGAATCATCTTTTAGAAATTCTTTTAATACCGGGCCACCCGGCTTATACGAAAAATCGTAGGTTCTAGGTGAGTTGTCCAGCATCTATCAAAGCCTTTAACTGTTTCTCAGCGACCCTTGGGCCAATAGCTTCAATAATGCGATCCATCTCCCTTTCTGTCATATGACTTGCAGGATAGTTTTTCATGTGTACTTTTCTAACAACTTGCCTAAGTTTTTGCAAATCATCAAATGATAAGCTACCTAACCAATCTGAATAGTGATACGGCTCTATTTTGTTGTAGTCTATGCTCTTTTCCACTGTTTTATTCCTCAGGTTTTTCTGGAAAATCTACATTAGGCCAACCTTCTTGTTCTGGGAGGTCGCGTAATGCTTGTCGATAGGCCGCCATTGCGTCTGACATAGTAACATCAGACAATGCGTAGAAATCTGTCTGCGCTAACAAATTATTCCGTTGCGCTCTATTATTCTCCGCTATTGCTGCTAATCTTTCCGCTTCTTTAGCTTCATTTTCGACCGTAATATCACGCTCTGAGTATGTATATTGATACGCACCATCTACTAACTCAAACCCTGTAATTGTTACTTCGGTGTTTGCATCATACGTCCAAGGCCGATTTACTTCATGCAGTTGACCATCAACAAGAATTTCCTCATTGGTATTGTCACTTTCTACAGCAACCCATCCATATGCTTCGGCTTCTTTTTTTGCAAAATACAAATCATTGGAAGACAACGTTCGTATGCAAACACCGTCATCAAATGTTTTAAGCATGATCATCCATTTCCTCAATTTCTAGAGTGATGTCGCACTGATTGCCTGTACCTTGCACGCCCCCAGTGGTTTGCACTCGCGCTTGGAAATAAATTATTGCACCAGCATTTATAATATAATCTTTCTGTGCATCACACATAACCATAAGGCCAGAACCCGTGCCGAAACTATTGCTCCAAGGACTTTGTGTAGCGGACTGACTTGGATCATTTCTTACTGAATTGTAAATTGCAGTACGAGCATTATTATTAGTTCCGTCGAAAGCACCATCAATAAATCGTCCTGTAGACAGCCCAGATCTAAAGACGTTATATGAACCAGTGGAGTTTAACTGATAATCCCGAAAAAGCCACCAAGGTCTAAAAGTAACCATTGCTCCCGAATTATTCTCACCGTGATGCACGCCAACAGCAAAATTGCTCCAAAACTTCTGTCCCGAACTGTTTTTTAATACTGAGCATTGCCAGTGCATTTGATCAATGGAAGAATTATTATTGCGCAACGAACTACAGCTATTAAAATTTACTTTTGCTATTTTGCCTGTGGGGACTGTGTATTGTTGGGCTGATACGTTCAGCGTTGTATCACCGCTATTATATTGATTACGGATGATTTTTTTCCTAGATAAATTTTCCTTAATTTGTCTGCCCATTATCTTACTCCTCAAATCCGTAGGCACTGGCAGATATGTTTGCCGTGTCAGTTCNNACCACAAGNTGTTTNGNNGCTTGCATTACAATNCCTGTACGCTCNAATACNNCTTTAGGNGGCAGTATNGTTTCNTACTCAATATATTCTGCATCACCNATAGAACCTGATGCACACAATCCTACTCTAATTGCGGCAGATGATGTGTTTCTATTAACTAACGATAAGGTGAGCGATGCAGTTTTTGCAGACGGAACAGTATAAACACTTGTGTCAGTATTTGTACTTGTTATATTCGTTTGCCCTAATATGCCTGATGCCATAGTTTAGTCCTCACATTGATCCAAAAAAATACGCTTTGCCGTTACTTGTACCGCCAGCAGCAGCATCAGCCCATGACATTACCCCACTGCCATCTGTTTGTAATAGTTGACCGCTCGACCCGGTACTAGCTGGAAGCGTTAATACAATATTGCCAGAATATGCCGAATGAGGACTTGCTTGCAACGCTGTGTAATGGGCATTTGAAACTTCACAAAACAACTGCATCTGCGATTGCGTTCCAGTATTTTTGATGCGCAACACCCCATTGCTTATCGCATGAGACTGCATATCTAAATCAGCACCTAATTGTGGTGAAGTATCATTTACTAAATCTGTTGGAGCAGGAGCTGCGCTAGTCCATTGACTTCCATCTGATGTAAGAACATTGCCATTTGTGCCGTGTGCTGGCAGTTCGACAGGACTATTTTGTGCTGACCAGTTAGTGCCATCAGACGTTAATATTTGACCACTATTACCAGCAGATATAACTGCTAAGTTCTTGTCAGCTACATCTCTTGCTCTAGTCATTACTCTTCATCTTCCCAATAAATATTAAAGTGTGTGTCAGGAACACTTTCTATATAAGCATTAAATGCGTCTATATCATTATCAAACGGCACTTGTGTTAATGGATTTTTTACGCCTGTTCTAAGGCGGTACTTATTTTCTGACGTTTCGCCCTCTTCAACAATAGTTTTGGCTATTGCGTTGCCTTGACCGCTTGCCTCAAACTCTGTGACAATTTCGTACTCTATGCCTTTGATAATTTTTTTAAGCATCACTTTCTACTCCGAATACATAAAGATTCCCGCCATTGCCAATTTTCACAACGGTTCCTGCAAGCAGTGTCAAAACCACACTGTCTGGGCCATCCCATTGTTGCGCTATACCAGCGCTAAAACCGTTGAAATGTCTGACTACACCACTATCAAATTCTAACTGTGTCCAATATGATCCGTTATTCCAAGATTCGTTCGAGGCCCACCCTACAAACTTTCTCCCCGCTGGCACAGTATACACCACTGTATTTGCACCGTTTCCATTCGCGCATATTTGCTTGTCAGGTTTTGCTTCGACGCCAGTACTGGCAGCAGATGCTGTTTCATCAATGGGAGTAAACATCTTTCAATCCTTTTTATTGATCAGACAAAATACCAGTTACTCGAACTTTGAGACCCGGTGCTATAGAATAATTGCGACTTGCAATGGTTGCAGAGGACGGATTAGTGTAACCAAACCAAAACGATTTATTGTAGTTAACGTTCGCTTCCGCATCTGTCATCCCACTTGTAAGGTCTTCAGTAACACCACTTGTAAAATCTATTTTATAAATACGGTTAGGTGTACTATTGTTTGCCATAATGAGACTCCTACCATCGACCCACCTTTCACGGTTGGTACTATAACTGAAAGAAGGACTGCCAGCGGGTCTGTTTTGGCTTGACGCTACATAGCTCATTCGTATTGCTCCGTTATTACCCGAATAACCTTGAAAAAAATTCGAATGGAACCCAACTCCCGTTTCAGATGCAGATTGGGTAGAGAGCATAATTAACCCATAACTAGAACTGTTAGGCGTATTTATCATCCCTCCGTTATCTGTGCTAGCGTAATCATCTTTTGAAAAAATAAACGGGGCAACATAACTGCCGTCCCAAACATAAAAATAATAAAACCCTGTTTCGTTGTCATAGCTCAATCTAAAGGTACATTGAGCATTTCTTGCATAATTGGATATCCAATAAACGCTAGACCAAGTTGAGCCAGCGTTATTGCCGAAATAATCTGTTCGGTTACTAGAACTACCAGCACCTAGCGTAACCCATTTTGTTGCTTCGTTTGCTGTAGCATTGTAATTTGTGAATGTTCCAGCAGGAAGCTCGAACATGGATAATTGACCATTACCCGAAAAATATTGCACTATAAATCTTCTATTATTGTGTCGATCAAAATAGAAACAACTTGATCGATTATCCCAACTAGAAAACGAGTAGTTAGGATGGTTTGCTGCCGATGGATCATTTATAACGCCATGATAAAAATTTGCACCTGTTCCACCACCGTATGTATTAGCAGACGCTAAATTGGTAAGACTTTCTTCAAGATCATAATAGCATATTTGGGTTTTATTATTTTCATTCCAATAAAAGATATATCTGTCACCATCCCAATGAGGCGCACAATACGAGACATAATAATAACCGTACAATGTACCATTATCAGCGTTCCAAACTTCAAAGCCTGTATTGCCTGACGTACTGCATTGCATAACAACTTTAAGATTTACACCATCAGAACGCTCATAGATAAATGCATGATTGTTTGTGTAATCTAAGAGATTTACTGTTGGGCCAGAAAAAGTTTGTGCAGTCTTGTCTATCGTTGTTCTTACAGCCAATGGGGTGTCAGAAACATCATTAACCGTTGGAATTATTATCTTACGCCACTTGCTTGGGTTACTAGAATTTTGATTTACGTACTGAATTTGTTGATCAGCAAACGTAATAGCTTTTGCTATAGGACGAATAGTTAGAGTAGAGCTATTGTCCATAATTACTGAGCCTGTAAGGCCAATCCTGTTTGCTTTAGCTACAGTTCCAAGCGTTGTAAATTGACCCGCAGATAAACCAGCCGTAAGACCAATCGTAGCTTCTGCAGTTATAGCACTTGTTGCTGATCCTTGCGTTGTTTCTATGCTTTTGAGGACATAATGAGTGGTAGCATCGGTTGTAAGCACATTTGCCGCAGTACCATTTTGCAGTTCGGTTGTTGTAAACTCTTTGAAAGCCAGTTGTTTTACTTGATCTGCCATTTTTTCCTCTCTTTAAGAAAACTTCATTACGGTAGCTACGCCAGTAGGTGACGCAACAGATGATTTCGGAACCCATGTAGGTGCAGATCCCGTTCCGTTGGTTTGTAATATGTAACCAGACTGCCCAGCCGCTAAATGTGCGGTTGTATCTGTTGCACTTTGATACAAAATACCATTTGCAGCACCGCCAGCGATATTGCTTGCCGCAGTTGGTGTTCCTGATAAATCACTGTAATTGCCGCTAGATGCTACTGCCGCTAACCCTAAATTGGTTCTTGCTGTGGCTGCATTAGCTAAATCACTCAAGTTTAAGGCCGCATCTAGAAAATTGCTGTCAGCAGTAGCTTTTAAATAATAACGTCCATCAGATTGTGATTTAGTGTACACATCTGCAATACTAAACGCCCCATAACCAACTATATCTACTGTATCACCAACAGCCGCACCTGATGCTAGCACAACATTAGCACCATCAGTTGCCGTAAAGTCGGCAGGCATTAGCTTCAAGCCATTAAGATATACGTCTACATAGCCAACGTCATATACTGATGCAAACGTTGTTTGATTTGCTGTAGCTGTATAACTGTTTCTGTTTGTTGTTCCGTTAACAGCGCTCCCTGCAGCCGTCCAGCTACCGCCAGATGTACGAACAAACATCTTATCAGTTGTGCTATTAAAGTATAAAGCGCCTGTTATGAGTGCATCACCATCGTTATCTACTGTCGGTGCGCTAGTTTTTGCACCCAAATAGCGATCATCAAAGCTGTCAAAAGCATTTTCAGCGTTGGTAGCCGCAGTTTGTGCGTCTGTTACTGCTGTTCCTATGCTATTAGCGGCATTTGTTGCTGTAGTAGCCGCGCCTGACGCTGTTGTTGCTGAAGTACCAGCGTTTGTCTCCGATGTTGCTGCATTTGTCGCGCTAGTATTAGCATTTGTTTCACTTGTAGCCGCGTTAGTTGCGCTTGTACTTGCGTTTGTTGCTTGCGTCGTAGCAGTTGTAGCCGCAGTGCTTGCCGTTGTCGCTGAAGCTGCTGCATTAGTAGCTGCGGTTTGTGCATCAGTAAGACTTGTCCCTATTGTTGCAACATCATTAGCGGCAGACGTAGCGGATGTTGCCGCATTAGTAGCCGACGTTTGAGCGTTTGTAGCGGCTGTTTGTGCGTCAGTTAAAAAAGCAGGATCAAAAACACGAATAAGTACACCTTGTGCTGACACCTCGAAACCGTGATTGCTATACGTTCCTGCTGTCACGCCAGTTGAGTTAAGATCAATACTTATATTACCACTGACACCGTTACCATTCTGAATAACTAATGTCGGAGTTGTGGTTATAATCTCACGACCAATGAAGTTATCGCCACTTTTTGCAAGAATACCAGAAGCAACACCCGATATACCGCCTGCTTGCAGTGTAGACCCATCACCTAATGTATTGTATATCTCGGTAAAGTTAGCATTGATCTTTTCGGCAGCTTCAAAAAGGCTATCACCGTCTAGCGTACCGGGATCAAGGTTGTCGATTATCTGTTTAGCCACACTGTTCTCCGATGAATTTACGATAACATCTTACAGGAAAAAAGATATTAATACGCACAATTACTCTAACCATGAACGTGTCCACTCGCCAGAGTTAGACTCACCTTCTCTTATAACGCGACTTATATCAAGATTAATAAGATTTGTATTAGAAATGTATCGCCAAAGTACGGCACCATTAGGACATTCTACTTGGAACACGGTTTCGTAGAAACCGACTTTTATTATTCGCGCCTTTTTACCCTCTAGGATTACTTCTTGCCCTGCAGCCCAATGCTCAGAACAAATAAACTTAACCCCATATATCGTATTGGTAATTAGATCCTTTAACGCAAACCCGAATAACATAGCTATACTTATACCAATCAAAGGCGTAGCTAACTCTGCTATGTCAAAAGAGATCTTGTTTAACTCAGTTAACTCCATTTGGGCCTCAAGGCGTTTTTAAAAAATTTTTTTTGGCCCTTAGAAACTTAACTATTGTGTGTGTTTAGGTGGAGTCGTAGAGAGTTGTTCCTGTTTTTCTAACCCCCCGCCCTCCATATACACTCACTGAGGCCGACCACCCTAGCCCAGATCTATATTGACACTCACTCCCCCTGAGTGATGTACGTGCTTCTTGTCTGCTGCTCTTAGTCCCATGCGGTCTAGAGTGTCCTTGGCTGCAGCGAATCTCACTTTGTCCTCATCTGCGGTTGTCATTAACTCGTCGATAGTACTCACTGCCTTAGACACCATGTCTGTACCTAGCCTAGACATCGTTGCGTGTTTAATGTACTCCAATATCACTGTGTTTTGCATCAGCTTATGTGCTACTGAGTTCGGGCGTTTGGCCTTACTTCCCGCCAATCTTACTGCTTCACTGCGACTCCGCACGTTACCGATTGCCATGACATCCGCAAACCGTCGCTGGAACGGTGTTAACGTCTTTCCTATCTCATCCAGTGTACGCTGTTCTTGTGCCGTCTGCGCTCTAAACTCTGTTATCTCACTCATGGCTTCTCTCTTCCTATCACTGCATACGCCAAATGCTTTAGATATATAGACGCTCACTCAGATGTGTGTCAAATCACTTTTTATTACATCGTAGTATCAACCACTTAGCTGTCCTCGACACCTATCACTAAATACTACTACTACTAAATCTTCTAATTCTCCACTCCGCTCACGGTCGAGTAAATAGGGTCGGCACTCTTCAGACCTAAGTTCCACTTACACCAAGGGGTGTAGTTCCACATAAGGCCTTGCAGAGACCTAAACGCAGTTTACCCTATTGACTAGCCCTCCGCTTCGTAGTTCTCGGGGTCAAAAGACGTAGCATGGTGTTGCGTCATAACTTTGGAGTTTATATTATGTCTTATTTCGTACTTGGTCTTCTCGTACTTCTTGCTATCCCTACCATCGTCGGCATCGCACTTGTCGCTATCTCTGCTATGTGGATACGCAATCTGTCACGCAAACGTAAACTCGACAACGGTGCTATCTCATGGGTCGACTACACATACCCAGACCGTGACTGCGTTGTACGTCAATGGTGCAAAGAACACGCACCACACTATCTTAACGCTGACTACTTCTTCACTCCACGCGACTTCAATCGCGTCATGGACATCGAACTCAAATCTAAGGAGAAACACTAATGCGTACCATATCATCACACTACTGCGACGGAGTACGATTCGACATCCTATCATACTCCAATGCCTCGTCAGGACACGGTTCGTCCCTACAAGCCGAGTGGCGCTTCGTAGACGATGTCACCACGCTAGGATATACACGACGCGGTATGACACGACCCTTCACTAACAACACGGAGACTGAATAATGGACAGCATACTCTCGATATTTGTCGGCATATGGTTCGTCGTTGCTTCCACGTTCCTCTTCTATGCTATTATGAACTTCGTTGCACCTAGCATCGTCAACTTAACATCTAACTTATGGAGTAAATTACATGGCATTTTCACTCGCTGAAATACGCGCACATTATCTGGAAGTTGTGTCCGACACGACAGACTTCATATCACCACGCAACACCGTCGACTTTCTTGACACCGTTGCACACGACTTCGTAACAATCTTTGACACATTGGAGAATGACAATGACAAGTAACCTCGACAACTCAATCGTCCCTGTAGAAGTAGAAGCTGCTATAGAGGACAACATCCGTACCATCTTCGACAACCTTGCCTCTCTTGCAGATAGCGTCGACTCACTGTACTACGTCAACACGCAGGACGGCAACAGCTTCAACCCAGTCAACAATATCGTCGCATACGATATGTTGTCCAAGATGCTTAACGTCGCACACACGCAAATACACACTGACACCCCTGCATGGTCTAAGCGTCCACCTACTATCAAACAGATGCTCGACATGAACCGTCAGGCTATCTTGCGCGAGCGTGCCAAGATCACTAGCAACCTAGAGATCGACCGCTCTGTACTCACTGCGATTTACGAGCGTCAACAATCTGCATCATATCGCGCTATCATCTACACGACCATCCTCAAACTTGGTAAACCGTTGTTCGCTCGACTTGCCGACAGACCGTGGACTCCAATGCCTGTGCAATCCACACCGCCAACGCCTAACGCACAAAAGTTAGGTAACGAGTGTGACTTGCTCGACGCTCTAATGTCCGACGTTGACAAGTTCCTCAATCCCGACCACGACAACCCAGACGTTGCAACACCACCGGTTGCCGACCCTGCGTTCTAGTCACCACGTCCTAGGCACGACGAAAAACTGCCTTCCTATCATCGCGAAGCGATGTACACCCTACCCTCGAAGCGGGCCGGGGCCGGGGTTTTAACAATCAAACGGCCCCCTTTTTTTATAACTAAAAACGGAGAACATATGGAAATACTTTGCATATCAATAACAATCTACATTCTTGTAGGT